>Ga0209555_10001228_pt1 | contig 20030 bp, 18 predicted proteins | sample SaaInl85LU_5_DNA_FD_184643 | JGI IMG/M metagenome (GOLD analysis project Ga0209555, IMG submission 184643) | Marine microbial communities from expanding oxygen minimum zones in the Saanich Inlet - ESP_85LU_5_DNA (SPAdes) (version 2) | ecosystem: Environmental > Aquatic > Marine > Intertidal... | reverse complement strand
GTTAACAGTTTGTTTCAACAAGCGGAGTTGGGCTATACTGCCAAAGCTCCTCGTTGGGCGATGGCGTATAAATTCAAAGCGGAACAAGTTTCAACCCGCCTCGAGCACATTTCGTATCAAGTGGGAAGAACTGGAGCGATTACCCCAGTTGCCAACCTACAACCTGTGGAATTGGCAGGAACGATTGTCAAACGTGCTTCGCTTCACAATGCGGATCAAATTGAAAAATTAGACGTGCGCATTGGCGATTGGGTTTATGTGGAAAAAGGTGGCGAAATTATTCCTAAAATTATGGGGGTCGATTTGGACCGCCGTCCAGCAGAGAGTGTTCAAACCGTTTATATGTCGTCCTGTCCAGAATGTGAGTCACCCCTTGTTCGAAAAGAAGGGGAGGCACAGCATTATTGTCCGAATGATGTGGGGTGTACCCCTCAAATCATTGGTCGTATTCAACATTATATTTCTCGGAAAGCCTTGGATATTGAAGGCTTGGGAGGCGAAACCGTGGCTTTGTTGGTCCATGAAGGCTTGATCCGTGATTATGCCGACCTCTACGAACTAACGACCGATCAAATCATCCATTTGGATCGCATGGCAGAAAAAAGTGCCGACAATTTGGTCAAGGGGGTTCAAGCCTCTAAAGATGTGCCTTTTGAACGCGTTTTGTTTGGATTGGGCATTCGGTATGTGGGAGAAACGGTTGCCAAAAAACTAGCCAAACATTACAAATCGATTGAAGCCTTGTCCAAAGCTACTTTGGAAGATTTGGAACAAGTAGATGAAATTGGAATTAAAATAGCCGAAAGTGTGGTGGACTTTTTTAGTACCGAAGCCAATGTTCAACTGGTGTCTCGTTTGATCTTATACGGCCTCCAATTGCAACTGTCTGAAGAAGCTTTGTCCAACCAAAGCACACAGTTAGAAGGGTTGCGTTTTGTGGTGTCTGGGGTGTTTGAAACCGTTTCTAGAGACGAGCTGAAAGCCCTAATTGATTCCAACGGTGGAAAGGTGGTGAGTTCCATTTCTGCAAAAACTTCTTATGTGGTAGCCGGTGCCAATATGGGGCCTAGCAAACGCAGCAAAGCCGAAAGCCTCCAAGTGCCTATTATTTCGGAACAGGTGTTTTTGGAAATGATTGATTGAATGGGGGTGTAGTTTGCAAGATCTCCCTGCTTTTAGCATTTTTTTGTTTTTTTATGTGCCGCGAAGTTGTCATAACGGTTTAGTTTATGGCTTTAAGGGTTGGCATATTCAGACTGTATGTTTAATTCCTTTTTCTTTCTCTCTACGTACAAAACCACGTCTTTAATTACCAATTTATGAATGGCAGAGATAACGATCTCCATAGTTTTATAGTCAGGTTTTCTATTTTTTATTGGAAGCGAAATATCTAATACGTCAGCGTCTTTTGCGTAGAAGTTTCTACCATAATTGAACTGTCCGTTATATGATGATTTGTGTATTGCAGAAGTCACAAAAACAGATGCGTATTTTGGTAGTTTGTCCGTATGAACAACTGCGATATGGTCATCTCCACCATATTTGAAGTTTCTATATTTGGCTGAACCAAACATATCAATAGTAGTCGTATTTGCTGAAAAGACTTTAACGTCATTTCCAATAAAAGCAGAAACTCCTTCGTCAGTTTCTCCTGCCGTGATAAAAGGCAAAGTTCCTGCAACACGGTCAGCACTTTTTAAACGTCTCCCACGAGTTGATTTGCCAAATAAGTTTTCAAGATTAAAAGTACTCCAATTGAGCTTTGTATAATTTTCTAAAGCTTGAGTTTCCTTTTTTGTTAAGTGATAATCGTTTAAGCCAATTTCAGAAAGGTAGTTTTCTAATTTTAGAATACGTTCGTTTTCTATTTCTGCCACAAAACTTGCCATAAAATCAAAGGCAATTTTACCGTTTTTAGTGGGAAGTTGGATTTTCTCTTTTTTGACTTTAGCCCAACCTGCCTTGTTATCATAACCAAACTTTGGCTTTATTGATTTGAAGATTGCAGAAGTGAAAAAATGTAATATTTGCTCGTTTGCTTGAAATTTTGGTTTTATTAAATATGCGTTGTATAAAACCCCTGTTTTCTGAGGTTGTGAATAAACATTAGCTGTTGAAACCGCACCGTCATTTACTATATCTATTGTCATTTGTTCAGCATCAAAATCTTTGGAACGTCCGTAGTACATTATTCCATTGTCACCATCTTTTGCGTTAACTAATGGTAAGTCAAATTCCTTGTTTTTTGCTCTTGATAAGTCATTATCCTTATCGAAGGTAGATTTTAGAAACCGCAAGTTTAATTTTTCAAACAAATCATCAATTCTGAATTCTCCCCACTCAACACTTTTCAGCTTTTCATTGAGTGGGGTTAGTGCTTTCCCACTTTTTCTTCTAAGCTATTTTGTTTTAATAAAGTGCTAATTTCCCAAGAGAGGTAATCGCTTACGGTCTTTTTAAAATCTTGTATTGTCGGTTTGGTGTCAATTGGTGCCGACTGATTCCAATCCGCTCCATTATTTGGGTCTATATGTCCTTCATAGTATTCTCTTTCTGTAAAAATTTTGAGCTTGCTTTTGCCAAAACGTACTAAGTCAACAACTTCTTGATAGCGTTCTTTGGCTTGGTCTGTATCTTTTAAATTGTTACTCGCTTTTCTTCGATTTGCTCTTGTGTAACCGTCATTTGTAAAATCAATGAACTTCACAACATCATCTTTATGGTGTTTTTCACTCACTTTGAAAACATAAATGTTGGTGTTTACGCTGGATTTACCAATAAAAATATCAACAGGCATTTTGATACTTGCCAAAAGCGAGTGTTTGGATAAAATTCTTTTGTTGTAGTCAACTGCTTTGCCTGAACCTGATGAATTTTGAATAATGATTGAAGCGTAACCCTTATTCATCATATTTAAGGCTCTTTCCACAAAGTTCATCCCGTTACCTGAAGCAGAATAGGGCGGATTTAAAATAAAAGCATCCGCAGGGAATTTTGTGTCTGTTTTACCAAAGCCATATTTTCCGTCAAAGTCTTTAATTGAGTCGGAGTTCAAAATGTTAGAACTTCCATCACCCATTAAAATCATATTGAGGATAGCCAACATATAAATGCTTGAAAGTAACTCTAAACCAAGTAATTGTTCGGCTTTTATTTGGATTTCCTTTTTCGTGAGTTCATCTGGCGATTGAATGGTGTTTTTTGCATCAATTAGCATTTCGTTCATTGCAGCAACTAACAAACCTGCCGAACCTGTTGCAAAATCCCAAACATAACTGTCTTTGTTTACTCTCGCTAATTTTACTAAAAGTTGAGCAACATAAGAAGGCGTAAGTACAACGTCATTTAACTTATCTTGCGAAAAGCCCAACCAACCGTACATTTCATTGAATAGTTTGCCTGTAAAGTCAGTTGTTAAACCAATTTTGTAATAAATGCCTAAATCATCTACAATTTTTGCAAATACCCTTTTTAGCTGGCTTTCTCCGTCTTGAACTCTGTTGATGTTTTCGGTTAAAAGCGTGTTAGATAAAGTTCTAACAATGAGATTTCTTTTTTCTTCTGGAAGTTGTTTATGACTTAAAAAAGATTCTATTTTTTTAATCATCAAATCACCATCTCTATAACCTTTTTCAGTTGATGATTTTAAGTCAGACTTTTCAAGCGGTTTAACTTTTGCTGTAACTCCAAGCGTTGCGATAATGGAAGCAGCAACCAAATAAACACGGTCATTTTCTCCTAAACCTTTTTCGTTTTGGTAAATGTCGTTGTTGAGTTTTACAAGGCTTTGGTCAATTTCCCTTTCTCGTTGTTCTTTTAGTTTGTCGAGTTCTTCCTGTGAAAGTTGTAGCGTTTTTACGCTCTCAATAAAACCGTCAAAATTTTTCGGTGCTAAAAACGAAAAGTCGGTGAACTCTCCAATTTTTTGTCCTGCACCTAAATTGCTTTTTGAAACATAATAAACGCCAATTTCGTGATGAATTTTACCTGCTTCATTTTTGTAGCCAGTCATTCCGATAGCGATAATATCGGTATAGCTTGTATGATGAAGCAAAGCATTGGCATAATGAACCGCTCCGTTTACTGCAAAAGAATTGATGTTTTTAAAATTGGGTTCGTTTTTAGAAGTTCGGTTTTCAACTTGTCCGTCTTTGTCATGTTTTACAAGTTTGTCTTTGTAACCTTTGTACTCAATGAGTACGGGGTAGAAGTCTAAATTTTTGGCTTGAAGTAATATTTTGGCATCTGGTCGATTTGCACCTGTACCGCCATTTTTAGTGAAGTAGTCAGAGAGTGCTTTGTCAATTTCTGCATTAACTGATTCCTGCTCTAATTTGTAAGGCAGTTTATATTTTCTTAACCATCCGTTGGCTAAATCTGCAATATTCGGTTCTATTGATTGTGCCATTTTTTTTTCTTTCTGTTAGTAAATCTTTGACTTCTACACTTAGAATTTCTGCAATGTTGTATAACGGTTTATGTATGGTGCGTATCCCGAAGGGTATTGCGTATAGGAGTTGTTGTGTGCAGTGTTTTTATTTTCATTCAGAATCTTTCTTGAGTAAAATATATACTCGATTCAATACCATAAGTAGAGTAAGTAAGAATTTGCCGAGTAAAAAGTACGTCACACCAAGAGCAATTTTCTTCACTAACCAATCATATCGAAATTGTGGAAGCTCGGTTGTGCAACCAATCAATACAATGATTATTAAGAGCGAAAGAACTATTGAATAGGAAATATTGATATGAATTTCTTTAACGAATAGTTTCTTCAACTCGTTCTTTTCACTTTTTGCGTCATCACGAATCTTGTCTATTTGACTATAAATAATGGCTAACAGGTTAAACAAAAAGCCCCCAAAAATTGCAACTGCTGCTATGAGAATGCCTATGAAAGGCTTAATTGAAAATCCTTTGTAGGCAAGCAATGCACCTATAATAGAAGGAAGTCCAATGAACAAGACTAAGTCTTTCCAATAAAGTCTTTTTGATTTGGAATCAAGTCTTGTTAGAGTACCAAAATGGTCTTTGACAATGCGCAGTATGTTAATTCGCTTAAGCATTGGGTGGTCTAATTTCTATTATGTCCTGCACCAATTCTTCGCATTGTGTCAATAGCGATTCAGTTGTAGGTGTTCCATCTGCATTCAATTCAAGTTGGCTTGTAACATCAACGTCAGGTTGAATTCTTTGCTTGTTAGCCACATAGAAAGTCTTTTTCTTTCCATTTAATTCAAGTTCAAATTCAAGTTCGTCAAATTCTTCATCAATGCCATTAATTTCAACTCTTTCAAGGTCTGGGTCACGAAAAAGTCGGTCAACAAGGTTTCTGTACGCTTGTGGTAAGCTTGTACCTGAACTCATAGAAGTTCTAAGTGTTCCTGGAATATCTTCAGGATTCCCGTCATTCTCATAGTATTCTTCAAGTGTCGGTGGAATTCTCTTTTTAATCAGCTCTACTTTTTTGAGATTTCCGTGCTCAATCATTCTTTTGTATACTCTGCCATGAAGTAAGTTGTTTACTTCTACTTTATAGATTTGATAACCTTGCTCTCTCATGTAGCGGTTAATCGTTTTTTTAAAGATTGTCTTAATCCCATATTTAGCCTTTTTCTGAAGAATTAAAGCTCCTGAATTCCGCCCATTTGATATCTGCATATAGAAAAATAGATTCCTAAAAGCTGCGTGTCCTGTTTCAACGTCCAATAGGTTATCTTGAGTTTCAAGGTCGCGAATTTGATATTCGTCTCCACTAACTCCTGAAGAAAAATACCCATAAATCCGCCTATTGTCCATATCTACGGTTGGTAGTGATTCCAAAGTCAAATGCAGAGAAGTGGTTCCACTTCCATCAGTTTCTGCTCGAATGTTCTTGAAGATTGTATTGAGGTAGTTTTCAAATGTTCTTAGGAAGTCATCTGTTCCGTTGAAATGGCTCAGTATCTGTTCATTTTTGTTGTTATCTAAAATTTTTACAACGTATGTAGAAAGTAGAATTTTACTCATGAGTCTGTTTTTTTCATTGTGGTCAACGGTTTTGTATATAGTTTGTTGCGAGGATTTTCGTAAGTAGGCTAGAAGTAGCAATAAATTATATATGGTGTTGTACGCAGTTTTTTTTAAAAATCTTGCATTATTTGTTCGGTTGAAATTATTTTTGTTTTTAATATTTTTCTTTCATCATCAGAAAATTCATTAGTCATTGAGTCTAGAGCGTCGAATAGAGCAATCATTTCAGATTCTTTACTTACTATTATGTATTTAATATCTTCACATTTAAATTTTAGTGAAAAATCTTTTGCTATTCTGTCATTTGCTGAAGCTCTTTTAATCTCATTTAGAAATTCATCTTTTGAAAGTCTATAATGACTTCCATCTTTTACATTTAGGAATGGTACATACCTCCATTCCCTTTCATCATAAAATCTTTTTTCTACATATTTATTGATTCTCCACATTTGTCCGCTGTATGGTTTGTAAAAACCTGAAAGTTCAAAAAGAGCTATTAGTGGGTTCTTCTCCATTGGTAAATCTTTAAAAATATCAGTTTCAAAAAATACATCTGTAATTAAATTACCCAATTGTTTTAAGTAATTAATTTGTGTTGAATTTTCGTGAATGTACGTTAAAGGTGTTAGACCATTTTCTTTCCCCCAATCTTTGGATAGACCAATTCCATAAGAACCATAAAATTCTAAATGGTTATCGATTTTGGAAAGAGGTAAGTCACAAAAACAAGTCATTGGGACAGCAGATTCGTCTTTAGTATTTGTGTCAAAAAAAATGTCATAACCTAATTCTTCTAAACAAAATTTAGGTACAAAACCATTTTTAATTATACCAATTATTTTTTCAGCTGAATTGGTGAAATGAAATAATGTATTTGATGATATTACTGCCATTTGTTTTTAAATTGCGTACAACTACTGCTTATCGGAACGAGTTCCGATATTTCTATTAAGTTTGATTGTTATGGTTGTTGTTTTAAAATATTCTTCATCAGTATTTAACTTATAATGCGTAATCTATCAGAACAATACTCTCTAGTGTAAATTATGCACATTTAGCATGTATTTATAGAGCACTGTTCTCATAAGACCTCAACTACGTGTATTGGAATCCTTCCAATACGGCATTCAATAAAATAAAATCTAAAACTTCGGTTAAACTCTTTTGAAGATTTAGACTTGGGGTCATAATCAAAGGTTAAACTTAAAAAAGAATTTTTAATAATAAAAACAAATTGTCCATTTTATTTTTATAAACAATTGATAGTGTTTATGTTAGAACGACAAACGTTAAACAAGACTATAATAAAGTTCAATAAAATCATCTTTTTTTTGTGGCAGTGGTTTTGGAGTTGTTTTCAAATCTGTTTTTTTTAGCAAGAAATTAGTAAAACTTAACTTTTTAGTTGATATTTTTGTATCATGATAGAAGAACAGGTCATCCTTGTGAATGAGCAAGACGAGCCCATAGGCACCATGCCCAAAATGGAGGCGCATGAAAAGGCGGTGTTACACCGTGCGTTTTCAGTGTTTATATTCAATTCCAAGAACGAATTGATGTTGCAACAACGGGCGGCTCACAAATACCATTCGCCTTTGTTGTGGACCAATACTTGTTGTTCGCACCAACGTGTGGGCGAATCCAATTTGGAGGCTGGCAGTCGGCGTTTACAAGAAGAAATGGGGTTTGTAACCCCACTCAAAGAAACGACCTGGTTTATTTATAAAGCCCCTTTTGACAACGGTCTTACCGAACACGAATTGGACCATATAATGGTCGGGCATTACGAAGCAGACCCCGTTATCAACCCCGATGAGGTGGAGGCCTGGAAATGGATGCCTTTGGAAGCGGTCAAAGCCGATATCAAGCACCAACCCGCCCTTTATACCGAATGGTTTAAAATCATATTTGAAAAATTTTACGAACATATAAACACTAATCATGAGAGTCACCGTCAGTAGAAAAGCACATTTTAATTCCGCCCACAGGCTGTACCGTCCCGATTGGAGTTTTGAAAAAAACGATGCCATTTTTGGGAAATGTAACAACCCCAATTACCACGGGCACAACTACGACCTGACTGTGAGTGTGACCGGAGAAATTGATCCTGAAACAGGTTTTGTCATGGACGTTAAAATTCTGAAAGACTTTATCAAATCGGAAGTGGAAGATGCCTTTGATCATAAAAATCTAAACTTGGATGTGCCTGAATTTAAAGACCTAAATCCCACGGCTGAAAACATTGTGGTGGTTATTTACGATAAATTAAAAAAGGTACTTGACCCAGATTTAGATTTGGAGGTAACTCTCTATGAAACGGCTCGTAATTTTGTAACGTATTCTGGAACGTAACTCATATGGACGCTCTTTATCCGTTGAAATTCCAACCCATCCTCAAAGATAAAATTTGGGGCGGACAAAAATTGCAACAGATTTTACACAAACCCACCACCTCCAAAAATGCAGGTGAAAGTTGGGAAATCAGTGACGTGGAAGGCGATACCTCCATAGTCGCTAATGGGGCCTTACAAGGCAGTTCGCTAAGCTATCTTTTAGAAACCCATACCTCGGACTTGTTAGGAGAAAAGAATTTTCGGCAGTTTGGAACAAAATTTCCGTTGCTCATTAAATTTATCGATGCCAAAGAAGATTTGTCGGTACAACTACACCCAAACGATCAGCTTGCCAAAGCCCGTCACAATAGTTTTGGAAAAACCGAAATGTGGTATGTGGTTCAAGCCGATCCAGAGTCCAATCTTATTGTTGGGTTCAATCAAAAGATGACTCAAGAGTTGTATTTAAAACATTTAGAAGATAAAACACTGCAACGTATTTTAAATTTTGATGCTGTTCAAGCTGGGGATACCTATTTTATTGAAGTTGGAAGAATTCATGCCATTGGGGCAGGGGTGCTTTTGGCCGAAATCCAGCAAACCAGTGATATCACTTACCGTGTGTATGATTGGGATCGTGTGGATTCAGAAGGGAATGAACGCGAGCTACACAATGACATTGCCCTAGAAGCATTTGACTTTGATATGCCCGATAATTTTAGAGTGGACTATACGAAGGATTCTGATACCGCCACAGAACTGGTCAGTTGTCCATACTTTACAACCAATATTCTCAAAGTACATGAAACTATTTTAAAAGAAAACACCCACGATTCTTTTATGATTTATATGTGTGTCGAAGGAACTGCGCAAATAGAAGTGGATGGAAACCCAACTGAAATTTCAATGGGAGAGACGGTTTTGATTCCCGCTTGTATGCAACGATTTTCTATTTCTGCAAAACATGCAAAACTTTTAGAAGTATATGTTTAAAATTACGTAGTTTTGCAAAAACAAAAATTAAAATAATGGCTAACGTTAGAAATTTAAAGAAGGATATCAATTATGTATTAGGAGATATCATTGAAGCAGTATATATTTGGGAATATGCCAATACCGATAAAGACACTAAGAAAAGTGAAGCGATAATTGATGAGGCTATTTCTGCTTTTGATGAGTTGATTGCGAAGGTAAATGCAAAAAATGTTGAAAACCAAAAAGCACATTTCAAAGGAATCGCTAAAGATCTAGAAGCTAAAGGAACGGCTTTAATCGAAAAGATTAACAAGCTCTAAATTACTCAGACTTTATAGTTTTAATATATTCCTCCAGAATAATTCCATACTTGGAATTGGCAATTTTTGGAGGCAATACCTTGTTTATAGTATCCAAGTATTTCACATTGGCATCATAAATTTCAGAAACTGCTACAAAAGGAGCTACCTCACTGTCTTTATTATTAAGCGCAAAATTGATGCTATACAAATAAGTACGTTGTACTATTTTGTCCATTATAATTTGAAGAGAATCGGCAACAGCTGAGTTGCCATCTTTTTGAGCGTTTAATTGTGCTTCAATCAATTCGAGTTTTTGATTTTTGAAACGCTCAATGTTTTTGTAATAAGATTCCAATAATTTTTGTTGTTCACTGCCTTCTATTTGAGCGTCATATTTGAACCGCTTTAAAGTTGTGTTTATTGTTGTATGGCCTTGATCTGCAAAAAATGAGATGCGTTCTGCATCGCCTTTCTCAGATAAACTTAAAAATAGAAGTTCAGCTTCCTCCAAATTACAACCCAATTCAAAATCGGTTTTGCTTATCATTTGCAAAGAATCTAAGGTTGTAAACCCCTCGTCTTTCACATGCTGAAGGTAAAGCGTTCCTTTTTGAAGGCCTTTAATACTTCCGCTTACCGTTGTATTTTTAGAGGGTTGTGAGCAAGACGTGATTAAAATGATAAATAAAAAATAGAAGCGGTTGATCATGATTAATTTTTAAATTCAAATATAATTATTTCTAAGCAGTTGCTGCTAATTCCATTAGGATTGTACAGGCAATGGCGGCAATTGTTCCGATCGCATATCCAAAAACAGCTAAAATGACACCTACACTCGCTAAAGAGGGGTGAAAAGCAGAAGCCACAATCGGAGCAGAAGCGGCACCTCCTACATTTGCTTGACTTCCAACGGCCAAAAAGAAATAGGGGGCTCTAATTAGTTTTGCCACTAAAATTAATAACAAAGCATGAATGCTCATCCAAACCACGCCAATAGCAATCAATCCTGTGTTGTCAAAAATAAGAGTTAAATCCATTTTCATCCCGATACTTGCTACTAAGATGTATATAAACACACTACCAAATTTGCTGGCACCTGCACCTTCATAATTTTTAGCTTTTGTAAAGGAAAGTCCCACAGCGATGAGTGTTGCAATACTAATCATCCAAAAGAATGAAGACCCTAAAAAGGTAAAGATGTTTCTAGAGGTTTCAGATTCAATGGACGCTACAAATTCACTAAAAAATGGTGCGAGATTACCAGAGGCTAAATGCGCAATACTAACGGTTCCAAAAGCAATTCCAATCATGATCATTATATCGGCGAGTGTTGGGGTGCGTTTGACACTTTCAGTAAAGGTTGATACTTTTTCTTTTAGTGTTTCGATGGCGCTGGTATCGGCTCTTAACCAATTGTTGATACGGTCTGATTTTCCAATTCCAATTAATAGGAGTGCCATCCAAATATTAGCCACTACAATGTCCACAAACACCATGCCTCCATATAGTTTTTGATTGTACCCATAAATCTCAAGCATGGCAGTTTGGTTGGCACCACCCCCAATCCAGCTTCCGGCCAAGGTTGAAAGTCCTCTCCAAACAGCATCGGGTCCCACACCTCCCACGGTTTCTGGAGACACTAAAGAAATTAATAAGATGGCAATTGGCCCTCCAATGACAATGCCTAAGGTTCCAGTGAAAAACATAATTAATGCTTTCCACCCTAGGTTGACAACTCCTTTTAAATCGATGCTTAGAGTCATCAAAACCAACGCGGCAGGTAATAAGTAACGACTGGCGACATAGTATAAGTTACTGCTGTGTTGGGTTAGTTCGCCACTAGCAGAGCGTGTTTGCCATTCTGGAGCAATCCAACCCAACGTTGTAAATAAGGCTGGAATCATATACGCCATAAACAGTCCTGGAACAATTTTATAAAATTTGTGCCAAAAGCCTGTTGGACGGGATTCTGTGTAAAAGATCAGAGCAATGGCCGACATGAGTAGTCCAAAAATAATGGTATCGTCTGTGAATAATGGCGTTGTATCAATCATAATTTTTTAGTTTCTGTGATTCAAATATATATAAAATAACTTTTGGCACGGATTTTGGACGTATATGAAATGTATTACGTAATCTTAAGTAATATATTTTGGTTGGTTAGTGATTAAAAAGCATCATTTTTTTAAAATGGTGCTTTTTTTCATGTGTCTTAATATTTTGATGCTAGCGAGTTATTAAAATTTAGAGCATTCCCAACCCGTTATGTGAAAATTAAGTTAAATAATAATTGATACACATTTTTGGCATGGAAGTTGAAATCTAATAAATATATTATTTTGTTAGTAATATTTTGGTTGGTTAGTTAGTTAAAAGCATCATTCTTCAATGGTGCTTTTATCTTTTTTAATAAAGCGAACAATGCTTGTAATGACTTCAGGTACGATCTGGTGTTGCAATTCATTGTATGATTTTGTGTTCACCAAATCATCACCATTAATTTCAAATAAGAGGTGATTCATGTTTTCTATAATGACAAGTTCTGCATCTGTTTTGTGCTCTTTTAAGAGCTGTGCTTCTTTTGTACTTACCTGTAAATCTTTTGTGCCATTAATGAGGAGTACAGGGATATCTAAATTTTCAATAAGTTTTTGTGGGTTGTATTGCATCCAGTTACTCATAAAGGGTTGGATATCTAAATTAAACATAGATGCCAAGGCAGGAGGGAAGTCCGTAGTGGTGTTTCCATTTTTTAAGACCTCCAACACACGCTTGGTGTCTTCTGTAAAAAACGGGGCTGTTTTGGTAATTTGTTCTAAAATAATTTGATCAATAGGATTTCCAGCACCTGCTAAGGAAATAAAACCCTCCACTTCTGCTTCGGCAGCTAATAGCCCCACTAAACTCCCCTGACTGTGTCCTGCAATTATAATTGAGGAATAAGAGGGTTTGAAATAGGTTACGACCGATTTAGCATCGTCTACAAAATCATCAAAACGGATGTTTTTATCAAAAGTTCTTGTTTTGAGTTGTTTTACAACGCGTTTGTCGTATCTGAAAGTCGCAATCCCATTTTTAGTGAGTTCTTCGGCCAATTTCTTTAACATGTCATTTTTCATAAAAGACTGATTCCCATCCCGATCGGTAGGGCCTGAGCCTGCAATTAGAATGACTAGTGGTGGATTTTCTAAGTTTTCTGGAATTAATAGAGTGCCATCAACATAGCGATTGACAGTGATCTCAGTAGCGGAAAAATTTTGAGCTTGAGGAAAAATTGTCGAGCCAATAAAAAGGCAGATTAAAGAGAGAATTTGTTTGTTCATTTCTGTCATTTTAGGAGTCTAAAGGTTAAATTGATCCGTTTACCAATGGGCTTTTTAGTTTTTGGAATTTGGTGCAACCAGTGGTGTTGCGTGGTATCTTTCATGAGTAATAAACTCCCATTTTGTAAATTTAGTTTATGTTTTAATGTTTTTATTTTTTTATGCTTCAAATGAAATGGGCGTTCGGCACCCAAACTCAAAGAAGCGATTGCAGGATTGATTCCAAGCTCTTTTTCATCATCTGCATGCCAACCATTACTGTCTTGTCCATCGCGGTATAAATTTAATAAACAAGATGAAAATTGTATTTCACACGCCGTTTCAATTTTTGTTTTTATGGCGTTCAAAAGCGGTGAAAAGGGGTGAGGGGTCATTGAAATATTTGAATATCCATACTTCTTTTGGTTATTGGCAAAAAAAGCAGTCAAACGCGGTTGCTTATAAATTTTCCCATAAACTCTGATGTCTTCTTCGATCCACGGGGTGTTTTGATACAATTCGTCAAATAGAGCATTTGCTTCCTCAAAACTAAAAAACTGCGGATGGTATTCAATAGTAGCATCTTGTAGCGGAAGTTTTATGATTTTGGATGTATCAAATAATGACATGCTCATAGTTGGCTCTAAATTAATCTAAGTTTTTATTTCAGAGCCTAAATTTTATTTTTTTTTAAGTTTAAACAAAAAAAGAAGTCGTCTAAAAAGATTTTGCTTTGTCAATATGAATTTATTTCAGATTCTAAAACAAAATGAATTTCGGTTAATTGAGATTCTGAAACAAGTTCAGAATGACAGAAATTCTACCTTTTTAGACGATCTCTTTTTACGAAAATATAAGATACTTATTTTATCATATCATAGCTACGGTTGATAAAATTGGTCAACGCTTCTCCTTTGAGAAGTCCTTGAGACAATTGTGCCAAATCCAAGCTTTGCGAGATTAAACGTTCTTGCTTTTTCTTTGTTTTAGTGTTTAATATTTGACTGACCAATTCGGAGTTGGTGTTTACAATAAGGTTGTACATCTCAGGCATATTTCCCATTCCAAACATACCGCCACCGCCACCGGTTTGTTGCATTTCTTTCATTCGACGCATGAACTCAGGTTGTGTAATCATGAAAGGTGCTGAACTACTGTCCATTGCTTCTAATTGAACCATAAATTTTTCTGAAGGAACAACTTCTTTCAAAATAGTTTCAAGGGTTGTTTTGTCTTCATCGCTCAGTTTTGAAATTGTGGTGTCCTCCTTTTTAATCAAATTATCAACGTGGTCAGCATCAACACGTACAAACGAAGTATTTTCTTTTTCACTTTCTAATTTCTGAATTAAATGAGATACAATAGGAGAGTCTAATAGCAATACTTCATAGCCTTTTGTTTTTGCAGCTTCAATATAACTGTGCTGTGCCTCTTTATCAGACGCATACAAAATAACTAGCTTATCATCTTTATCCGTTTGATTTGCTTTAATTTTATTGTAAAGTTCATCATAGGTGTAATAAGTCCCATCGACTGAAGGATAGAGTGCAAACGCGTTTGATTTTTCAAAGAATTTATCTTCGGAGAGCATTCCGTATTCAATTACAATTTTGATGTCATTCCATTTCGCTTCAAAATCGGCTCTATTAGAGTTGAAAATAGATTTCATTTTATCCGCTACTTTTTTTGTAATGTAAGAGGATATTTTTTTAACTGCTCCATCTGCTTGAAGGTATGAACGAGAAACGTTTAAAGGGATATCTGGAGAATCTATGACTCCTCTCAACATTGTCAAAAACTCAGGAACAATACCTTCAACATTATCTGTTACAAACACTTGGTTTTGATACAATTGGATTTTATCCTTTTGTATATTTATATCATTGCCTAATTTTGGGAAGTATAAAATACCTGTTAAGTTGAAAGGATAATCGACATTTAAATGAATGTTAAATAAAGGGTCTTCAAACTGCATTGGATACAGTTCACGATAAAATCCTTTATAGTCGGCCTCTTCTAATTCAGTAGGCTGTTTTGTCCAAGCGGGCGTTGGGTTGTTAATAATATTATCAACCGTAATCTTACGTTGAGGTTCAGTTGTTTCTTTACCGTCTTTGTCTTTGGTTGTTTTTGGTTCATGCGAAGGATCATTTTCTTCTTTGGTTCCAAATTTGATTGGAATTGGCATGAACTTATTGTATTTGTTTAAAAGAGTAGTAATACGACTTTCTTCAAGGAATTCGGTAGAGTCATCAGCAATATGTAAAATAATTTCTGTGCCTCTTTCTGTTTTATCAGAAACTTCAAGTGTGTATTGTGGACTGCCATCACATGTCCAATGTGCAGCAGGTTCATCTTTATAAGACTTGGTGATAATTTCCACTTTTTTAGCGACCATAAAGGCAGAGTAGAATCCCAATCCAAAATGACCGATAATTCCAGCATCATCAACCTTGTCTTTATATTTGTCTAAAAATTCTTCGGCGCCAGAAAAAGCAACTTCGTTAATATATTTCTGAACCTCATCTGAGGTCATCCCTAAACCTTGATCAATGATATGAAGTTTTTTACCTTCTTTATCGATTTTAATTTCAATTTTAGGGGTTCCGTACTCTACACTCGCTTCGCCAATATTGGTTAAGTGCTTAAGTTTTAGAGTGGCATCTGTGGCATTACTCACTAATTCACGTAAAAATATTTCGTGATCGCTATAGAGGAATTTTTTTATCAGTGGGAAAATATTTTCTACCGATACATTAATCGTTCCTTTTGACATAATTATAATTGTTTTAAGTTATATTCAAATCAATAGTCAAAAAAAATACCAAATATTAAAAAGTGACAAACTGACATTTTAGTTTATATTTGTTACAGCATTTACGTTATCTTATACTATGTACAACTCAAAAATTATAGGTTTAGGCCATTATGTGCCAAAAAATATTGTTACAAATGACGATTTGTCTAAGATTATGGACACTTCCGACGAATGGATTCAAGAACGTACGGGGATTCGAGAGCGTCGTTGGGCAAAGCCAGGTGATGGGCAATCGACTTTTACAATGGGTTTGGAAGCTGCCAAAAAGGCAATTTCAAATTCTGGAATTGAAAAAGAAGATATTGATCTTATTGTCTTTGCAACCTTAAGTCCAGATTATTACTTTCCTGGTCCAGGAGTGCAAATTCAGGACGCTTTAGAAATTAATACGGTGGCTGCATTGGATATTAGGGCTCAATGCTCTGGATTTGTATATTCGATTTCTGTGGCGGATCAATTTATTAAAACAGGGATGTATAAAAATATTCTTGTAATTGGGAGTGAACTCCAGTCACATGGAATTGATAAATCGACTCGTGGTCGAAGTATTTCGGTTATTTTTGGAGATGGTGCTGGTGCCGCAATATTGACTCGTGAAGAAGATTTAACAAAAGGGATTCTATCTACACATATACATTCTGAAGGAAAACATGCTCTTGAGCTTGCAACGGAGGCACCAGGTATGGGAACGCGTTGGGTGACCGATATTATTAAAGATAATGACCCCAATGATTTTAGTTACCGTCCTTATATGAACGGACAATTTGTTTTTAAACACGCTGTCAAACGCTTTAGTGAAGTGATCAGTGAAGGATTGCAAAAAAACAAATTGGAGGTGTCTGATATTGATATGCTCATTCCGCACCAAGCAAACTTACGCATCTCTCAATTCATTCAAAAGCGATTTGGACTGTCGGACGATCAAGTTTATAACAACATTCAAAAATACGGAAATACCACTGCAGCTTCCATTCCAATTGCCTTATCTGAAGTTCATCAGCAAGGAAAAATTAAAGAAGGGGACACGGTTGTTTTAGCGGCTTTTGGAAGTGGTTTTACTTGGGGAAGTGTGATTATTAAATGGTAGTTTTATAATTACATAAATCCGCCTCCACTTATTTCTCCATCATCTATAGGTGCAAAAGCATAAAGTGCGGGATTTAATATCAGGAACATAGTGAGGAATAGTGCATTTTTTTTCATTTCTTTGGATGTGATTTAGAGACTATATTGCGTTAGCAAACTTAATGTAATATTGTTACTAAAACATGTTGAATTAACTCAGATTTAACACGATGATACAAAAAAAAACACTGGTTTTCGGTGCTTCTTTAAATCCCAAACGCTACTCCAATATGGCAATGCGTCGTTTGTCTTCAAATGTTATTGAAGTAACAGCTTTTGGTTTAAAGAATGGTATGGTTAGCGGCATAGAAATCGATACGGATTTACAGCCTTATCATAATATTCATACCGTTACTTTATACGTAAATCCAAAACGTCAAGAGGCCTATTATGATTATATTATAAGTTTAAAACCCAACAGAGTTCTCTTTAATCCAGGCACTGAAAACCCTGAATTTTATAAGCTTTTAGATCAAGCTTCAATTCGTTATGAAATTGCCTGTACTCTGGTATTACTTTCGACGAATCAGTATTAAACCCAAAAAGGTGAAGAGTCCATTAAGAGGGAGGAGTTCGTAGCCAATTACATAACCACCTAAATAATTTGCGGGTATAGTTCCAAGTATAAATACAAGTATAACCGAAGTCAAAGCAACCATCCAGACGTACCGATCTTTGATATTGTAATTTGTAAAGATTCCAAAAGCAAACAATCCCAAAAGTGGTCCGTAGGTATATCCTGCCACGGTCAATAGACTGTTAATTACATTTGAGTTTAGAATGTATTTAAAAGCGATGATGACCACCACCAAAAGAATACTCATTCCAATATGTGTTTTTTTACGAATGGATTTTTGTTGTTGTTCTGATTTGTCTTTCAGGTCCAAAATATCCACACAAAATGAGGTGGTTAAGGAAGTCAATGCACTATCAGCACTGCTGTAGGCAGCCGCGATTAACCCAAGAATAAATGTAATTCCCAGCGTGATCCCCAATCCGCTATTGAGAGCAATTTCTGGAAATAATAAATCTGTTTTAGGTTTGCCTTCCAATAATGGAATTTCAATCGTATTTTGTTTGGCATAAATAAACAAAAGAGCTCCTAATAACAAAAATAAAAAGGTCACAAAAGTTAGTACAACACTAAAAGATAGCATGTTTTTTTGAGCATCTTTAAGAGATTTGCAAGTCAAGTTTTTTTGCATCATATCCTGATCCAACCCCGTCATACAAATAGTGACAAATAATCCACCAAAAAACGATTTTAAAAAGTGATTTTTATCTAAAATACTCTCTGTGTTAAAAATGGTGCTGTAGGATTTCAATTCGTCAGAGGTTAGAAACTCCGTAAAATTCCACCCGAGGCTGTCGGAAATAAAATAAATGGACAATACAACTGCAGTAATCATAAATAAGGTTTGAAGGGTATCCGTCCAAACAATGGTTTTAATTCCGCCTTTGAAGGTGTATATCCAAATCAATAAAATTGAAATGATCACAGTAATTTCGAAAGGAACATTCCATTCGCTAAATACAAATTGTTGCAATACAATGGCCACTAAATACAACCGGAATGCAGCGCCTAAAACTCTGGATATGAAAAAGAAAAAAGCACCTGTTTTATGGCTTACAACTCCAAACCTTTGAAAAAGATACTCGTAAATGGAGGTTAAATTTAATTTATAATATACAGGAAGCAGTACATAAGCAACTACGACATAGCCGACCATATATCCTAAAACAACCTGAAAGTAACTAAATTGAGAAGCCTCTACCCATCCCGGAACCGAAATAAAAGTAACTCCTGATAGCGATGCGCCAATCATTCCAAAAGCGACTAGGTACCAAGGCGATTGTTTGCCCGCGTTAAAAAAATCGACATTGGAGTCGTTTTTCCCTGTGAAGTAAGAAATCAGAATTAAAACTAAAAAATAGCCTATTAAAAGTGTTAAGATTAAAAGAGGACTCATACCTTATTTTTTAATATATTTACAAAAAAACCAAATTTAAACTTTAAATTGAATAAATCAATCTTTATTTTAGGAACCTTCCTAATATCATTTTTATCTATTGAAGCTCAAGAGTATCTTGACATGATGAATTCAGATCAATATACAGTTCTAGAAGTTCAAAATGCTGCAAATACCTATTTTGAAAACAGAGATAAGGGCAGAGGTACTGGCTACAAAACCTATAAACGCTGGGAATATGATGCCCTTCGAATGCAAGATGATAATGGGCTTTTAAAGTCGCCATCATTTTACTACAACGAATTAGAACGTTATAATTCTTACACAAATAATAAAACGCAACAAAATCGAATGCGTAGAGTTGAAAATTGGGAACAATTAGGGCCTTATGAATGGAATCAAACTTCTGGTTGGAATCCTGGAGTGGGAAGAATAACCAGTATAGGAATTGATCCTAATAACGAGAATCACATGATTGTAGGTTCCCCTACTGGTGGAGTTTGGAAAACCACAGATGGTAGTGCGACCTGGACTGCATTAACAGATAATCTTTCTAATATTAACGTCTACGCACTAACCATACACCCTACAAATTCTGATATCTATTTTTGGGGAAGTGATAGAGGAGTTATTTTTAAATCCATAGATGCGGGAGCAACTTGGAATTTATTAGCCGATACAGGAGATGGGAATGTAAATAAAATTCTAATCAACCCATCGAATACGAATCAATTATTTTGTTCGACAGAGTCTTCTGGAGTTTTTCAATCTACAGATGATGGTGCTAATTGGGTTAAAATTCACCCCGAATCTGTTAGAGGCTATGATATAGAGTTTAAACCGGGTGATACCAATACAATATATGCGTCAGGGAATTCATTTTTTAAATCTACGGATTCTGGACAAAGTTTTGAGATAATAAATAACCCTGCTGATCCTTTAATTAATTGGAGTCAAGAATATGTGGAAGGGACTGCTGATTGGGCTGGAGCTGCATCTAATTATAATAATTCTGTGACCCCCAAAAGCGGATTAAATTTAGCACTGTTCGAATTGTGGTCTGCATATCATTCGATTACGAAATTAATTTCACCTGCAATCGATCTTAGTGGTGTTTCAGATTCAGAATTAAATTTTTCTTTTACAAACGTAATTAGGTTTGATGGTTATACAGCAGAGGATTTAAAAGTATT
>Ga0209555_10001211_pt1 | contig 20159 bp, 10 predicted proteins | sample SaaInl85LU_5_DNA_FD_184643 | JGI IMG/M metagenome (GOLD analysis project Ga0209555, IMG submission 184643) | Marine microbial communities from expanding oxygen minimum zones in the Saanich Inlet - ESP_85LU_5_DNA (SPAdes) (version 2) | ecosystem: Environmental > Aquatic > Marine > Intertidal... | reverse complement strand
TAACGTTGAGCGCATTACCGGTGGGAATAAACATGATGTCTTCTTCACGAGCGCCGGTAGCACAGGATCGGATATATTCATTCGCACCAACCCCCACAAACACGCCCGTACGGGTGCCGTTCAACGAGTTGGGTGCATACCCTGCATTCTCCAACGATCCCCAGGATGCTTCCAGCACCAACCTTTGCTGTGGCTCCATACTCTCGATTTCACGAGGTGCTATGCCAAACAACTTACCGTCAAATGACTCAATGTCATCAATCAGGCCTGCAGACAAGGTGTAGGTTTTGCCGGGAGCATCTTCGTTTTTATCCAGATATTGGTTGATATCCCAACGATCAGACGGCTCATCGTTAATACCACAACGGCCATTCTTCAACAGCTCCCAGAAATCGCCTGGGCCATTGGGTGCCATAGGCATCTTGCTGCCAATACCTATGATGGCAATTGGCTCGCCATGGTACATACCCGCAACAACAGAGGCTGCTTCGCTCTCTTCACCGTAAAGGTTAACGGCAAAATATTCTGCGATTTTATTAATGGTTGGATAATCAAAAATCAAAGTTGCTTTCATGGCTTGGCCAGTATCAGCTTCCACCTGTTTTTTGATTTCCAGCGCCATGATGGAGTCAATACCCAAATCCATCAGCGGCATTTCAGGATCAACTGCTTCACCTTCGGCCTTACCTGTAACGCGGCCAAACAGCTCCTGCAGATAACCCACTATTTTCTCAGCACGCTCTTCGGTTTCCAGAGGAATAAGCGCTTTAAAGAACGCAGACTTCTCTCCTGTTACGCCAGAAGTGGCCGCCAAGTTACGGCCCAAGGTGCCAAACATTGGATGCGGACGACGCATTTCCAAAATTTCACGGAAACGGGTCCAGTCAACATCGGCAACGGTCTGGTGAGCATTGCCACCAGTCCACGCCTTAGTCATCAGCTCAATAGCCGATTCTGGATCGAAGGGTTTTAAACCTCGGCGCTCGGCTTCTTCTGCTGCATCACCGGTGGCCATACCGGCACCACCCCACGGCCCCCAGTTAAAGCCCGTAGCAGCCAAGCCCTGTGAACGGCGGAAATCCACCAAGCCATCCAGGAAGTGATTGGCTGCTGCGTAATGCGCCATGCCACCAGAACCCCAAACAGAGGCAATAGACGAGAACACAACAAACATATCCAGATCCACTTTGGCAGTGGCGTTGTGTAGATTCAACGCGCCTTCCAATTTGGCCTGGGTCACTTGCTGCCATTGCTCAATGGTCATCTCATGTGCCAGCGCGATATCGCTAATACCGGCAGCATGCACAATACCTTTCAGCGGGCTTGCTGCTTGTGCCAGCTCACCCACCAGATCAGCGACCGCCGCCTCATCCGCAACATCGACATTAGCTACAGATATCTGTACACCCTGCTCCGTAAGTTTGGCGACAAGCTCAGCTCGATCCCCATCCAAAGATTCAAGGTTGCCACGACGACTCATCAACACCAGGTGCTTGGCGCCAGAGCGGGTCAGCGCATCAGCAACGTACAAACCAAGACCACCGAGACCACCGGTCACCAAATAGGTCGCATCACTATCGAGTTTGATCAGGCTGGAAGATGGCAGACGATCCTGACCCAAGCGCAACACGCTGCGAACAGTACCCTCTACTTTCACTACATCTTCCTGCGCATTGGCGCACAGTTCGGCCAGCAGCGCTGCCCCCTGATCTTCGGCGCTACCGCTGAGGTCGACGATGCCGCCCCACAATTCGCCCGCTTCAAGCGCAAAGCCCTTGGCAAAGCCCAGCATCGGATACGCCGCCAGGTTAATATTATCTTTGCCGTAGGCGTTTTCGCTAACACACCAAATTCGAGCCGGGTTAGAAGAATCGCTACCTGCAATAATGCCTTTAGCCGTTGCCAAGACTGAATGGATCTGACTGTGAACCGCACCTGCGACATCACCGAGTTGCGCAGGCATTGAGGGAGCCACCAGCAGAACAGGAAGCACCTTACCAGCCTCTTGGGCTTTTGCCTGCAATGGTGCAACAGCGGCGTTGATTGACTCGGCATCTGCCGATGCATCCAATGCCAATACCGTAGTTTTACCTTTCAACACTTCCAGCCAGGCCGGAGCAGCACCGATAACAACCACATCGTCAAAATCAGCTTCTTTATTTTCAGATAATGCAGCCGCGAACCAATCCGTGTTGTAAAGCAGTCGGCCGAAGGACATACCAGCCGCCTTGCTGTAGTTACCCATACGAATTTTATCTACCCAGTAGCTCTGCTTCTGGTATGGATAGGTAGGCAGATCAACCCGTTTACGTTCACCACCGACAAACAGGTTTTTCCAGTTCAGCGATGCGCCGGAACAATGTAATCCAGCGACAACTTCTGTGAAATGCGAGCTTTCCTGAGCCTCACGATCCACGCTGTGCATGTAGTTAATGGGTTGCGCAGATTCGATGCACTGCGGCGCCAGTTTCACCAAGTTAGCGCCAGGCCCGATTTCCACACACGCCTGGATTTTCTGTTGGCCCAGCTCTTGAGCTGCATTCAGGAACAGCACCGCATCACGCACATGCTCAACCCAGTACTGGGCATTTTTAACATCCTGAGTCGCCGTCTTTCCGGTTTTACTGGATATAAAACGAATCCGTGGTGCTTTCAGCTTGACCTGCTCTACCACCTTGCTGAATTTATCCAGCATCGGCTGCATCATGGGGGAATGGAAAGCATGAGATACCGTCAGCAGCTTGGCTTTGATCTTCTCATCACTTAGCAAGGCAACCGCCTGCTCTACTGCTGGTTTTTCACCCGAGATAACGCAATTACGAGGGCCGTTTACAGCAGCAATATCAATTACGCTGTCCAGTGTTTCAATCACATTACGGGTTTCGTCAGCACTGGCAAATACTGCGGCCATCGCTCCACGCTCACACTCGCTGGCCATCAGACGGCCTCGAGCACAAATCATTTTAACGGCATCTTCAACCGACATAACGCCGGAATAAACCGCAGCAGCGTACTCACCGATACTGTGTCCGGTTACGCAAGCAGCCTGCACACCCATGGAAGTCCACAACTGGGTCAGTGCATATTGCAGAGCGAATATCGCCGGTTGGGTATATTGGGTTTCATCCAGCAAAGCTGTGTTATCACCCCACATAATAGACAGCAGCGGCTGATCCAGCTCAGCACTCATCAGCTCGGCAACTTTATCCAGAGCATCCTTGAATACCGGGAAGCGCTCATAAAGATCCTGCCCCATGCCAGCGAACTGGGCACCCTGACCGGTAAACATGAAAGCAATCTTGGCAGGGTTAGTGCCTACATCGGTAATATTGATGCCATTGGCATCGCCATTTTTCAGCAACCCATTCAGCTTGTCGGCTGCGTCCTGCGCGGAGCTTGCCAAAACTGTCGCACGATGACGGAAATGATTACGACCGGTAGCGGCCGTAAAGCACACATCATTCCAATCATAGCCTTGCACTGATGGCAGACTTAATGCCTCGGCATAACTCGTCAAATACGCCTGTAATGCATCTTTAGACTTGGCAGAGATGGTCAACAACTCAGGCGCAAACTGGGTTGCTGGCTTTTCTTCATTAATATCAGAGGGAATCGGAGCCTGCTCAACAATGATATGGCAGTTGGTGCCACTGAAACCGAAAGAGCTTAAACCACCAATACGCACCGGTGCCTTCCATTCGCGCTGCTCGGTAGGTACCTCTATGGCGATGTTGGACCAATCAATGTATGGGTTGGGCTTGGAGAAATGTAAATGCTTGGGAATGGTCTGATTATGTACAGACAACACCAGCTTGATAAAGCCCGCTATACCTGCTGCTGCTTCCATGTGACCCATATTGGTTTTAATGGAGCCAACAACCAGTTTTTCAGTACGCTCTTTACCGTAAACCGTATTAAGTGCTGCCAATTCTATAGGGTCACCCAGCGGGGTACCGGTACCGTGAGCTTCAATGTAAGAAACTTCATTCGGTTTAACCCGGGCATCTTCCAAGGCTGCACGCAGAACCTTTTCTTGCGCTAATTCATTGGGTGCGGTAATACCCTGGCTCTTACCATCCTGGTTTACCGCAGACCCGCGCACCACTGCCAAAACGTTATCACCGTCACGCAAAGCGTCAGACAAACGCTTCAAAACAACCGTACCGCAACCTTCACCACGCACATAGCCGTTAGCATCGCCATCAAAGGTTTTACAGCGACCATCGGGGGAAAGCATCCCCGCTCGGGCAAATATCATTGAAGTGGTGGGTTCGAGAATTAAGTTAACACCGGCAGCAAGCGCCATATCGGATTCACCCTTACGCAGACTTTGCACTGCCAGGTGAATTGCAACCAGAGAAGAGGAACAAGCGGTGTCTACCGACATGCTTGGACCTTGCAGGCCGAGCAAGTAGCTCAAACGGCCAGACGCTACAGAGTGAGAGTTACCTGTACCATTATAGGGAGAGATGTCTTCCAGGCTACCGTATTGCGCCTGCATGTGGGAATAACCCATATGGCAGATACCGACAAATACGCCGGTCTTACTGCCCATCAGAGAATCAGGGGCTATACCGGCATGCTCCAGAGAATCCCATGTAGTTTCCAACAACAGACGCTGTTGGGGCTCCATCAAGGTGGCTTCAACTGGCGCAATACCAAAAAAGTCCGCATCAAACTGATCAACATCGTCCACCAGGCCGTTGGCCTTGGTGTACAGCTTACCGACCGCCTCAGGATCTGGATCATAGAAATCATCACCCACCCAGCGCTGGTCAACCATATCAACAATGGCATCATCACCGTTTTCCAGCAACTGCCACAGTTTATCGGCGCTGTTAGCACCGCCGGGCAGGCGGCAACCCAGGCCAATTACCGCAATGGGTTCGTTCTTTTCTTTTTCCAGTCGCTGAACTGAATCCTTGGATCGTTTCAGTTCTTTGAGGGCCTGCTTGAGTAACTTAGCAGTATCGGTGCTGTTATTATTGGACATAGTAACCCCGTGAAGTGTTTATTCTTCTTCTCTTATTGGTCGAATTGTAGGTTTGGAAAATATAAGGAAATGCACCGCGCCGGCGCCGAAATGCCTACGCGGTGTTCTTCGTCAGATTCTCTTTTTCTTCTTTTTGCTCATGCTTGAGATCTTTTTCTATCAGCTCTGATGCAAAGTGATCGATTAACGCCTTCACCGTGGGATAGCGCATCAGCTCTGTAGCGGGAATGGTTCGTTCAATACGATCCTGCAGGCGATCCACAAGATCAATAGCTTCGATAGAGTCCACACCCAGCTCCGAGAAGGTTACTCCCAGATCTATATGGTGGGGCTCTACATTTAACTTATCGCTCACCCAAGTCTGCATTTCGCAATACAGCTCAGTTTGCCAATCAGTAAACGGTCGCGCCTCTTCTTTACGGTCTGATTTGCGAACCACTTGCGTCGAACTGGTCTCCATCGTGTGCAATGGGGCAAAATTGCCTAATTCATACAGTTTTTTGGCCTCTGTACGCTGAATCTTGCCACTGGATGTTTTAGGCAGCGTGCCCTGTGCAATTAAGACAACGGCCTTTGGTGTAATGCCATGACGGGTCGCCACCGCACGGGACCCAGCCAGCGCCAACTGCTGAAAATCGGTTTGGTCGCCGCCTGCATTGGCAACCTCCTGCATAATCACCAGATGCTCTTTACCTGAATCGCTGATGGCGAAGGCGGCACCACATCCTTTACGGAAAGTTGGGTTAGAAGCCTGCAGAGAGAATTCAATATCCTGAGGATAATGATTGCGTCCGGCGACAATGATCAGCTCCTTGATACGACCTGTAACAAACAGCTCATCCTCATGCATTACCCCTAAATCACCGGTGCGCATATAGGTTTTACCGCTGTCATCACCCTTCATGGTGGCGCGGAAAACACTGTCAGAGAAACTCGGCTTATCCCAATACCCTTTGGCTACGGATGGACTGTTCACCCAGATCTCACCGACATCACCAGGGGCGCATTCCTCATGGGATTTGGGATCCACAATACGCACATCGGTTTCAATGGCCAGCTCGCCAGAGCTGACCAACGGCGCCGAATCGGATTTAGCCGACTCCACCGGCTTGACTGTGCCTTTGGCTAGCTGATCAAGATCCGCATTAACCACCTTGGCACCACGACTGGCAGGAGAACCCGCGACAAACAGCGTCGCCTCTGCCAGGCCGTAACAAGGCAAGAACGCGTTTGCGTTAAACCCACATTCGCCAAACTTGTCAGCAAAAGTATTCAGACTGTCTACCTGAATGGGCTCGGCGCCATTAAAAGCAACCTGCCAGCTCGATAAATCCAGCTGCTGCAGCTGCTCATCGGTAATCTTTCGGGCACAATACTGGTATGAGAAGTTAGGGCCACCGCTGATTATAGCCCCCAAATCCGATATGGTTTTCAACCATACAAAGGGATTTTTGAGGAACGTCAACGGTGACATCAGGGTTACTTCAGTCCCCGCATAGATAGGCGTCAGCACTCCACCAATCAGCCCCATATCGTGGAATGGCGGCAGCCAAATCACAGTTTTGAGCTTGGAGAGCACATTATCCATATCATTTGAATGGGCGAAGGACCATACAATCTGCTGGAAATTAGCAATCAGGTTTTCATGACTGACCATTACCCCTTTCGGGTGGCCTGTGGAACCGGATGTGTATTGCAGGAATGCAACATCCGACGGCTCAGCATCAAATGCCTCAAAGCCGCTGGCATCCTGACCTGCCATCAAGGTATCGGTGGGAATGCAGTCCAGATTCATGCCGTTGGAGGGATTTGCCACCCAAGCCTCGATCATGGGCATAAGCATGCTGGAGGACAGAATCGCTCCCGCATCGCAATCCTGCACCACTCGCTTAAGGCGATCGATATCCCGGGCCCCCATCGGAGGATAGGCCGGAACAGGCACACAGCCTGCGTACATACAGCCAAAAAAAGCCTTGATGTAATCCAGCCCCGGAACATACAAAAGCATGAGATTGCGTCCGGAAAGACCCTTCGCTACCAGCCCAGCAGCGATTTTTCGTGAAGCCTCATCCAGACCCGAAAATGTGATATTGCCCTCTGGGGCTCCACTTTCGGAAAGAAAAGATACAAAGGTGTTATCACCCCTGCCTGCGGCGCGCTCGGAACTCATTTGAACCAGGTTCTTAAACTCTGGGAACCCTTTCATGTCTACCTCCACCTACTGTCTTTACCCTGTGTTTCAAGACGAAGGTGTGCTCATAGGTATAAATGGCGTGATCAATACCGGCGATTCACTGACTGGCTAAGTAAGCCTTTGAGAATCCTATCGGTTACGTCGAGTATTGCCTTAACTGCCTTTTATTATTTTTATCAGCACAACCCAATGGCAGAGCCAGTTTAAGTTCGCGCTCCTCGCTAAAACTTGTAAGATACGGCCAAATAAGTGACAGTCTGTAATCAAACTGTGTACATTCAAACACAACAACTACAAGTTTTGATGAAAGGATAAGCGAATCAGTCTGTGGCCCTGACAATTCCGTATATTTTGTTATTTTTTTATAACACTATTTAGAATGCGATTAATTCTTCATCATCACCTTGAGTTAATGTGGCCAAAACCGTCCTCAATGAGGCCAGGAACTCGTTGACGCTATCTTGGATAAAGAAATGCCCACCTTCAAAAGCTTTGTGCTCAAAGCGTGAAGTGGTTGCATTTTTCCATGCCGCCAGCTCATCGGCACTGGCTACTTTATCTTCAGTTGCTGAATAGAGGTAAATAGGTGCGCTGATTGTTTGACCAGGAGCCGAGACAGCATGGTCATTTAGTGTCAGATCAGCCTTAATCACCGGCATGTAAAAATCCATCATCTCCTGGCTGGCACGAATTGCCTCAGGCAAACCACCCAGGCGCTCCAATTCCTTCAAAAACCGCTCTTCTGAAAGGTCGGTGATATTAAATTCGGATTCAAGCTGTGGAGCCCTGCGAGCGCTTGCGCACAACCCCAGAGGGTAGACACCATGTTCCTGCAAGCGAAGCGTCAGCAGAAAGGCAATCATCGACCCAAAACTATGACCATAAAGAATAAATGGTTTAGCTGAAAAAAAGTCAGTCTGATCAATGAATAAATCGACAATTTCATCAGCAGACCTGGCAAAAGGTTGTCCATGCAAGGATTCCCTGCCTGGATAATTGGCTGACCACACCTCCACATCTGGCAGGAATTCACTCCATCGACGGTACATCGATGCGCCGCCACCAGCACAGGGGAAACATATCAACCGATATTCAGCAGCGGGGTTCGCGCTGAAACAAGCCAGTGACTTATTTTTACCAAAAATCATTGCAGACCTCTGAGCAAGATGATTAGATGCTTTTATCAAAGGCGCCCATGGTACCTCGGCGCACAGCAGAATAAAAACACAGAATAATAATAATGAAGCCGTTGCGTTTTCTTCACCTTAAACTGATCGCCCTATTTGTTTTTTGCATTGCGGTGGCGCTGTCACCATACATCCCAGACATCAACTATCGCAGCGAAATCACCGATTACTTTCGCGAAGACAACCCAGAAGTTAAAAACTTTCACGCCCTGGAAGCAGATTTTGGGGTTCAGCAAAGTTTGCTGATCTTATTGCACGGTCAAAACGGTTCGCTGCTATCCAAACAGGGCATATCCAATCTATTCACAATCACCAGTGAGATCCAGGCCCTTGATGGTGTAGAACGAATTCAATCTTTGCTTTCAACTGCCATCAGCGATAACCAACAGGATACCCGCTCGCTGTACCGCCACATCAAAGGCGGCGGCGAGCTCAGTGATGCAATATTGGGGCAATTGGCGGATAACGTTAGCAACAGTAGCTTGCTGTCAAAAAACGGAACCGTAGCCAGCCTGCAAATCCACTTTGCTGACACAGAGCAGATCGAAACCCTTTATCCGCTGATCCGCTTCACTCTTGATGCAACATTCACAGCACCAGGCCATGGCGAAGTGCACATGTTAGGGCCCGTTGAGATCAAGCATGCACTGCATCATGCGTTAATGCATGATGGCTTCTACCTGATGCCTTTGGTGCTCATCACTGGGCTGGGTGTATTGTGGTATTTTCTACGGTCATGGTGGCTGGTGGTGTCCGGTGCCACGTCAATCATCATCGCTTTGTGGCTAACCGCGGGAATAGTAGGCCTTCTGAAACTTACCATCAATCAAACTTCCGCTCTCGCCTTCTGTATTGCATTCATTATTGCATTGGCTGACATCATACACTTGTTGATGAGTTTCACCCATCAACGCCCAGATCTCCCACCCCAAACCGCCATGCTAAACGCATTACGCAGCAATTTCATGTCGCTTTTTTTAACCAGCCTCACAACTGGCATTGGTTTTTTAAGCTTAAATGGAAGCAGCTCACCTGTATTCGCAACCTTTGGGAACATCGCAGCGATCGGAGTTGCTTGTGCCTTTATCTCTGCTATTTCCATTACATCAGCAATGGCGGTTTGGAGACAAACCAACGCTCGTAATCAGGAGCCTGACCTGTTTCAACGCTGGTCACTCGCAATCAATACCTGCCGCACCCAACTAAAAGCGTATCATTATGGGTTGTTTTATCTAATCACCATCGCTCTATCCTGCTGTGTTTTCCTGAACGACTACCACAACGATCCATTGGATTACTTCGAATCAGATTCCCCCATTATCCAGGCCAGCGATTTGTCTGAAGCCGAATTCGGCATCCATCACCCAATTACCGTTCAACTGAATTCGAATCAACGAGATGGCATTTTTACACCTGAGTTCTTACACGCATTAAACGGATTTGAGAGCTGGCTGGACGCTCACCCGATGGTGTCACGTCATAACAGTTACAGCTCAGTATTAACTCAACTGAAAAGGCATTTATACCAAGGCAATTTAAAGTGGAGCGCCAGCCCTAACCAGTCATCCGAGCTGGCAGACCTATGGAATCTTTATGAAATGGCTTCGCCGGACAACACTGCCGAGACGCTGGGGTTAGACAAGCATTTTCGATCCGCTGTGATCTCGCTTGGCATCCCTAAAATCAGCAGCACTCAGCTTCTCCTATTACAAAGCGACATTAATGAATGGTTCGCCAATAACGCTCCAGATATCAAAATATCAGTAACCGGGCACGCAATTCTCTTTGCCAGCATAGGAAAGCAACTCACCAGCAATATGTTTATTGGTGGCTTACTCTCTGCCATGGTTATTTCATTATTAATTGGGGTATTCCTTCGTAATATGCGCATAGGCGTATTAAGCCTGATCCCGAACCTTTTTCCTGCTGGGGTTGTATATGGATTATGGGGAACATCTGTTGGCGTAATTGATATCGCCGCTGCAGGCACGCTTAGCATTAGTCTTGGCATCGTGGTAGATGACACGATTCATATATTAAAACGCTACATCGGTTTTCGGGAGTCTGGCTTACCTCCACAACTGAGCATCGAAAAGACGTTTGAAGAAGTGGGGGCAGCACTGATGCTAACCACATTCATTCTTTCATTAGGGATGATGGTACTGACGCTATCTATATTTGGCCCGAATCAGACTACCGCCATTCTCATGGCCAGTATTATCATCGTAGCGTTAATTTATGATTTCATCATGCTGCCAGACTTACTGGAACGATGTGACGGCTGGTTATTCTCAAGCTATAAGCTAAGAGCCACCACCCCTGCTACGCAGTTGCAGTAGCTCTTTTGCTTGTTACTGGCGCCAACGCCACATCAATGCGAGCATTGCCAACATCACCCCCCCTAGACCACCGCCAAACTTTTTAGTGGCATAGTTGTTGTTGATGTCTGGATCGGTATCTGCACTATCAATGCTCGCAGAAAAATCCATCTTCGCATCATTGCTGGTACGCACCCGAAAAGTAATGGTTTGGGAAGCACCTGATTCCAACTCAGACCACACACAGCTGTAATCTGTTAAACTGCAGACAACGCCAGGCGACGCCATTACCATATCAAGGCTAACCTCTGGCGGAAGTATATTGCTGAGCAAGAGATCACTCGCTTGATCTGGCCCATCATTGCTGACGACCACTTTATACTGAATAGTGCCTGTTCCATCTCCACTATCAATGAATTTTCCGTTATCCGCCTGTAACGCAACGCGCAAATCGGTAATCGCGTCCGCCACAGTCAACCCCAGGATTCGTTTCACAGCCTCTTCCGCATCCAATATACCCGTACCGCAACCAGGGCAGGCAACATAAAAGTCTCGGGTAGTATCTTTTAGCGCCGCCTCCAGCTCTTCCGGGCTTGCTTCCGGCTGGACGCTGCGCATTAACGCAACCACAGCAGCAACTTGCGGTGCAGCCATGCTCGTGCCTTGATAGGGGCCATAGGTATCGCCTGCAGGCGTAAACACGCCAGCGTTCAATGTCGACCAAATACCGTTGGGGTCGTTTACAGTACTTATTACACCGCCAGGTGCAACCAGATCCACCACCGATCCTGTGTTTGAATAAGATGCCAAGTCGCCATAGTAATCAATGGCTGCAACATTGATTACGCCAGAACAATTCCCCGGCGCATAATCGGTTGCGTTTGCAGCCGAAGTCCCAGCCGACGTGACGACCGTAACACCAGCAGCATTTGCAGCATTGATTGCATCTGAATAAGTTTGACTGCAACTGCCAGTCACAGAACTGCTAAGGCTCATATTGATAACATCAGCTTTGTTTGCGTTATCTGGAACGCCCGACACACCGTACCCGGAAGCCCAATAAATTGCGTCAGCAATATCGGAAGTATAGCCACCACATCGCCCAAGAACTCGCAAAGGCAAAATACGAGCATCGTAAGCCACGCCCTCCATACCAATGCCATTACTGGCTGCGGCAACAAGGCCGGAAACGTGCGTGCCATGCCAGGTGCTTTTCTTATCATCTTCAGGCATTCCACCTCCGCAGGCTCCTGACACAACCCCGTCGCCTGGATCCAGCGGATCTCCATCACGGCCACCACCATCGTTGGCGGTGAACGTATCCGTTATAAAGTCATAACCCGGCAGCGTATTGGCGACCAGATCCACATGAGGCCGTATACCGGAATCCAAGACAGCAACTACAGCACCCTCACCAGTACTGTAATTCCACGCGTTATCTGCATTAATTCCCCCCAGGGAAAAATGCAGATACCACTGCGTGCTGTAGAGAGGGTCCGCTGTAGGCACCATCCTTAAATCGGGTTCAATATAGGCGATATCGGAATCATGGCTCAGTTGGGTCATCACATCGAACCAATCCTGGTAGCGACGCGACTCGGACATCCGTATTACCATCGCCCCATTATTCAGCGTGCGCTGGACATCAGCCCGAACCCCTACGGCCTGCTGCATACGCTGAAATGCCCGAGGATTCGCCCGTTCGAGCGCTGTAGGCGGTGCCTTGAATTTCACAATAAAGCGGTCGAATGGCATTTGCTCATGATCGGCAGCAACTGCAGCCCCCACCGTACTTAACCCCGCAACCAACATCACCCCGTTTTGCAGCCAGCGCAGCAACCCCATGATCCACTCCTTTAATTATCGTTATAGGTATCTTCATATTAAGTCAGGGTTTTGCTTAATAACAAATGCTTCTGTTAGAAGCCCAACGTGTATACCCCCCCTCAGAGCCTACGTATATTTTCTGGCTGTTTGACCGCAACCGACAAAGATGACCATGCCAATGTCAAAACAGCACGGAGCAGGTGTGCTTAAATTGATATATGACTGGAGCGTCACCACCGTATGCTCATCACACCATAAAAGCAGCCCTGATAATCAATAACAATTTATTTGGCGACAAAGAGGAACCCCGATGACCACAATTGCAGAATCTGCCTCAAAACTGCCCCGCAAACCCAGCAGTAAAGTCACCCATATCCCAGGTGAAAATGGGCTACCCGTGGTCGGTTTCACCTTTGAGTTTCTGCGTGACTTTCATGGCCTGGTCAACAGGATGGCGCAGAAGCACGGCCCCGTGTTTCGCTACCGTGCGGTCATGCAGGATGTCATCACCCTCACCGGGCCTGACGCTAACGAATTTATTCTTAAAGATTCAGACCACAATTTTTCCAGCAAGAAAGCGTGGGATATCATTCTGGAAGAGCTTTTTCCGAATGGTTTGATGCTGCGCGACTTCGAAAACCACAAGGTTCACCGCAAGATCTTGCAAGGGGCGTTTAAAAAGCCTGCGATGCAAGCCTATGTTGAAAAGATGGATCTTCGTTTCGACAGTGGCATTCAAAACTGGCCCAAAAACAGAGAAATAATGTTCTTCGACAACATCAAGGAATTGCTGCTGAACGCCGGTGCGGAGTTGTTCCTCGGCATCAAAATGGGCAAAGAGGCCAACAAGGTAAACAAATCGTTTATCGCTGCCGTGGATGCCTCACTGGCTATCCTTCGGCTACCGATACCAGGCACCACCTGGTGGCGCGGCATCCAGGGGCGTCGTTATCTGGAGACCTTTATTGGATCACTGGTAGCAGAGAAACGTAACAGCCAGGACAATGATTTTTTCACCCAGATCTGCCACTCACGGGGAGAAAACAATGAGGAGCTAACCGATCAGGAAGTGATTGATCACATGATTTTTCTGCTCTTCGCAGCCCATGACACGACAACCAGTACACTTTGCTCGCTGGTATATCGTCTGGCGAAACATCCTGAATGGCAAGAGGCTCTGCGAGAAGAGATCCTAAGCCTGGGCAAAGATAACGTCACTTACGAGGATTTGGATAAGCTAGAGAAAACCAACCTGGTGTTCCGCGAGACCTTACGCATGCACCCTCCTCTACCCACCATACCTCGTCGCGCCATTCACGACTGCGAATTTCAAGGCTACAAGATCCCCAAAAACGCAGAGGTAGGTGTGGTTCCTCTACACACACATTACATGAAAGAATACTGGAGCAATCCCTATAAATTCGACCCTGAACGCTTTAGCCCCGAGCGTGCCGAACACAAGAAGCACTTCTATCAGTGGGTACCCTTTGGTGGAGGGCACCATAAGTGCCTGGGCCTGAATTTCGCGGAAATTCAATCCAAAGTGTTTCTGTTTCATTTTCTGAAGCAATACAAAGTTGAGGTTCGCAGCGGCTATGAAATGCCAACTCAGGTTGTGCCATTGGCTGTGCCTAAAGATGGCTTTCCTTGCACGCTGACCCAATTAAACTAATCAACAGAACATTGCGCATCTGTGACTATTCAGCACCGGGCTCATCGCCCGGTCTTTTTTCGTGATTGGACAACATCAGGCTGCGTCGGTATCGGGAAGGAGGCATACCTGTCCAGCGCTTAAACGCCCGATGAAATGCACTCTGTTCTGAATACCCCAACATCATGGCAATATCGAGGAAATTATAATCGTTACGGATATACTCCAACGCCATACGCATACGCAGATCATCAACCATTTCCTGATAATTTATGCCTTGCTTGGCCAGGGCGCGCTGAAAACTGCGTTCAGTTTGGCCAATATGTTCACAAGTTTGTTTCAAAGATGGCGCTCCCTGGGGCAGAGCCTCGACAATATAGCGCTGAACTTTTTCCACTAATTCATCGCTAACCGCCAAAGACTCCAGCACTTGATTGGCATGATCCTCCAAAATCTTTTTAAGCCTTGGATCACGAAATGCTGAAACCTGACGAAGACCATCAATATCCACAGTAATCTGATTACAGGGCTGATTGAAATAGCAGCTTGTTTGCAGAAACTCGTCGTAAAAAGGCGGCGTTGGGCCACCATCGTGCTGGAAGCGCACACTTAAATAACGCGTCTGATCGTTGGAGGTTGCCCTCGACAAGGCCAGACTGCTGGAAACAAAATAGTCCACCACATGCCTGCTAACCCGACTATCCTGAAGGCTAAACTCACAGCTCAGGGTTTCGCTGTCAGTTATCCATTTCATTTCAAGGGCATTGGTAACGATCGTGGCAAAACGCTGAATATACTGAATACCCTCCATGCCATTTTCGCCTGACATAATCAGGTAACCCAAGCGTCCCCAATGTCGGGCCAGGAAATTTTCCCCCACCTTGAGGCCAATATAATCATCATTGGCATACTCCGCCGCGGCCTCAAATATGGAAGAAAACAACGTAAAATCCGAATAGCCATTATTGTGGTCATCATCGACGGCGAATCCCTGTTGCTTAAAAAAGGCCTCTGATGATTTGCCTATGGTTTCTAGATATTCACCAATGGCTTCAATTAACTCTATGGCTACGTGTAATCTCGGTGTCGTCATCGTTGTCTGTTTAGCTTTATCTTGATTCTGATTTAGTGGACAATTCCACCACACTTACTGCGTCAACCTGAAATTATGCCAAATAGTATTATCGCCGAAATTCGTTCGGACATCATAAAAGAAGAGCCATGCGAGCTGGCATGCCTTCACAATGGGCTGATCATTGCTCTGAGCGCATCGGCATTGGGCTGCTATCGCAACCAGCCATCCCTGCATGACCCTTTGGGTAATGGACTGCTTTCATTCTGTGCTCTCGAAGCCGAGCATCACATCCGGTTTCAAGATGGCCGCTGCATAACCACATTCAGCGGTGGCTACGTAGGTCTGTCCGATGGCAAAGCCTTACTGATTTCACCCTTCAAGGCGCGGCTATACCCTAACAATCAGGACGGACTGCGAGGCCTGAACTGCCTTGGAGAGCTGGATCTGCCCGAAATCGACGTACTCTAAGGCTTCTGTTCAGACCAGTTTCGGTAAGGGTTGGTCACCAGGCTGACATTATAGTACCGAGCATCACCGGATACCTCCTGCCCAACCCAAGCTGGCAGCTCTATCTGTTGATGCTCCGATTCCAGCTCTACCTCAGCCACCACGAGCCCCGCATTATCCCCTTCAAATACGTCGATCTCCCATTTCAGTCCCGCCTCATCCCTGCAATAGCGAGTCTTCTCAATCAATGGCTTGGCGCACAGAGTACCCAACATCTCGTTGGCATCTGCAACAGGAATAGTGTATTCAAACTCAGCCCGACTCAATCCTGTATTTTTGCCTTTAATCGTGAGCTTGGCGGTATCACCTTCGATTCTTACCCGCACCGTCGTGAAACCCTCCGCGGGGATGTAGCCTTGACGGAACCGTACACCGATCAATTCGCTTCCATCCTCCAGGCGCTTCCAGTCACCATTCTGCAACAGAAATTTACGCTCTATTTCTACACCCAAAACCAGTCTCCTGCACCGCCATTGCTAAAAGCGACCAAACTGTAAAAAATGCAGTATATGTTGCCGCACCCGCTTGTCATTCATTATAAAGGTATGCCCGACTTCCAAGACTCGAAAATCTGCCATACCCGGATGACGACTACGACTGACTGACACTTTGCCATCATTATCTTCACCAAAGAGCGGTGAAAACCAGGGTTCGTACGACGTTCGCCCTGCAATCACCCCCACATCCAGTGGCAGCTGCTTCTGCTCCCGTTTTAACAATTGCAACGGAACACTGGCCTCATCCGTTCCCAACTGAAGAAAGGCCGGCCCCATGATTTTAGGCACAAAGGGTATATGTCGAAGCACATCCACCACCTCACTACCTTGCGAAGGAGGAGCCAACATTACCGCTCGACCCAGTCTGGCCTCAGGAATACTCCAATGCTGCAATCCGTAACGTAGCAAAATGCCGCCTAAAGAATGGGTAACAAAGTGAAGCTTGCCTTCTGCAGGCAATAAGGGAAGCAGATCATGGAACAAACGTTGACATAACTCCGCAATTGGACCTCTCCGCGAAGCGTAGCCCATATTTATGACCGTAAATTCCTGCCGCTTTAGAAAGCGTGCCAGCCCTCTCATTGCCAAGGGGCTACGGCCCAAGCCATGCAACAGAACCACAGTGTCTGCCAACATAGTCCAGCTCCTTGAATAGTAAACATTGTTCAATTATGCTTTTCGGACAATAACAGAAACACTGGCTCGCCTCTACCATAACACAGGAACGGATAAACCCACGAAAAGCAATGGGCAGTAATATTCCCCCACACTCTACCCCGGGATTTCGTCATGCCTGATTGGTATCAGGCTTGCATTGATCCGCCGCTCTCTCTGTTTGAGAACGCCGCACGAGAATTTGCGCAGCATTGCGATAACAAGCACGATTAGAATCACTCATTACCAACTATCTAACCGCACGGGTGCAAGAAGGAAGCAAAGCATGAGCGATAACGGTGAGACCCATTCTCAATTTGAACTACTGAAAACAAAGCGCTTTGCTCCCTTTTTCTGGACTCAGTTTTTCGGGGCATTTAACGACAACATTTTCAAAAACGCATTGATGGCTTTGCTTACGTTTGGAGTACTGAGCCGAGTATGGGAGTGGCCTTTTGGTTCCTCTCATGGAGCCAATGGAGCAGAATCAGCGACTGAAGTCTCATTGTCCGCCATGAACAATTTAGGAGCAATGCTGTTTATTCTGCCATTTTTTCTGTTCTCGGCTTTGGCTGGCCAGTTGGCCGACAAATACGAAAAGTCCTCTCTGATACGCTATATAAAAGCGCTGGAAATACTAATTATGGTGCTGGGGGCTTGGTGCTTTATCTACCAACAAACCTGGGGGCTGATGCTGCTGCTGTTCCTTATGGGCACTCAGTCCACCTTCTTTGGCCCGGTAAAATACAGCATCATTCCACAACACCTTAAATCAGGTGAACTGGTGGGTGGCAACGCCTTGGTGGAAACCGGCACCTTCATAGCCATATTGGTAGGCACCATTGCCGCCAACATCATGAGTGACTGGGAATCCGGCCCTGCATTGATTGGGGGTACCGTGATCGCGGTGTCTGTAATCGGCTTTCTCACCTGCCTCAAAATCCCGGAAGGACGCGCCCCCAGCCCAAATATCAAAATACGCTTTAACCCAATTATAGAAACCTGGCACACGATCCAGTTCAGCCGCAAAAACAAAGCCGTCTTTCTCGCCATTATGGGAATCTCTTGGTTTTGGTTCCTGGGGGCGGCCTACCTCACTCAGATCTACGAATACACCAAAATTGATCTGGGCGGAGCACCGAGTGTTGTTATGTGCTTGTTGTCTGCATTTTCAATCGGCATTGCTGCTGGCTCATTGCTGTGTGAACGCCTGTCTGGCCACAAAATCGAACTGGGCTTGGTGCCCCTGGGCTCAATCGGGCTCACGCTGTTTGGATTAGATCTTTACTTTCATGCCAATCCGTCTCAGCAGAGTGAGTTGATCGGGTTGAGCGCATTCTTATCCGATTCCGCCAACTACCGTGTGCTTTTTGATTTCATGATGATAGGTCTGTCGGGCGGACTGTATATCGTACCCCTCTATGCCATGGTTCAAGAACGATCTGATGAAGCACACCGCTCACGCATCATCGCGGCTGTAAACATTATGAATGCATTATTCATGGTTGTGTCTGCCGCCACTGGCATATTACTACTGGGTGTCATGGAGCTGAGTATTCCTGAATTCTTCATGGTATTGGCCATTATGAATGTGGCCGTTGCATGGTTTATTTATACTGTGATTCCAGAATTTGCAATGCGCTTTCTGATTTGGATTATTACTCACACCATGTACCGGGTCACACACGTCAACCTCAACAAAATCCCCGATCAAGGCGCATGTGTGCTGGTATGCAACCATGTTTCCTACATGGATGCTCTGATTATTGCCGGTGCCTGCCGACGCCCGGTGCGGTTTGTCATGTTTAAACCCATCTACGATCTTCCGGTCTTGAATTTCATTTTCAAAACAGGAAAAACAATACCGATTCATTCCAAGTCTGCAGACCCCGATACGTATGAAAACGCGTTTAAGCGAATTTCGGAAGAGTTAAAGGATGGGGAAGTCGTCTGTATTTTTCCAGAAGGCAAACTGACTCAAGACGGTGAGATTGATGAGTTCAAAGCCGGTATCGAGAAAATAATCCAGGCCGACCCTGTGCCGGTAGTTCCCATGGCGCTGAAAGGGTTGTGGGGTAGCTTTTTCAGCCACAAGGACAGTAAAGCACTGACAGGGATGCCGAGGCGCTTCTGGTCTCGGGTAGAACTGGAGGCAAGCGATCCTATCGCGCCGAATCAGGTCAGCGCCACCCTGCTCCAAGACAAAGTCGCCACCCTGCGAAACAACCGAAGATAAAGTCAACTAGCAGCCTTAAAATGAATAATTATATCCAAATAACTGACTATAACCCGTGTGACAGTAAGAAAAGCAGTCTTTCCAAGCTTGACTATACTACTTATACAGAACGCATATTGCTCGGCATTTCAAACACATAGGTTCGGCATGGAATTCTTAGACTACCTGAAATACTTCTCTGAACGGGATGGATCTGACCTTTACCTAACCACCGGTGCCCCACCAAGCGCCAAGTTCTATGGCAAGCTGACTCCCATTGCAAAAGAACCGCTCCCGCCCGGGCGGGTCAAGGAAATCGCAGACGCGATTATGACGCCTGAACAAAAAGCCGAGTTCGAACACAAACCCGAGATGAATCTAGCCATCTCGGAATCCGGAGTAGGTCGCTTTAGGGTTAATATTTTCAAGCAACGCAACCAGTATTCCATGGTTATCCGTGCCATAAAAACCGTCATTCCTAATTATAAGGATCTGGGACTGCCAGAAATCCTACCCAAGCTTATCATGCAGAAGCGCGGCCTGGTTCTGTTTGTTGGAGGGACAGGATCTGGAAAATCCACATCGCTGGCAGCGTTAATTGATTACCGAAATGCCAACAGTGCCGGACACATTATCACCATCGAAGATCCGGTAGAGTTTGTTCATCACCACAAGATGTCCATCGTAAACCAACGAGAAGTGGGCATGGACACCAACTGTTACGACGATGCATTGGAAAACACTCTCCGCCAGGCACCCGATGTGATACTTATTGGCGAAATACGAACCGCAGAACAAATGGAGCAGGCAATTGCTTTCGCCGAGACAGGGCATCTTTGTATTTCAACCCTACACGCAAACAACGCAAACCAGGCGCTGGATCGAATCATTAACTTCTTTCCAGAAGAGCGCCATAAACAATTATTCCTGGATTTATCTCTTAACATTCAAGGCATTGTATCTCAACGCCTAATACCCACCGTTGATGGCAAGCGTGCGGCAGCGATTGAGATACTACTCGGCACTCCTCGAGTTTGCGAT
>Ga0209555_10001206_pt1 | contig 20201 bp, 23 predicted proteins | sample SaaInl85LU_5_DNA_FD_184643 | JGI IMG/M metagenome (GOLD analysis project Ga0209555, IMG submission 184643) | Marine microbial communities from expanding oxygen minimum zones in the Saanich Inlet - ESP_85LU_5_DNA (SPAdes) (version 2) | ecosystem: Environmental > Aquatic > Marine > Intertidal... | reverse complement strand
GAATATTTTAGTACAGATTACATGCGGTACAGGAAGATGAAATCCGCAGATGTATACAAGTTCTGGACCGTTTTACAAAATTCACCGAGTGAAAGATTTAAACCTTCATTCATAGACACTTTATTGGAAAGAATGTCTATGCGATTGAGTGGTCTCATTCGTAAGGCTCCCACGACGAAAGAAACTATGGTGGTGTATAGGGGGGTGAAGGATAGCTTCTTCACGGCTGATGATTTCAAAAAGAAACCGAATGCGAATGAAGTATTCATAAATAAAGGATTCGTCTCGACGAGTTTGGTTCCGATGGTGGCGCGTGATTTCACTGAAGGTTCGTGTTGTTTCAAAGTTATAACTATCCTTCCTGGTACGAGGTGTTTATCCCTATATGGTCTTTCTCAATATTCAGAACATGAACTATTACTCAACAAGAATACTAAATACATCATACGTGATAAATATGTCGCTCATTTACCGAATAGTATTAAACATTCTTACCAGGTGAACGTTGGTACCCAAGATATCAAGATGACAGATATAGTCATTGGTTAAAGTTGTGGCTATGGAGAAGGCTGCGAAAGGTGAAAAGGTGTATTACAAAAATGAAAGAAACCCTTCGAAGTTTATTTCATTTTTGAAGAATCGTCTTCTCATATGGAAAAAGAATGCATGAAAAGACAGAGGCGCTTCTTCAGGCGTATAAAGATGAGGGGCATGATGTATAATATATGGACCGTGTGAAGCAGCTGGAGATGATTCAAAAAAAGGCGAGAGAACTTTTCGAGAAAAAGAATGCCGACTATGGGGATGCTTTTGCTACATATGGTATCGTGGGAGTCCTCGTTCGTATTCAGGATAAGATTCAAAGATATCTCAATGTGTCCCGTAATTCCGTGACTCTAGTTGGTGATGAAACTATGTATGACACGTTGATCGATTTGCACAACTACGCAGCCATGGCAATAATGTGTGCTGAATAGTAGTATGGATAGGGAACTCTTAAAAATATTCGGAGCAGCGGCACTCGCTGATGCAATCATCATTTTTGAAGCGTATAGGGCTATAAAGAAAAAGCTCGTGAAGGATGTATAATGACCCTCCTGGTGAAACGACTCAACGAACACGCCACACTCCCCGCTCGTGGATCACCCTTGGCTGCTGGATATGACCTTACCAGTTCAGAAGATGTCAGTATTCCTAAGGGTACTCGTGGACTCGTCGGTACTGGCATTGCTTTTACGGTTCCTCACCAGACATACGGACGCATTGCACCTCGTTCGGGTCTGGCTGTGAAGAAGGGTATCCAGGTTGGTGCTGGTGTTATAGATCGTGATTATACAGGTGAGGTGAAGGTTGTCCTGTTTAATCATGGTGATGAAGATTTCGAGATTAAAAAGGGGGATAGAATCGCTCAACTCATCATCGAAAAGATTGAGATGCCTGAGGTAAAACTAGTTGATGAACTTTTGGACACCCAACGAGGTGAAGGTGGATTTGGATCCACTGGAATTTAGTCCTAAGTAGCGTTGTAAAACCATATTTTCAATATATAGAGCTATGCTTGAATATACATCATTAGATGGAATCATTATAAAAATTGGCGAAAATGCAAAGGAGAATACTTTATTAACTGTTTCGAGTGATCCTAATCATTGGTGGATGCATACATCTGAGTGTCCCGGTTGTCATGTCGTCATATGTGATGAAAGTGATGAGCTACCCAGAGAGACTAAAAAGGATGCCATGATACTCACATTACATCACAGTAAGTCTTCTGATAATAAAGTTGTTGTGTCGAGGATTGAATCAATCATACCCACACGACAGATGGGTAAAGTATTAGTATCAAATAGAAATATACACACCATGAAAAGGGATTTGTGTCGTCTGGAAAGGGTATTAAAAACAAGACGCAAAGTAAAAGTATGAATCATCAGGATTGGAATCCCATCGTCATTCATGGTAAAACTACACCACCGAAACGAGAACATCGAGAGGTGACACGGGAGCAAAAATTAGACCGTGAGGAATTGGGTACTCATAAAAAGGTGTCCCATAGTATGGGTAGTATGATTCAACAAGGACGCATCGCCAAAGGGTTTAAAACTCAAAAGGATTTAGCTTTGGCGGTGGGTGTGAATGTGAGTATCATTAACGCATATGAATCAGGTAGGGCAATTCCAGATCCTAGTATTCTTCAAAAATTAAGGCGTATACTGGGAGTTAAATTATAATGATGATTAATTACCAAATGCGACACCAGCCATACCATTCTTGATACGAAGAATGTTATAGTTGACCGCATAGACGCGATGGAGTTGGTTGCCACCAGTTGGGTTTTTGAGTACGAGTTTTGCGTTATCGATACGAGAGAAGTTGAGGGAGCCTGTGGGTTGCATCTTGCTCATGGTGAGACAGAAGGGCCATGAATAAACTGGTAAATCATCGATTATACTATCTGGTAGATCTGTGCAGTGCATCTCATGCACTACGTCATGGTGATATGTAGCTGTCGTATCCTCGAAAAGTGCTGTACCGTTAATATAGAGTGATGATGTATCAAATGTGTATTCAGTGTCCCAGTTATTACTCGTGGCTTTACCAGAGACGACGTGGAGAGATTTTACGGGGTGATTGAAGTAACTCAAATCGATATCCGTATTGGTGTTGGATGCGAGTTGATATTGGGTCTGTGTGATGAGAAGTTCATGTTCATTATCAGTAAAAAATTTACGCTCGTCTGTGTCGAGATAAATGTAGGTACCATAAACCTTGGGTGTGTCGGTTGGTAAATACCCATCGCGACACTTGACACGAACTTCGACGTTGTGATACTGGAGTGCGACGAGGGGAAGAGCCTTGGTCCAATCCTCACCGAAAAAGAATGGAATCATGTAATAATTTCCAGAGTGATTCTGTTTACGAGTGTTTGTCGTGACGGCGAATGAAGCTTTAGCTGAAGAGTCTCGCATGAGAGGATTGTGAACACCTTGGATAAAGAGGGAATCTAATTGTGTCACCATTTGACCACCGATCCAGAGACTAAACTCTGTGGGATTAGCGGCGGTGTTGGAGTAGAGTCCACGTGGATTATCCTGAACGCCTGAGATACCACTCGCCTCGATCCAGATGTAGCTCATGAGGTCACCCTTCGAACGAATAGGGATGGTAATTTCGTTATTGGCTCCAAAGGTACCGATGTAATCCATGCGTTCAGGTTTCATGGCGAAGTTTGTGTAGCGCTTGTAATTTTGTCTGAAGAAACTGACTTGAGGGGAACCTGTGATATAAGCATCCTGGGCACCCACTGACACGAGTTCAATTAAAGCGGCTGACATTTTATTTATAAATGATATTAAAAATTTGACTCGTTCTATACATATGGTGGTATTCCAAGCTCTCACTTGGGAGGCCCGCGACGTCGATGATGATCATCTCATCAGTATTTTGGGAAAGACTGAAAATGGTAAATCTGTGTGTGTGACGACTGTATTGGAACCTTATTTTTTCATAAAACTACCTAGGGGTACAACTAATCAGGATGTAACCGTACTCTATAATGAAATCAATAAACTCAGACCAAATATGGTGACTGGATATTCACTTGTACAGAAGAAGGATGTTTGGGGATTCCAAAATAATGAAATGTTTGCCTACATGCGACTCGAATTTAGAACACTCGCCAATCGTAGAAAAATTAATTCACTTTTTGCTTATAATAGTGAATTCAAAAAATATCATGTATATGAATCTAATATAGATCCTGTCCTGAGGTTTATGCATAGAACGGGGATCCAGTCTACAGGGTGGCTTGATACAGGTAATGCGTGTGTGAGATCCCACCTCGCCAAGGTGGATATCGACCTATGGTGTAACGATTGGAAAACACTCAAACCAGTAGATCGTGATGATATCGCACCATTCGTGGTGGCATCGATCGATATAGAGTGTAATAGCTCTACTGGGAAGTTTCCAAATCCAGATGTAACCGAGGATGCCTGTTTCCAGATTGCCATTTCATTGTGTACATTTGGTAACGACGAACCGTATGAAAAGATTTGCCTCTGTTACAAGGATACGGATGGTCCGGATGTCGTGAGTTATTCCACTGAGCGTGACATGCTGGAAGCTTTTCAAAAATATCTTCATACGAAGGATGTGGATATCATCACAGGTTGGAATATTTTTGGGTTTGATCTTGAATATATTTATAAGCGTGCACTTTTGACTGGGTGTCATGAAGAATTTTTCAATTTAGGGAAACTACATGAACCTCATAGTGAACTCTTAATTAAAAAATTGAGTTCGAGTGCATTGGGTGATAATTTTCTCAAACTCTTACCCATGTCTGGTCGATTTATTTTTGATCTTTTCCATGAGGTGAAAAAGGGATACAAATTGGACTCTTATAAACTAAATGAAGTCTCCAAGTTGTATCTGGGTGATCAAAAGATTGACATGTCCCCAAAGGAAATGTTCGCGCGATACAAAGAGGGTAATTCTAAAAAATTAGGTGAGGTGGCTGAATACTGTATCAAGGATACCATACTTCCTCATAAACTTTTGAAGAAGATGTGTATACTCTTGAACCTTTTGGAGATGGCCAAGGCTACATGGGTTCCTCTGTGTTTTCTGGTGGAGCGTGGGCAACAAATCAAGGTTTTCAGTCAACTCACAAAAAAGGCGCGAGAACTCGGATACATGGTACCCACCATAAAGTATGGTGCTCTACCGGAAGAACCGTATGAGGGTGCCACCGTTTTGGAAGCGCACAAGGGGGCGTATTACACACCCATCACTGCACTCGATTTTGAAGCACTATATCCATCCATCATGATGGCACATAATCTCTGCTATTCCACTCTCGTCATGGACGAACGCCGGTATGGAAATATACCGGGTATCAACTACGAGACATTTAAAATTGGTGAAAAGGTGTACAAGTTTGCACAAGGAGTACCGAGTCTCTTACCGAGTATCCTACTAGAATTGAAACAATTTCGTAAAAAGGCTAAGAAGGATATGGCCAATGCCACTGGGTACATGAAGGAAGTGTATAATGGTAAACAATTGGCTTATAAAGTCTCTATGAATTCTGTATATGGTTTCACGGGGGCGGGTAAGGGTATACTCCCATGTGTACCCATCGCCTCTACCACGACTTGTAGGGGTAGAAGTATGATTGAAGAGACGAAGAAATATGTAGAAGAGCATTTTCCAGGTGCAAAGGTGCGTTATGGAGATACGGATTCTGTGATGGTTGAATTTGATGTTGGAGAGCGTACGGGTGTAGAAGCTATCAAGTATAGCTGGGAGTTGGGGGAGCGCGCGGCAGCTGAGTGTAGCACCCTCTTCAAAAAGCCGAATAACCTTGAACTCGAAAAGGTGTATTGGCCGTATTTTCTTTACTCAAAAAAACGATACGCAGCCAAATTGTGGACAAAGGGTAAGGATGATGAGATGCACATGGACTACATAGACATCAAGGGGCTCCAGGTGGTACGACGCGATAATACACCCCACGTGAGAGAAGTGTGTAAAGAGCTATTAGATGTTGTACTCACATCGAACGACCCGGGACCACCTAAAGAATTGGCCAAGGAGAGAGCATTAGAACTTCTCTCTGGTGATGTCCCTAATGAAAAGCTCATTCTGAGTCAATCACTCGCGGATTCATATAAGGTGAAGGGTCAGGCGGTGTCCATCACGAGTCCAGAGAGTGTTGATATCAATCAGTCACATGTACAGGTGGTGGTCAAGATGAGAGAGAGGAAACCTGGGTCCGAACCTCAATCTGGTGATAGAGTTCCGTATATACTCACGGACACCGGTGATCCCAAAGCGAAGGCGTTTGAAAAATCAGAAGATCCCAAATATGTTGAGGAAAATAACATTCCGGTGGATTACATGTATTATTTTGAAAATAAATTCCTCAATCCGGTGTGTGACCTTCTCGAACCGTTATTTGATGATCCCAAAAATGAAATTTTCGGTGACATTATTTCAAAAAAGAAAAAGGTTGATTCGGGACCAGGACTCAGTACCATGAAGAAGGGACAACTCATGGAGGAGTGTAAACGGTTGGGTCTCGATGATAGTGGTAAGGTGGCCGATCTCAGAGAGAGGATTAAAGAATGTAGAAAGGGTCCTTCTGTGTCGGATCTATTTAAAAAATATGATGCCAAGTATAAGTAAGTATGAGTCTACAGGATAAAATTACTGAATTGTTTGAGGAAGAATTGAATTTACGACTCGTAGAATTAATGAATGAGTATGTCATTCTCATATCAAAAAAACACGGCATCTCACTCGATATACTATTGAAGGATATACCAAAAACAGTCAGTGGTAAAATTTGTAAGGGTGTGAGGAATGATGGTAGGCGTTGTACACACAAAGGTATTCACGATGGATATTGTGGAATGCATGTGACTCAAAATATAACATTGAAGTGTGTACCTATTAATAGAATAGGTGGTCATACCCATGGACCAGATAAAATGTTTGTTGAAGGGTGTCCAGAATGTTCATTTTCAAAGGAACTTATAGATTTGAATTCACTATTCAATAATGAGCAAAACTGATATCCTACTAACATCCATAAATAATTTTTATAATCAAGAGGAAAGCAGAACTAAATTATTGACGATTTTAAACAAAACTGGTGGTATTTCACTTCGTAACTTGGAGTGGTTCATCACGAATTACGCAAAGAGGAATAATACGACATTTAAAACGAGTGATGGTAAATTATTTACGGTACATTGTGCGTATAAATCAAGTCTAGATGGATATAGTAAAAAATTATTTGATCCCTTTTGTAGATCTGAAAAATTTGTGTATGTCATACCTGGTACGGGTCAAAAAATATATACGACATTGGCACAATTAAATTTTATAAAATGGTGTATAAAAAATGACATTATAGATTATATCATTAATAATAAAACATCTCTATTTAATAAGCAAGTGACATGAATCCACCTTCAAAATTAAATGTTTGATAACCAGTGTAGTACATGTGCATAGAATATACTTTACTCGTGTCTTTTAATTTCACTTCAATGTTCGTCTTGTCTGATTTAATTCGACTAAAATCCAAGTTTCCCGATGGTTCCACATTTATTGGATTCATCGAGAAACTATATGTGTATATATTGCGTATGGGTCTCGCTAGTCGGTGTCTAAATGGTATGAGATATTTATAATACGAGTGATTTGTGTTTGTAACATTTGGAAGTTTATTACCATTTATGTAAAAACTTGCCGAGTCCATGACATTATAGAAGAATGTTCCCACCTCATCAAACACCACATTTGAAGAAAAATTGAAACGATTATAAAATTCAGTAGTGTCATCTTCAAATTTTTCATTCCTAAAAAACCAATGTAAGCATTTGACGGGTATACTCGGTACGAGATTGTTCACCACGGAATCCTTTCCGAGAACACTCTTTATACTAGGATGTTTTCTGACTAGATCGGTAACTAACACCTGTTTATTATTCGTCATAAAGTTTCTCTCTTCGGGTGAAACAGTAATCTCCTCTGTAATGAGATTGAATGATTGTAGTTGAATAGTATTTGTATTAGATGTGAAAAAACTCTGATTATGAAATTCTAATTCGAAAATAATTTTCTGTCTGTGAATGGCACATAAAGGAAAGTATGGGCGATTGGGTTGATTAGAACTATATTCATCACTGGCATATTTTCTAGAAAAGAAGAAGTGAATTGGAATCATGAGCTGCGACTCTACGGTGGCCGCATTTGTAAAAATTTTAGAATCATCATAGCCTAAATTTCGATTCAATAAGAAATTATTAGCAATCTTCTCACTCATCTCTAGATATATTTCATCATATATAACACTCCAATCATCATGAACCTTTTCCACCTCTATGTCATCCACAAACATCGTGGCACTCTTTAATATATGTCTACCGAGTTGGTCAGGGTATTCACCAGGACCCACTGGGGGCATCTTTATACTCAACCACATGTTAGTGAGTAAATCACCCATGTTTTGGGGTCTAAATTCGATTTTAATCGTTTGACTAAATGGCCAACCGGGAGTATTTCCATTATTCACAATATTATGTACTCTATGATACTTTCTAAACTCGGAATGTCTTTTTCGATTGCAATGAAAAAAAGTGTCATTTGGTTCTTTGGACAACAAATGAGTATCCTGCTTTCCAATAGCCTTGAGGGCTATACGAGAAGCTTCACCCATATCTATCTACTACTCACATATTTTTAAGATCCATTTTCCACATCGTGATGTGACTCGTCTTGGCTAATTCCTCAAGATCTTCCCTCGCCTGTTTCGCCTCCTCCATGAGTGCCGTGACGCGCTCAGCTGTATACTCAATCGTCTTGATGTTGAGTAGATAGTCCCACCCCCCATCCATCTTTGGAAAAAAACGAGACATCTCAGCCTCGAGATCTACACGCTTCTTTTTGAAAATCACCAAGTCCCCTTCGATGACCATAGAGACAAATTTCGATTTGTGGTTACATACATTGAATCGTTTTTCAAGTACTTGCATCAGGTGTGTCTTTCTCCTTTTGTAATGTTCTAGACGAAGTTGAACAAAATCGGAAAGAATTTCCCCCGGACTCATATACTTATGGATACCCTTCGTGGGGTGAAAGAGATGCATGTTTGTCGTGTGAAACGCCTTTTTTAGTTTAAGATCTTTGACGATATCCTTACCTGTATAACCCATGATTTCAAAATGAACATCTTCTGTCGTACTATTATTGATATAGCCATCAATCGTCTTTTTTTCCGTGAGTGTATCCAGATATTCCTTATAATCCTGTGTCCATCTCCCAGGTGGAAGTTCGGTCACTATAATCTTGTCACCCTTCACCTGCCACACACCAAATGCGTTCCAAGTACCATCCTCCACCTTTGTCATGGTACCTTTGAACCCCCTAAACCATGGAGACATTTCATGGAGTGTCTCACCACACAGTAATCGTCTGATGTTATCCTTGATGTCCCTTGGATTAAAAGGTGGTACATAACAACTGAATCCAGTACCAATACCCTCTGTACCATTCACGAGTACGAGTGGAAGTGTGGGCATGTAAAATGTGGGTTCAATCGAACGCCCATCATCCTCGAGGTATTCGAGGATGGCGTCATCTTTAGGGTCGAATAATTTACGAGTTTCTTTGGAAAGTTTCGTGAAAATATATCTCGTCTGAGATGCATCCTTACCACCCATGAGTCTCGTACCAAACTGACCACACGGCTCCAGGAGATTTATATTATTGGATCCCATAAAATCATTGGCCAATTTGACAATGGTATCAGCCAATGATACCTCTCCGTGATGATACGCACTTTTTTCAGCTACATACGCGGCTAGTTGCGCCACTTTCATCTCATCATGAAGATTTTTATGAAAACACGCGTACATAACCTTGCGTTGTGAAGGTTTGAGACCATCTGCCACGTGGGCAATAGAACGCTTGAGATCGGCCAGACTGAAATTTACCATATCCTTGTGAATAAAATCTGAAATGCCGAGTTGTTTTACATTCCCATATGGCACCTCGAGTTCACTCGGTTGCTTTAGGGTATTTTCGAGTAGCCACGATTTTCTGTCATCAGCCTTTTTTTTGTCGAAAGCCAACACAATTGATGCATCTGTATTCGTATCGACATTAAACTTTACCGTCAGTTCCTGAATCTTTTTGAAATACTCCCTCGCCTCCGTGGATGTGGAAGTACCCAGACCCTTGTAGTACTTAATCTTCCACCCAGGTTTACCAGTGGCGTACCAGTCACGAAAAGTTGAATCAGTGTAGAATGATTTCATCTCAGATCCCTTTGTCGCTTTGATTATAGGTGTCACCATACTCACGAGAAAGTTACATTCGAGAAGACTCGGCCAAAAATAATGAATCATGTTGAGTATGAGACCTTTTATATGACTCCCATCGTTATCAGCATCAGTCATGATCATGAGACGCCCATAACGAAGTTCAGAAATATTTTTATACTCTTTTCCTTGTTGAAGACCCAAAATTTTTTTGAGATCATTAAATTCTTGATTCGATGTGAGTTGAGAGACTGAAACATCCCTCACATTTTTACATTTTCCACGAAGAGGAAAGACACCATAATAATCTCTACCCACGACTGAGAGACCAGCCACAGCTAGAGTCTTTGCAGAGTCACCCTCGGTGATTATGAGTGTACATTTTCCAGATTGTGTGGTACCAGCTTTATTCGCGTCGTCGAGTTTTGGAATACCCGTGATTTTTGATTTTCTGGAACCATCAGACTTTTTGAGTTCCTTTAGCTCCTTAAACTTCGAAAGTGCCAATAGCTCTTCTTGAATACCAGTCTTGAGAACATTTTTTATGAATGTTTTTGGTGGCTCAAACTTGCTCCCGAAATCTTGTACCTTTAGGGTACACTCAGACTTCACCTGACTAGAAAATGTTGGATTCTCGAGTGTAGCCTTCACAAAAAGTGTAAATGTATTTTTTACCTGTTGTGGCTTCAATTTTATTTTTTTAGCCAAATCTTCAATGATACCCGAAGCAGTCAGAGACGCGATATAATCCACGTGAGTTCCACCCTTTGTTGTACAGATACCATTGACGAATGAGATGTGCTCCAGGCCATTTTCAGATGGCCCGATACACACGGTCCACCTATCACACGAAGCCATATATACCTGGTCTATACCCTCATGCATCTTGGCATACACATCAAAATTTTGTTTGGGAAGTAATTCACCGTTAAACTTCACCTTACAATTGGTTGTCGTACATATATTGGCATCCCAAACTCTCTTTTGAAAGATGGTATAAATGGCATCATCCATTTCATTCATTCCAAATCGTTTCCAATCTGGAATGAATGTAATAGACACAGATGAAGTGGCTCCAGAATATTTTTTTATCTTTGGACTGTCACAGGTTGTCATGTTATTCATCCACTTTTGGGTATACATCTGTTTCGTCTCGTGATCCTTGATACAAATGGAAAATTCTGATGAGTATATGTTTGTCAACTTGGCACCATACCCATTTCGACCACCCACGATTCTTTTTTTGGAATCATCATAGTTTGTACTCGTGAGTAGATGCCCGAATGTAAGTTCTGGATTCCATACACCTTCCTTTTCATGCATACGAACACCTATACCACCCAAAGGACCATTATTTTCAATAGACACTGAACCCAATGATTTATCGATGTGTACAGAGATTGTTGTGACATTTTTCGGGTACATGGAATTACGATCGATGGCATTAACTAAAATTTCATCAAAAATCTTCAAGAGTGCTGGGGAGTACTTGATGTTTTTCTTGACGAATTGTTCATCTTTTAAAATCCAATAGGGTTCGATGTTCAGTTCGACAGGTCCAACATAGGAGTCAGGTCTCTTGAGAATATGTTCGATGTGTGTAAGCTTTTCGATAGTTTCCATCTTTCTCGATAGATGGAATGATTCTTTTCTCTACTTAGGTTAGAAAAGTCATGTATATCTATCTTTTCATAATAATTGGAATTCTCATGTTAATCATGCAGAATCGGTCGAGGGGTGTGAATGCATCCATAGATAAATTGGTAAAACAATCGGCAAAATATGCCATCACCGCACAACAGGATGCCTCACCGGTGATGTCCGTGCGTCACGGTAATTACGCGGCGGCGTATGTTCATGCATTGAGTGATATAGCCACCGATGCACAGATACACAATGTCACCGGGATTGATGTGAAAAAATTCAAGGAACATATTTTCAACGTGCAGGAGATGACCACGAAAAAAACTATTGACAAATTTCCCGATTTTGCGGGAAAATCTGATGTGTACCTCTCAGAAATTATAAACAACACCTAAGTAAGCGGATTGTATCATAAAAGTCATCTTTCAAAATGGAAATCATTCACGACGACATCTGGAAACAATGCCTCACCGATGCGATGAAAATGTATCGCGTCGGTGAAGCAAATGACAAATGCTTCAAATTAGCGAATGCCACCTGGATCATGAAGATGAAATACAAAGAGGCTAGTAAAAGGAAGGATACACATAAAGTTCTCATAATCGATAAACCACCGGAGGTTAAAACTGAACATAGAGTACCAGTTAAAAAATTGTGCAGTGCAATCACTATGTCTGGTAAACCATGTTCATTCAAAGCTGTGTGTGACGGATTCTGTAAAAAACATAATGTCACAGGTATAATGAATTTGGGTAGTAAGGTGAATTTGAACAAAATAAAAATAGAAGATTAGAATATGTTAGATCAAGATAGTCTCAGACCTGTAATAATAGCGATGGCGCTTTATATCACCATACATATTCTTCTTCCAAAAATTATCAAGAAGCCAACCGGTGTTCAAATAGTAGATGATCTGGTCATGACGAGTATCGCTCAGCGAAATTCACTCATGAGTGGAACCACCCTCATCGGTATCATCACCTTCGCCACCGGTTACATTCAGAATGAATTCTTTTAGTGTAGATTCCTTCGATACCACATTCCTCGTGTGTGCATGATTCATAAATCTCACCCTATTATCATATGCATGTCGCATAAACGCCAATAATTGTTCAAAATTTGGATTTCCCCAGACCATTCCCTTTTTGAATAAAAAGTCATCGTTGGGTATCTCTTGAAGTTCACAGTTTATTGTGTACGGTGTCTCGATGTATTCAGGAGCTGCACCGTAGTCTGTGATGATGACTGGTTTGTTTCTCACGGCAGCCTCTATAGCACCCATACCAACCCCTTCCGAATGTGAAAAACTCACATAACAATCACATCTATCGTGGAGTTGACTCATCTCTTCTTCCGAAATGAGTTCGTTTATCACCTCTACACGAGGAAGTTTGATGGTGACTGGTTGGTTACATGTGGCTTTCACGACGAGTCTCGTATTTGGTTCATTCAATCGTATGAATGCCTGTAAAACATCATTAAACTTTTTCCTATTATCCATGACATTACCTATATGATAAAATGTATATGGTTTTTCAGGAGGAGTGGGAATGTGCGCATGAATAATGTAAAAGTCATTATCAGGAAATTGTCTAGACAGCACCCGTTTACAAAATTCACTCGGTACAGCCACTCTCTTGAATCTATTCATGATGAGACTATAATTTTCATGAACCGTCTCAGTCTCGCATATAGTCATACACGCTAGATTTTTAACTCTAGTCTGAACATACTCTATATAATCTATATGAGTCTGGATGGGTAACAAAAATATGAGTGCATGTTCAGTGTCTGGGAGAGTATCACCTATGAAATAGTATTTACATTCAGGGAAAAGATGAACATATTTCTTTGCCATATTCCCAATTCCTGTATTTAAATTTGGACCGATTATGATCATTTTGTTTAAAGATAATCTTACCTTTATATATAGTATCATGGATTCTCTACGCAAAGAAATTGAAGATGAACTGAAACGCACCCGTCTCGATAAGACTCGTCTCTATAATCTCCTTCTCAGGATAGTTGATTCTGGTGGGGCGGTGGGTCCCCAAGGTCCCCAAGGTCCCCAAGGTCCCCAAGGTCCCCAAGGTCCCGAGTGTGTGTGTAAGTGTGTTTCCAAGGAGGTGTCTAAAAAGACACCCACCACCAGGAAGAAGGTTACAACTGTGGTGTAGATTTATTGACCCACCATATGAAACCACCAAATAAAGAAGTGAGTATAGCTATCAACAATCCGAAAGAATATTTCTTTGGTTTTTCCTCCGGGGGTTTATCTGGTAATTTTTGTACATTTTGGTTGAGGGTGTCAATCTTTTTAATGAGTATTTCCAATGCTTGAAGAATCTGAAGTTCTCTATCTTTTGGTTTCTCTTTGACATTCACCGTTGTTATCTCGAGTATCATGTACCACTTAGCATCCGGTTGGAGCTTGACGTAGTCATTGTCGTCTTGCTGCTCGAATATTTCAAAATGTAGCTTTTTAATCGATATGGGGTTAAAATAATTCGTCTTTCTTGCGAAACTTCGCCATTGTTTGTCACGGAGGACCACCCCGTTACTCCCAGTAAAATGTCTCTCTAACGGTACCCGTGCGAATATTTGCCCATGACGCTCATCTAAGAGTTGAGCAACCTTGGGCACGTCAGGGCACACGATATCCACAAACTTGGCGATGTCCGTGTTGAGGTTTGAATTGTTTTCACCTATTTGTGTGATATAAAAGTCCACCATCTTGATACCCAACACTCTACTCATGTCATCCACGTGCGTGTTCGATTTTAAAGTTAGGTCGAGAGAAAATGTATTGTTCGTACCATTTACAAAATCCGAATCGATTAAGACGTATTGAACCTTTTTAGGTATGTCTTCAGGGGACATTATAATATATTCATCGAAAAAAAAAACCTGTATATATTATAATTATGATGAGACCACAAACACTGGCCGTAATTTTCATCGCTTTGCTGATTATGGGTGCAGTATATTACTATTACTTCACAGATGATGAAGATGAAGGTTTTTTTACGAAATTGTTTAGTAGCGATAAAAAAAAGAAAAAGGAAGAGGAAGAGGAAGAGGAAGAGGAAGAGGAAGAGGAAGAGGAAGAGGAAGAGGAAGCCCCGTCTCCTTCAGTACCACCAGTACCACAGATCGATTTACATCCGCTCAGTGGACCCGCTTTTATCGTGTTTAAAGGTGGTAAGGTTTTGTTCCCCATCGATTCAGAGACGGGTACCAACATCGATGTTAAAAGCGATGGCACACGCTCGAAGGAGATGATCGTGAACTTGATCCCCGTGACCGGTAGTGCGGGTACCTACAACTTGTACTCACCAGTACTCAAAAAGTACATCAAGCATTCCGGTACCAAAGGATTCGCTTTCGTCGATAAGGCACCAACATCCAGTCTATACAAATTTACATTTCATTCCATCGGGGACATGTACGCCATGTCTTTCACACCCGCCGACGGTAAGAGACAGTTTATCGGTCTCAATTCGAGTAATGGTATCGTGAAAACGCAAACCGTATCCGAATTGAATCCCGATGGACTTTTTAAATTGGAAAACGCCAGTTCCCCTCGCTTCATTTCCACTGGATCCTTCGGAAGTGGTACTGGTGATGGTACCGTGATTTCATCGGGTGGTGATCCCTTCAAAACACTCGGTGAGTGCATCAACTACATGGAACTAAACATGGAAGATGAACTCGATAAGTACAAGGCGGTGGCTTATAAAAGTTCGCCCTCTGAATGCCGCGGGTATGGGAAGAATGCTACTCACAAAGCTGATGACCCTGGTTGGCTTACGACTTGTATAGATAAGAATAAGAGTGTAGGTCAAGGGTGCTTATTATCAGATTCCTAAATATTTTATCCATTTCAGAATTCATAAAAGTATATAAAAGGGTGACGCGCCAACCAAATACATGTACTTTACCGCAGTCGTAAACACCATCAGTACCATGGGACCTTATTACGCAAAGTCTGTGTATAACTGGGTCAAAGCTGCCGTGTGGGACGCACCTCTACGTGTGTACCTCGATGTTGAACTGGAATTTTTGAACCTAAGTCGAAGTCAAACTCGACAATCACAAAATAATGAACAATGATTATTCACACCGTAAACGAATGTGGTGAGATTCGGGTCATAGAGGTTATACCCACACAAGATCATAATATGGAGCGTCGTGATATACTCGAAGTACTCCTTACGAAATGCAGACGACTCATGTCTTTCGTAGAGAGTGTAAATCGAGATACGAGAAGAATCGCTAATTTGTATATGAATATTCGTTTAGCATTTTATATGAACGATGACATAACCGATTTGATAGAAGAATATGAGTATTGTAAGCGTAGCTCTAGATTTTTATAATATACTTTTTAAATCTCGAGTAAAATTTGGATATATCTTTGGTAAATCACCCCATAAAAGCTCAGAATTGACAAACGCGTCCGTGACCCCTTCCCCCAACAATGGTTCTAATAATATCCAATTCGGTTCGTCGTATTTAATTTCCGTACACCCCCCGGCAAACTTTCGACAGTATAGATACCACGCAGCAATACTCTCATAAATGTGTTTGGGGTGAATACCCAACTCGAGGCATTTTCTTAATGATGGAACCACGAATGTATGAAACTTGATGAATCCATCCATGCATATTCTATCTAGATTGTCTGAATTGTTGGGATTTGATAATCGTTCCTGTACCTGTCTGATATAGTCGTACACATCGAATGGAAGTGGAATATCTATGGATGGTCCAATCTCTTCAAATTGTAGTCGCTCAAAATGCATCTTGTGTTTGGGATCGTTCATGACTTGATCGAACGTCGTGTAACCCGAGAGTACACCCATGTAGCCGAGGGCTGTGTGCCCCCCATTGAGGATTCTGATTTTGGTTTCTTCGTATGGTTTTATATCGTCCGTGATGATGACATCAACCTTGGTGAGATCTGGAAACACAGAGGCGAACGCATCTTCTATGATCCATTGTGTATATTCTTCAGTTTGAACCGCACTGTGACCATATCCAGGGAATACAGTCTCCACCTCCTTGCGAAGGGCATCTGTGGTTCTGGGGGTGATTCTATCCACCATGCACGATGGAAATGTGACATTATTTTTGACCCAATTTGCCAATTCGTGTTGATTCGTGTGGTACAGATAGGTTAAAAAATTACTCTCAAGTACTGCACCGTTTTGACGAATATTATCACAAGACATGAGTGTGATTGGTTCTCGGCGATTTCTCAAACCACGCGCCAGATACTCGAAAAGGGGGGATCCGGGGGTATACCCACTTTCTGTGACTGTGATGGTCACGAAATGTACGCTCGGTAGCGTCAATAGATGTTCGGCGATTGTTTTATTTTTGGTCCAATCCACAAAGTCTACATGAGAACACACGACTGTATACGCTGATGGTGTCTTGACGATGTATTCATCGATTTCTCGAAACCCCTCGTCACGAAGGTTGACGGCGACTATCCCCCACCTGAGATCACCAGTCTCCTTCATGTATCTATCGATGTACAACGCCTGGTGTGCTTTATGAAAGTTTCCATACCCTATGTGTATTATACCCGTTTGACATTCAAATGTGTTATACATTGGTTATACTACTTGAATAAAAAAATAATTTAAAGAAAAACCGTCTTTGAAATATAAATAATGATCCTATAGCTCAGTTGGTCAGAGCGCGGTGCTTATACATAAAGTATACGATAAGATGGTTAAACATCTGTAAGTAACGCCGATGTCACGGGTTCGAACCCCGTTGGGATCAAAACAAACCTAAGTTTAAATTGAAATACCATTTAATTAAAAATGGATAACCTTCGCCAGGCTATGCAACTCATCGATGAGTGTACTGATATACTTCCCGAAGGGATATACATGAAATTGTGTTCATATTTGAAGAATGTTTATAATAAACATACAGAGCCAGTATATTTTTTTAATCATGATAATATGAATGATCGTTTTCGAAGTCGTTCTATTCAACTCGATAGAGATTTCATCTATGGACAGCTTATTTATTTGGAAAAGGATCTCGAAAATTATAAACCTGTCAAAAGAATAACAAAACATATCAGGGATCAAGTTTCATTTTATTATCGTGTAGACGAAACGGAGCTCCATACGAAAGGTTTTAATGATTTATGTAAAAATTTTTTGATTGAAGAAAATGCGTTCAGGGAAATGTACAGAGAATCTATCATTAAAAAAATAGAATGGTTAGAACGGGCGTTGGAAAGCCTAAGTTGAGTATTTATCATGAATGATTTATGGGTACCCTCGCCCTCCTATCACCCCCCAGGGTGTACAGGAGGGTTCTCAAGACTCGGAAGCTCATTGATCCGTATAGACAGACATCTATACGGTATATGGGATATGCGAATGAAGTGAGTGAGGCTCTCAATGAGTTTATACCATATTGGGGTCTGAGTGTCTCCACAACCTATATTATATTTGATATTATCGATAAGGGTCAGAATGCTTTTGACGATAGTGAAAAGCCAAATAGGTTTCGTGAATTTATGTTTGCATCATCTGAAGCACTCGTGTGGCAGTTGCTTGCATCAAAAATATGGCCAGGTGGAGTTATTAAAATGACTGTAAATGTAGTAGATTTTATCATTCCCAATGATAATGATTTTTTACCCATTATCATCGCGATTCTTTTAATTCCAAAAATAGTTAAACCCATAGATGATCTCGTAGATGATATGATGGAACGATTTATATCAAAAATTTTGAGACGAATTTTTAATGTTATAATATAATAACTATGTATTACAGCCCACCTGCAAAATCTGGAGGTTCTGAAATGATTATGATCATGATGATGATGATGATGATGTGTTGCTTTTTTTCAGTTCTGGGTGCAGGTGGATGGTATCTGACTCGCCCAGAAGAGGGAGATGAGTGTAAAGGTAAAGACAAAAATGGAAGTTATGTCATCGATGAAGATGGTGACTGTGTTTTAGACGAATGTGACGATGGGTACAAGATGTCTAGTAATGGTAAAAAGTGTATAAAAGAGGAATAAAATAATATATTTATATTTATATGAAAGATTCATTATTAATAATAATCATTTTGGTATGTTTTTTTAGTGCATTTATGAGTATTTTGATTGGTGGGTATTATTTTTATTTCTTTAAAAAGGAGGGAGATGAGTGTGAAGGTAAAGACAAAAATGGAAGTTATGTCATAGATGAGGATGGTGATTGTGTTTTAGACGAATGTGACGATGGGTACAAGATGTCATTTAACGGTAAGACGTGTATACGAAATGTAATTTCCAAACCACTCATAGAAGAAGCCGCAGCCTCGTTCAGCAGATGTGAGGAAATTGACGGTCTCATACCGACATGGAAAACTGAAGAGGTGAAGGCGTATTGTAATAAACAACAGTATTGTAATTGGTTGGATAATACATGCAAATCTATCGTCAAAACCGCGGACGGTTCTACATTCACTACGATTCTAGGTTCATATCAAAAAAATACACCAATTACGTCCACACAATTAACGAATGCATTAAATAATGCGAACAATCCTTCTCAATCAACAGTATCTAAAGCTGATGATATTTATTCAGTTAATAAAGACTATGGAATATCCCTCGATATGCCTAGTGTGGGTGTTTCAGCAACACCCTCCGGTGAACCTAGTGAGGGTGTTGCTGAAAAATCCCCCAGTGAACCTAGTGTGGGTGGCGGTACAGCTTTTAGTAATGAATTACCTGCCGGCGACGGCAGCGGCGGTAGCGATAGCGATATAGCCCGCCGTACGCCTAGTGTGCCTGTTGATGAAACACCCTAAACAAAACCTAAGTGGTTATTAAAAAATGATAAAACATAATCACTCATACCATGGATAAGCTCATGTCACTCATCGATGCGAATAGTGAACACATTCCCGAAGGGGAATATCTGAAGATGTGTGAAGCCATGAAAGAGGTGTATGAAAAAACAAAAACCATGAATGAATGGGCACCACTCAGATCAATAGATTATTATGACATTGAAGAGGAATTGTCGAGTGTTACTCTTGAGTTAGAGAGGCTTCATAAAGAACGCGATTCGATTCATTATCGAACAAGAATGACAAAAAAGATGAAGAGGGATGCCATTGCAGAATATGCATTCACGGAAGGACTTCACTCACTCCGTGAATACACTCCAGAAGCACTCAAAGAGGCTGGAATACATGTGGATCTGAGAGTTGTATATAAAAATTTTCTAGAAGCTTTTAATTATGAAATCTTTCAAAAGAAAAAGGCTGTGCATATGATGGTACAACAGACCCGTGAGCATAGAGATGATTTAGTTAGAGAAATGTATAATGTAATGTAATATAAACCTAAGTCGATTCATAACTACAAAAAACTAAAGTAAACATGGAGTGTCCAATGTGCTACGATAGTCAACCCAATGTACAGCTGAGTTGTGGTCACACGGCTTGTTTATCCTGTCTAGAAAAATGGTATCGTAAGACAATGAATACCCCATCTTGTCCAATGTGTAGAGCTGGTATGTGTTTCAGGGGATACATGAGACTTCGTAAGAAGTGGGAGTCTGACATAAGGGATGAAATTTATGAGGATGTCATGGATGAGGTGATGGAGCAGGTTGAGTGTGATATATTGGATGCATGTTTGATGGTTATTCAGGAGAGGTATTTATACACGATCAGGAAATGG
>Ga0209555_10001205_pt1 | contig 20203 bp, 26 predicted proteins | sample SaaInl85LU_5_DNA_FD_184643 | JGI IMG/M metagenome (GOLD analysis project Ga0209555, IMG submission 184643) | Marine microbial communities from expanding oxygen minimum zones in the Saanich Inlet - ESP_85LU_5_DNA (SPAdes) (version 2) | ecosystem: Environmental > Aquatic > Marine > Intertidal... | reverse complement strand
ACATTTCTATTCCAACGACAACAATTACAAAAGAGATATACCTTAAAAAGAGAGAATTCTATTGGGGTATGGGTTTAAATGGTGACGCCTCACAACTCAACTATTTGGGTGGTGAGTTTATGTATAAAAATAAACAAAGAAATATGTTCGGTGTTGGTGTTGGTGTAAACCAAGACTTACAACCTGTTTTATCGGGTAGAATGTATTGGAAAATAGGAAAATAATGGCATTATCAAATTCAGATAAGAAAGAAATTGAAGTGTTGATAAGAAAGGAAATTAAAAGTTTCTTAGACTCTAACACGTTAAAACAATTTGAAGATAAGATGATTCAAACCATTCAGAAGGAAATCCAAAGAGGTAAACTTCAGGGTGATGTTAATGATATCGTTGTTAAGATAATGAGAGAATTCTATAAGATTATGTGGACTCGTAGAAGTTTCTGGGAGCCATCTTTAAAATCAGTCAAATAATGAAACTTAACGAGGACCAACTTAAGAGCATGATTCAAAAAAGTCTACAATCGGCCTTTTCAAAGAACTTATCATCGATTGGTGGTAGTAACGATGCGGTTACTGATAATGTAATATCCATGAATAAAATGAAAAACATGGCCGAAGAAGAGGTGGAAGAGGAAACAGGATATTCACCATTCTTAAAGAGTAAGGACAATCCAAAGGGTGAGACTGAAGGATTGACGGTGGATGTACTTAATCAAATTTTAATGAAGATTGTTCAGGACGAAGAAGGTGAAGGTGGTGAGACAACTGAAGCTACAGGTGCTGGTAGTGCTGGTGGTTTCGAAGCTCCATTGTTTACTGAGCCAAAGAAAAACACTATGTTCCAACCAGGGACGGAGTCTAAGTTAACAACAAAACCTGAGGGTGGGTTTGTTAACGAGCAGGAAGATGTTTCAGATGAAGATGGTCAGGAAGAGGTTGATGCAAATGATTATGACTTCATGAAGGGTGAATACGAAGCGGATACTAAATCATATGTAGGTTCTTATTTGGTTGGTGAAGAAACTCCAAAACAATTGGAAGTTTACAATATCAGACAATACCCTGATAATGATGCATTTTTTATGGGAGGTCACAAACCTTACTCAATGTCTTTACACAAAGCAATGTTACCGATTTCTCAAATTGAGATATTGGGTGATGTACCAGGTAAGGACGGATTTAAGTTTATCAGAATGCCGTATTGGTTTTATAAGAAAAATATGGAAGACCTAAAAATTCAAAGAGTTGATGATAAGAGGGCTTTATACTTAAAAGCTAGAGATAGAAAACCGGAACAACTGGAAAAACTGTTCGACCCAATGTTTGAGAAATACTTTGAAGAGATTGTATATGATGAGTTGGACCAAACAAAATATGACATCACTAAAATGAATCATAGAAAGTTCAATGGTCAACTTAATGAATCAAGATTGAAGGATTTTGAAAAGCAAGAGTTGGTTAGAAAACTAATGAAAGCAGCTCAAGGACCTGCGGCACTTAAACATATTGAAATGATTATTGACCAGTTACAAAGAAAATTGGACGATACCAATGCGAGTGGTGTTAAGTATGTTCGTGGAGTGAGAATTGACGAAGAGAGAATTGAAGGTGGTAAAGCCGATGGTATGGATATCCAAGACATTGCTAAGATGCATGATACTACTGTCGATGAAATATATGATGAGTTTACAAAAGGTATCCAACATGAAATGGAGCATACCTCAGAGATGATGGTTGCGGTTGAGATTGCATTGGACCATTTATATGAAGACCCACAATATTATACTAAGTTAGAAGGTATGGAGAGTGGTGGTGAGGCTACTGAAGCAACGACATCATCATCAGCCGGTGTATATGACGCACCATTTGGAGGTCCTAAGAAGGACCCATTAAAGTTATCTAATCCTGATACGGTTGAAAAGGAGTTAAGGTCTGTAAAAGATAAGAACTTTCCAAAGTATGGTGGACCGGGTGGTAAATTCGTTAAGATTAAATCTAAGTGTAAGAAGTTTCCTTATTGTAATCAGGGAGATATCAATGCATTAGAATTCTTTGAGAGAGAGTTAGTGAAAGAAATTGTTTCTAATACTGCTAAAAAGGTCAACGTTGAAGAATATGTTGTAAGGAACATCATAGCTAAGGAATTGGGTTATATTAAAGAACAAGAAGATGGTGAAGAACATTTCGCGACTTTTGAGTTTCCTGACGACTATAAACCAAAGAGTGCTGAAGAACACCAAAAAGAATGGTTAGATAGTATTCCTGATGAGAGAGCTAAATTCTTAAACAAGGAATTGAAAGATAAGGAGATTGAGTTTAATGCAAATAATGGTTTATCAGGTAAGGTAAAGATTATTGATGCGGGTCCTAAGGGTAAGATAGGAGGATTTTTTGGTCAAGCTAGTGATTATGATTTTGGTAATAGTAACTATGCTGAAGTATGGGTTGATATGTCTGATTTGAAATTCAAAGGTCAAAGTGTACCTGTTGAGTTTTATGAAATGATTTCTCGTTATTTACCACCAGAGGATGAGGAAGATTCTTACAGAGGTGACCCTGTTGAAAGTGCTATCATACTTGGTATGGATTATGTTAAGCGAGTAATGAAAAGTTTAGGTCTACACCTTATTAGTATTAGAATAAATCCATATGCGAGATTTAGATAATCACGTATATTTATTATAAAAAGAAATATTATGAATATTGAAGAAACTATAAATAACATTGTTGACAGAGTCCTTAATGAGGAATTGTCAAAAAAAGTAGAAGAAGCTGTCGATGCGGTTTCAGAAGACTCTTATGTAGAAGCTGACCACGAAGAAATGGGTGAAGAGGAAATGGAAGAAGGTAATGCTTTCAGTGCCGCAAGAGCCGAAGCAATTGAGAAGGGTGAAGATTCTTTCGAAGTTGATGGTAAAACATATCCTGTAGAGGGTGAAGAAGATGAAGTAAAGAAAGAATCTAAAAAGGGCGTCGTTACTTTATCAGAATCAGAAATGATTGAACTCATCCAAAGATTGGTTATTGAGCAAAAAGAAGCTAAAGGTCTTAAAGATACTGAGAAAACTTTAAAGGATTCTAAGAAGGTTAACGACGAAGCTATGAAGGAAGTTAACAAGAAAATGAAAGACTACGTTAAAGCGGGTTCTAACGAAGCTTATGATGAAGACCCTGAAGGTTTCCCTAAAGGAAATGGTGAGATGGGTGAAGACTTAAGTATGAAGTATCACGCTTCTGATGCGGTTGAAGAGTACATTGAGCAAATTGCTCGTTCAGGTGGTATGGAAAACTTGGAGTACGATGCTATCAAACCTGACGAAGAATGGATTGAAATGAATATCTTAGGTGATTCTAAGACGGGTAACTCTCCTGATTATGCAAACGCTGTTAAGACAGATGCTAACGAAAAGGTTAACGACAGACGTAAGAAAAATTGGTTGGCTAAGTTGAAGAAACAATCTTACAACAAAGCGGTACAACCTGTTGAAGATGTGGCTGGTAAGTCTAAAAGTGATAAGGCAGCGATGTCACCTGATGAAGTAATGAGTGCAATTGCTGAAGGAACCGAAGACAAGTCACAAAAGAAAGTCAATGAAGATATCGATAGAATGAAATCTTTATTAGGTCACAACTTTAAAACACAGTAAAAAAACTTTAATATTTCTTTTAAATAAGTCCATCTTATCTTTCTTATATGAAAGAAGGGATGGACTTTTTTTTTAATTGGATGTCAAAACCGATGCCAAAATCAGATGTCGACCTATGGTTGAGAGCGAACAACATACAGAGGGAATACTCTGAGTTGTTTGAAGACTTCTGCTTTTCATTATTGTCGTTAATTGAACAGACCTATTTGGGTGATAATTACGACGATAGGAGAGAGACCAGAATATCGATGACCACTGAAGAAAGGGTGGGACACTTCCAATGGTGTTGGATTACAACAATCACAAATTTTGAAAAGGAGAACATTCGTTTTTCATTCAAAGACGATGACTACGACTATTTTGAAACATTTTTCTTTGAGGTATATTATGAACAAAAAGATAAGGGTGTTAGGGATTCTATTAGACCATTCTTCAAACAACTATTTGATATGGATAGAACCTTTACTAAGTCAGATATTGAGATGTATACCGACATATATAAAGTATTGGAAAGGTCACTCCAAAATTAATTTTTCCTTTATGGCTTTACAATAACGATGGAAAAATTACTTTTTTGGTAATAAATTTTATTAATACAAAATTAAAATGGAAACATTAGAAAACATCAAATCATTGGTTGAGACTTTATCAGTAGACACTACAAAGTTCTACGCAGGAAATAAGTCAGCAGGAACTAGAGCGAGAAAAACTGCACAGGAATTGAAGGCATTACTTCAGGATTTAAGAGGTGAAGTCCTTGAGCACAAAAAAACACTATAATGTTGAACGAGATAGTATCAAATATAACATTATTTATTTTTGTGTTCTCGGCTTTGGCGATGGTCAGATTGGGAGTGAACTTTATTAGTTCATTACTTTCTGACCCTCCAAAACCTTTAAACTTAACGACACGTGAAATAATCCTTAATGGGTTATTTTTAACATATATCATAACATACATTATTACGTTACTATGATTTTTTCAACATTCACAGAACAAACTAAAGGGTATCTTAAATCTATGAGGTTATTAAAGGACTATGTGTCTTTTGATATCTATATTAAATCGACATGGTCTATTCCAAAGAGATTAGTCAAAGATATTGAGGTATTACCACAAGAATCTTCAGAAAGACCAGACCATAAGTTATATGCTTTTGTGGTTAAGAATGAATCGTCTTTTGTTGATGGTTTGGAGACTGCGGTGAAAGGTATCTTTGATTATAACTTAGAAAGAGAAGAAAAAGAAAAGTTATTCAAAGATAAGATTCAGGAGTTGAAGGGTATGTTTGAGTCTAAGGATGTAAGTACTCTTAAAAGATTACACTTTGAGATTGATGAGAACACTTCCTTAGATTTAGAAGAAAAATTAGAAGAAGATGGACAAACAGACGGAGAATCTGATGACGTGGTTCAAGAGCGAGAAGCTGAAGGACAGTCAAGAGGAGAAGAAGTCTAAATTAGACTTTATCAAAGAGATTAAAAAGGTTGAGCCTGAACAAATCAAAAACACTCCAGTAGTGGAGAAAAAGTATACACTATGGCAGAGACTCAAACAAACTTTAGGGATGAATTAAGAAAACTAGCTGAGATATCGGAAATCTTAGACAGTTCAATATTCAATAAAGGTAATGTTTCAGTGGTGGTAGATTTGAAAGATAATGACTTCAAAGAGGTTGTGGGTTTACTCAGTCCGAGAGACTTAAAATCTAATCAACTTATCATAGATATTTCGGGTATTCAATTTACTCTCGTTTCGAGTAAGTAGTGTGTTGACGGTATAGTTTTTTACGGTCAAAACCATTTCTCTCAAGAACATCATATAACCACTTACGCTGGGTCGTAGATATGTCACGAACAAAGATGGCATCTCTTCGACCTTTTCTTATGAAATACTTTTCCATAACTTTCAATGCTCGTTGAGCGTCGTCTATATTTTTTAATGAAAATAGTTTAAACTCTTCATTAATTTGAATGACGATTTTGTTATTGAGTGTAGATATACTTTTCATTTCTTTTATTGGACAATAATCATAGATAAGTTTTTGCATGTCAATCTTCGAATCTGTTTGCCAGTCGTATATCTTTTCTTCTAACTGATAAGGTTTGATATCGATAAATGTATAGTGACTTTCACCGTCAACAAATACTTTTTCATTACGACCAAACTCATCCGTATAGAACAATGGTAATTGAAAATCGCGTTGTGTGGTTAGAAGTCCTAACTCATGGATACAATACTCAGCGTTCTCATATTCGACAGGAAATAGAACATCATTTTCTTTTAGTATTGTGTTGAATTTCTGACGGGCGTTACTTTCTGTAGTGTAACCTTTGATTATTCGTCTCTTTTTCTTATTCTTAAACAATACAATTATATAGTTGTCCATGAAAGATTATTATAAAATTTTAGGTGTCTCTCGTGATGCGTCTCAGGACGATATCAAAAAGGCATATAGAAAATTAAGTAAACAATTTCACCCAGATGTAAACCCTGATGGTGGAGATAAGTTTAAAGAGATAGGTGAAGCGTATGGTGTTCTAAGTGATGAAACTAAACGTCAACAATACGATAATCCCAATCCTTTTAGTGGTGGGGGTGGAGGTTCTATGGAGGACTTCTTCAATATGTTTAACCAACAAGCCCAACAACAAAGACGTAGACCTAAAGCACCTGATAAGGTGGTTAATGTAGATATCTCACCTTTGGAATCTTTCAAGGGTATGGAGAAGGAGTTGAGTTACCAGGTTAGGAAACAATGTGAGACATGTGTTGGTACTGGTGGTGACCGTGAAGTTTGTAATACGTGTCAGGGTCATGGTAGGGTAAGACAGAAATTTGGTTCTGGTATGTTTGCTCAGGTAGTTGAATCTGACTGTCCTCAATGTAGAGGTGAGGGGTATATGATAATAAATCCGTGTCATAGTTGTGGTGGTCAAAAAACAAAACCTGCGTTTGAGAATGTAAAAGTTAATATTCCACAAAATGTTGATAGTGGTGATTTCTTAAGATTACAGGGTAAGGGGGACTTTTATCCCAATAGAGGTGTTGGTGACCTTATCTTAAAGGTTAATATGATTAAGAAGGACCAGTTCGAGAAGGTTAATAATGATTTGGTTTATCATTATAAAATAAACGTCAATCACTTTATTAGTATGAAGAATATTCATGTGCCCCATCCTGATAGTAACATTAACATACCACTTCCTGAGGTATTAGATACAGAAAAACCCTTACGTATTAGAGGTAAGGGTTTTAAGATTCAAGGGGTGACTGGTGACCTCTTTATTAAGTTGAGTGTGACTCGTGATGAGGTTTTAGAACAAACTACTGATTAATTCATATAGTTTGATGTTCCCATAGATTGCTGTGATTAAGATATAGACAGAAAGTACTATCATACCTTTTTGCATGTTGTTCATATTTTCCTTACACTGTGAACATCCTTCTTCTTTCTTTGCCATATTATATTTATTTTATATATATTATTATGAAGGATATTATAAGAAATGTGTTAAAGAAGTATATAGATGAGGAACTCACTGAAAGAAAGATGAGTAAGTCATATTGTGAAAAAACCCCATGTAAAGATATGGGATTCTCTCAGAAAGCTTCTTGTCGTCCTTATAAGAACTGTTACTCGAAATAAAGTGTTTGAGCGGCACTAACTCTTTTGTTTTCTTTATAGACCACTTCATGAGTAAGTTGTCCTTCTTTGTTATAGAATTTCCATTGACCATCCTTTTTACCCATATTAAAATGAGCGACGACTCTAACTTCACCACTACTAAAATAAGAAATCCATTTGCCGTGGTATTCCCCTGCTAATATATGACCTTCTTCAATTTTAGTTCCGTCCTCTGACGTTTTAACGTATTCAATGACGTCGTTGTTGTCCCAATCTGTTAGAGTAATATTTTGACCAAAAGACGATAAACCGAATAAGACGAATAGGGTTGTAAATAACTGTTTCATATTACTTAATTTTAATGGTTTATTTACATTATCTTAACAATAAATAGTTTTTGAATCAACTATAATACAGTATTAAAGTAAAACTTAACATTGGATTGTTATATTTATAGGTAAAAATATACATTATGAAAAAAGTATTAGATTTTATCAAAATGGTTTTTGCGGTATGTAAAAACTGGATTGTATCGAACGGTGTTGAAGGAATTTTAGGTCTATTAGTGGGTTTAGTTCTTTGGGCAGCAGGATACAAAATTTGGGCAGGTTTCTCGTTCGGTGTTTTTGCAACACGTAATTGGGACATCCTAAAGGCCTGGGTTATGTCGAAATTAGGAAAATAACCAAAAAGACCCCTCTTCGGAGGGGTTTTTTCATTTTAAGATTTGCCTTTTCCGTTTTTATTTACTATATTTGTGGAAAAGGATTTTTTATGCTATCATATATCGGAGGAAAAAGTAGAATTGGTAAATGGATTGTGGACTATTACCCACAGGATATGGAAACGTATGTAGAAACATTCGGTGGAATGTTTTGGTGTTTCTATAATATGGATATGGAAAAGTATCCAAACCTTAAACGTATTGTGTATAACGACTTCAATCCGTTGAACTATAATTTGTTTCAATGTATTCAAAACCCAACAGAGTTATTGAAGGAAGTGGAGGCCATTGAGTGTCAACAGAAGGGTGAGTTTCCAACACCTGCATTGTATCGTTTACAGTTCGAACAATATCAAAGTGAAATATTCGCAGATGGGTTTGAGGTAAACGGACCTGATTATAAGGTTGCAGCAAAGTATGCGTATATCCTTACTTCAGTATTCAGTGGTAGTAAACCTGAATCATCTAAGTTCATCGACCTTAAGGGTAAATACAAATCAAAATTTTTAACTTTCCGTGATAAGTTAAAGAATGAGAAGTGGGTGGAGAAATTCTTATCGATTACTCATGTTGAGAACATGGACTTCGAGGCCGTTATCAAGAAGTATGACTCACCAACGACTTATATCTATTTGGACCCACCGTATTGGAAAACTGAAAACTATTACTCTAACCATGATTTTGACCGTGAAGACCATGAAAGACTTGCCAACGTATTATCAAAAGTTGAGTCTAAGTATTCTTTATCTTATTATGATTTCGACCTTCTACATGAGTGGTTCCCAAAGGAGACTCACGCTTGGGTCACTAAGGACTTCTCAAAAGCGGCAGGTGCAAGTAGTGGAAAGGCTCAATCCAAAGGGACGGAACTTTTAATTATGAACTATGAGGTTGAAGGTTTGAGTTCATATAAAGAGGTAGAAAAGGGTCAAACTGCTTTGGATTTATAAAACCTTTTGTTTATCTTTGTGGTGTTGTAAGATAGAATCTTTTATTTATTTGTATATTTATAAGGAAAACAAACACTATGGCAATTAAGTTTAGTAATATAGTAAAGACAGTAATTCTTGAACAAGGTCGTTACGAGCTTTTGTTGAAGACTTATACGGAGCCGAAAAAGAAAGGTGACAAAGTAAAACCTGCTCGTATGAGTAAGGAAGAATTCGATAAGATTATCTCAGCTGACCCTACGACTCGTAAGGACGGTGACGATATTAAAAAAGCTGGTAAGTATGTGAACTGGATTTTGAAGCAGTTCTTACAGATTGAACCTAATATTGAGGCTGACTTCGGAACACCAGCATTCAAAGCTGAGAAGAAAGAGAAGTTACGTTTGTTTTTTGAAGATTTATATAAGGTAACTCAGGACTTGCAAAAGTTTGAGAGGTTCAAAAATAAATTGGACCGTGAGGACCGTGACGTTAATAAATTAAGTATTGATAGACTTAATGATTTAATGTTACCATATTCTTTGGAGAAGACTAAAGCGACCAAAGACGAGAAAGAAGAAGCAGCTAAGACTTATGAGCATCCAGGTGGTGAAGTAATCTTCAGAGGTTCTAATTGGACAGTTATAAGAATCAGTGACTCAAGTCAATTGGGTAAGGACGCTGCGTGTTTCTACGGTGGTAGTGACCAAAAACCTGGTCAGGGTGAGTCTGGGTGGTGTACATCTTCTCCTGGGGGTTCAATGTTTAACCATTACATTAAGAATGGTCCTTTATATGTTATTCTTCCAAATGAACCTGAAGAGTTTATGTCAGGTGGACCTAAGGTTGGTAAAGTATCTGGTCTTCCGGCTAAAAGATATCAGTTCCACTTCCCATCGAACCAGTTCATGGATGCCAATGACCGTTCAATTGATTTGATTAACTTCTTATTGGAAAACCCTGAATTGAAAGAAGTCTTTAAACCTGAGTTCGCAAAAGGTATGACATCATTGGACGGTAAGAAAGTAAATATTGATTACCCGAGAGACGCGGCTTCTAAATACATTGCGTTGTATGGTTTTGATGAGTTATTCAAAAGCTTACCAAAAGATGTTACATCATTTGACTTCACTAAGAGTAGTGGTGGTTATAGGAGTAATGATGTTAAAGAGTTGGCTATGGATATCCCTGAACAGTTGGGTGATTATAAAAACCTTATGGCGGTTCATTTTGAGGGTATTCTAAAATCACTTCCAAAGTCTTTGGGTCAATTGAAGAACCTACAGTTCTTATCAATTCCTAACAACCCTAATTTAAAGACAATTCCTGATGAGATTGCTCAGTTACCAAACTTGAAGGTAATCAACATTCAAGGAAACCCACAACTACAGATTCCTGAGGTGGTAGAGAAGTTGGTGGAGCAAGGGGTGTTTATCTCAAAATAATAATTAATAAGTCAGGACTTTCGTCCTGATTTTTTTTATATTTGAATTATGAATGTAGATGTCCAAATATACGTAAGTAACTTTGTGAAGTTTTTCACTGACAATCCTGAGGAGTTACAGAAACTCATTGGTGTTGCTGAACCAAATAGTTTCTTTGATGAGGTGGAAAAAGCCGCGAATGGAAACTTTGAAAAGGGTGAGGACATTGAACTCACTCAAAAACAAATTATTGCTATCATTCTAAAACTCAACCACATGCAACCTAAAGAGGAAGTCATGGATTTGGTTGAGCCCTATTTTGAAACTTCTTACGGTAAAATATTTCTTAATTAAAAACCTTTCTTATTTTTTCCATAAAACTCTTTTATGGGAATTTACGATAAAATCAAAAATGTATACTCAGACGGTATGGACCGTTTTGTTGTTATTACTGTTGCGACAGATAGGAATGAAAACTTAGATAGGTTCGAAGACAGTTGTAAACAAAATGAGATACCATATATTATATTAGGTCTTGGTGATAAGTGGGAAAGTGGACGTGCTGAGAATGGGGTTCTATTGGAACCTGGTGGTGCACAAAAAATAATTTACTTAAGAGACGAGATTAAGGGTTGGTATGATTTAGAGAACACCATCATTTTATTTTCGGACTCTTATGATGTCATCTTCAATGACTCACCTGAGGGTATTGTGAATAAGTTTAGGAAATTTAATTCACCAATGGTATTTAGTGCTGAGAAGACTTGTTGGCCCAATCCTGACTTGGAGAATGAATATCCTGAGGTGGATGGTGATTATAGATTTTTAAACTCAGGTGGGTTTATAGGTTACGGCGACCACATATTAAAAATGGTAGATGTTGAGATTGAAAAATCTGACGATGACCAAGAATATTATACTAATTACTATTTGACAGATGGTACCAACCCTGATATTGTGTTGGACCATAAACAAGAGTTATTCCAAACATTAAACCTTGCGGTTGATGAGGTTATGGTTAATTATGGTAAGGTCCTGAATACCGTTACTAATACTACACCATCGGTAATACATGGTAATGGTTCGTCACACATTAAAGACAAGATAGAGGAACTATATAAAGATTTATACTTCAATGATAAGATAGATGGGTATGGTTTTAATCTTTTATTCAATGTATTCTTAGATTTTGAGGTAAATGATATTGACCAGGTCTTTGACCAAATACGTTATTTAAACTACCCTAAGAATCAGATTGATATTCAGATTTTCTTTAATGATGAAAAACATGACTACAAGGTCAGTAGATTTATTGATAAGTTTCAAGGGGAGTATAAGACGATTAACAAAGTATTCGTTGGATTAAATAAGGCGAATAAAAGAGAGAAGTCCTTATTTGAAAGTATGAGGTATGATGTTGATTATGTGGTCAACTTCGACGATAATTACATCTTCCGTAATAGAGAGTCTATAAAATATCTTATAGGTGAGAATAAAAACATTATATCACCAATGATTGTGAGTGAAGGAACCGAATGGGTTAACTTTTGGTTTAGGACCGACAGTGATGGTTATGTGGTGGACAACGAATATCAAAAATCGATTAGAGAGTATACCGAACAGGGGACCTTTAGTGTTGGATATGTGACTGGTATTATCATGTTTAAGTCGAGTATCATACCTAACATCTTAGGTTTATATAAAAGAACCGATGACGATTATGAAGACGATGACTTTGATGTTTCGTTTAGTAAAGAAGTTAAAAGGAGGGGTTATCAGTTATGGGTGACCAATAAAAATTACTTTGGTGGTGTAATATAATGTTAATAAGAGGGAGTTGTCTCCCTCTTTTCTTTTTATTATACTTTGAGTAAACAAAATTGTTTATGGAAACTCATTTCAAATATCAGGACCAAACATCATGGATGTGGACATTCAATAACGAATGTTCCATTGACGATTCCCCTAATAACATACAAGACGATTTTGGTTTTAGATATAATGGTCCTTCAAGTAAGAAACCATTATGGGTTAAGAAACAAAAGGTCATCCTAAAAAGTGATGAGGACATCAAAGAATACTATGGTGACCGAAGCAAATCTGTGTTCATCGAACGTGCTACGTTGGTTGTTGAAGAGAAAGAGAATTCAATTGCGATAAAGTTATATAACTTTTCTAAAGGTCGTAAGGTGGGTACATCCTATTTCGGTGTTACCCAACAGTTGTCATACGTGACTTATAACAAAAAGTATAAGAACTTTTACTCAGGCATTCGTATTCGTGGTAAGAAGAAACTTAAGGGTAGTTCTATCAACGTTAATAAATGGAATGATATTACATCCATCCTTTCCCATATGGTTCAGGTCATCAATGAGATTTCATTGTCAGGAACAGATTCAATGTGGTTGGACACCAAACATGGTTGGCAACAATTAAGGTCAGCGGTCAACATCTTCAATGAGAAGTTGGGTGTATCACATAAGTTTGATGATATACAGAAACTGGTGGATTGTTTGTTTTTGTTTTACTATAAACAGAACGGATTCAAACTACCTGATGGTCCATTTAAGTTTATGAACGTTCCGTTAAGTAAAGCTAAATTAAAGAAAACGGACTCTGTGGTGGATGCCTTTATGAAAATTTATGGTTATAGAGGTAAAAAGGTTAGAGGTATATTGAACTCACCTGATGGAGTTGACTACTACACCTTAAACTACCTTTATAATATGTTGGGTGTAGACTTCTTCAATAAGTTGGACCTCACTTTCACTTTCAATACCGCACAGGCAACACGGAATATGAGTATGGGTATGGGTAGTTATTATGAAGACTGTGGGTTGAATAATAGTGAGAAGAGTGCGATTGTAGATTTGTGTAACGACTATGTGAGTAAGACTCAAGGGTTCTCAATCATCAGTGTTGAACACTCATTGGTATCATTACTTAGAGACCACCTAAGGTTCAAGGGCAATCTTAAGGAATTTGAGGTGGATGTTAAGTTCAAAGCCAGAACTAAAGAAGAGTTCAACCGTGAACACGATGAATGGACCAACACTTTGGACAGCTACAAACACGGTATCATTGAAAGGAATTACCCTGAGATGATGGTGAAAGAATTACAAGAGATTATCATGGGTCCTCATATGGATTATTATCCTGTTTTATTGAGGGGTAGTGATGATTACAATGAAGAGAGTGGACATCAAAAGAACTGTGTAAGGACGTATATTGAAAGACCTGACTGTTTTATCATCTCTATTAGAGAAGGTAGTAGAAACGGTAAGGAAAGAGCTACCATTGAGTTCAGATACACCAAAGGTAGTCACCCTACCAATGTTCAGTCTTTGGGACGTTTCAATGAGTTACTAAGTTCCAACTGGAACTATGTGTTGGAGGAGATTCAAAACAGGGTAAAGAGACTAAGTGAGTTGAGAGTCATTGAGGTTCCTAAGATGAAAAAGACGTTCCCTAATGGTAAAGAAGTCACTAGACAAGCGTATTGGAATAAAAAAATGTTGGTGTGGGACAACACTGACGGAGCAAAAGATGATTTTTTTGATTTCTTTTAACAGATACTTGTTTTTGTGAATTTATTTCGTATATATTTGTAGAGTTAAAACAAGTCAAACATTTAATAATTAAAAAACCAAAATGGCAAAACTAAACTCAGTTGGTAAAATGGAGACTCCTAAGAAGTCTCGTCCTGGTGTTCACTCCAAAAATGGAACGTCTAAGAACAAATCATCTCGTAATTACAAGAAAAAATATCGTGGTCAAGGAAGGTAAAACGATATTATCTAACGTCAATACCTCATCTACGGATGGGGTATTCCTTTATAGTCGAATAAACAAGATTGGGGAAAGTCCCCTTTCTTTTTTATATATAAATAAACCAAAAATAAATTAACATGAAAAGAGTAAATTTATTGGCCTTTATTGCTGGGGCATTATTGACAGTAAACAGTGCCTTTGCTCAAGAGGCCCAAAATCTTGAAGCACTTGATTCCCTATTCAACTCTGAGACATTAGAGGAGGTCGTTGTAACATCGGGAGTTATTGATATTGCTAAAGTAAGGGAAACTCCCGTTGCGGTATCTAGAATCTCTACTGCAGAGATTTCATTAAAGACAGGTAACTTAGAGTTTCCTGAGATTATGAATACCACTCCAGGTGTATACGCTACTAAACAAGGTGGTGGTTATGGTGATTCACGTATTTCTTTACGTGGTTTTGACCAAACTAACACATCATTCCTTATTAACGGACAACCTGTTAATGATATGGAGAATGGTAGACTTTATTGGTCGAACTGGCAAGGTTTGACTGATGTGGCTTCTGGTATTCAAATTCAAAGAGGTTTAGGAGCGTCTAAATTAGCGGTTCCTTCAGTCGGTGGTACGGTAAGTATCTTAACAAAGGCGGCTGATAAAAAACAAGGTGGTTCACTTACTCAGATGGTGGGTAATGATGGTTACTTTAAAACATCTGCGGTTTACAACTCAGGTAAAGACGAAAAAGGTTGGGCAACTTCTTTCCTTCTAAGTAGATGGATGGGTAACGGTTATATCAACAACACTTCGGGTGAAGGTTACAACTACTTTGCTGCAGTTGGATACGCACCAGAAGGTTCTAACCACAGTTTGAACTTTACATTCTTAGGTGCGGGTCAATGGCACCACCAAAGAGATGTATGGGTATCAATTCGTGATTACCAACACTTCACATCGGATAATGGTTTCAAAGGTGATGGTGGAGACATCAACCGTCGTTGGAACTCAAACGGTGGTACATTGGGTGGAGAAGAATTCTCTATGAGAAGAAACTTCTATAACAAACCATTAGCAACGTTCAACTGGGATTGGGAAATCAATTCTAACTTGAAGTTGGTTACATCATTGTATGGTTCTGCTGGTCGTGGTGGTGGTACAGGTCCTCGTGGTAATAACTACAGAGCTGAAGCATCAGACATTCTTCCATTCCGTAAGGACTTGTATGAGCACTACATTGAGAATGGTAGAGGTTCACGTAATGAAGATGGTACGATTGATTTCGATGCTGTCGTTGCAAACAACCAATCAACTACAGATGGTTATACTGGTGACATATCAGGTTTTGCTGGTATGATGATTGGTTCTAATGGATTCCGTGATTCAAATGTGAATCGTTCGGTATTAGTTCGTAGAGCGTCTATGAATTCACATGACTGGGTAGGTGGTATATCTAACTTAGAAGGTGAGTTTGGTAATTGGAAGACATCTATTGGTGTTGACTTACGTCAATACAAAGGTTACCACTATCGTGTAATGAACAACTTAATGGGTCTTGACGGATACTACTCAACGGGTAACAAGAACTCTGCGGGTACAATCATTGAGACTACGACATCGGCTACTCCGTTTACGGGTACAGGTTTAGATGGTCCTAAGATTGACTACTTCAACAATGGTATTGTAGGGTGGCAAGGACTTAATGGATTGGTAGAGTATAACTCTGACAATGTATTTAATGCTGTACTACAAGGTGGTCTATCTAATCAATCTTTCCAACGTGAAGATTTCTTTGACCAACCAGGTAATCCAATTTCTGAAACCGCAAACCTATTAGGTGGTTATGTTAAGGGTGGTGCTAACTATAATGTTAATGACGCATCAAACGTATTCTTTAATGCTGGTTACATCTCACGTCAACCTCAGTTCGGTGCGGTATTCCCATCATACGCTAATGATATCAATGAAGATTTGGAGAATGAGGAAATCACTTCAGTTGAGTTGGGTTACGGATATGCGGCTAATAACTTAACTCTTAATGTAAACGTATACTCTACAACTTGGGGTAACCGTTTCCAAACTGTATCACTAAGTAACGCTAACGGTGTTGATGGTACAGCTCAATTTAGAGATATTGATGTACGTCATAATGGTATTGAAGTTGAGGGTAAGTATTATGCGACTGAAAAATTAAAACTAAGAGGTATGTTATCTTTAGGTGACTGGAGATACACTAAAAACTTTAGTGCTGAGTTATTTGATGATAACCAACAATCGGTAGGTCAAGGAACTCTTTACCTAAAAGACGCAAAGGTAGGTGACGCGGCTCAAACCACAGCTTACTTTTCTGCGGATTACAAAGTATTGAATAAAACAAGTTTAGATTTAGGTCTACGTTTTGTTGACGGTCTTTATGCTGATTTCTCAATTGTTGATGAAGAATTCTATACCGAAGGTAATAGAGGAGCTGTTAAGTTACCATCTTATAGTTTGGTTGACCTTGGTGCTACACATAGATTTGGTGATTGGACATTACGTCTTAACGTGAATAACTTATTGAATACGACTTACATTGCTGAGTCTAACACAAGTATTCACGCTGAAGATGGTGATATGACATGGAATGGTATTAATACTGCAAATTCAGTATGGTTCGGTTTCGGCAGAACATGGAATGCTAGTGTAAAATATAGTTTCTAAAAAAAATATATAATATTTTATGGAGGGAGTTTGACTCCCTCCTTTTTTTTGCCTAATTTTGTCTTAAACATTAAATAAAATAAAAAAATGGCAAAACTAGTAAGATGCGAAACAGATTATCGATTTTATGCGGTAGAGCTCACAGATGAGCAACTAGAACGTTACAACTCAGGTGACGATGACCTTATAGATGGGGTTATGGATGAAGTAATGGATGAAATGGAGTTCACACGAGATAAAGATGGTGGAACCGAATATTGGATTGAAGAATAAATAAGAATAAATAAGAATAAAATGGCAAACTATCTAAAAAGTATGATTGAGGTCCACGGCAACGAAGAGGTTGTTAATAAAGTGGACGAACTATTGGAAGGTGTTGAATACAGTGATGTAACATCTTTCGCTAAAGCGTTCTACAACGAAGTAGAAATGGGTGAAAGCGGTGAAGGTGTATTGAATACGTGGTCAATGGATAACTTAGGTCCAAAGTGGACTTACTTATATGACATTCAAGGTGATGGGTCATTCAGTGTTGAATCTGCATGGTACCCACCAATTAAATTCTTTATTCACCTTTACAATATCTTAGTAAAGGTTGACCCTGAGGTCTTTATTGAGGTTATGTATGAAGATGAAGCTTATGACCCTATTGGTGCTGTTGTCATCAAAAAGGATAAAGACGGAACTCCTTGTATTTGGCAAGAGGAAGATGATGAAATGGAAGACCCTACAGTTGATATGGATTGGGAAGATGAGGAGTATGAACAAACTCAGATGGATTTCATGGAATCATTATACGACCGTCAACGTGAGATGGTTCTTTATTGTCACGATTTGATTGAATCTGATGGTGAACCAATTGAAGATTACGAGGACTAATAAAAAAAAGGGGGTAATACCCCCTTTTTTGTTGATATTTTAGGGTGAGACCCCCATAATTATAGGGTATAAAACAATATTTCTATGAAAATTAAATTAGAATACGTATGGTTGGACGGTTACTACCCTGAGCCAAACCTGAGAAGTAAAGTAAAGGTAGTAAATGCACCGACGCACGAGGTGAATGGAAAGAGAGTGCATGGTGTAGGGTTGGATGATTGTCCTATGTGGGGTTTTGATGGTTCATCAACTCAACAGGCTGAGGGACACTTCTCTGATTGTCTTTTGAAACCAGTAAGGTTATATCCAAACCCAATGAATAAGGGTATGTTAGATTCTTACTTGGTTTTGTGTGAGGTATTAAATCCTGATGGGACACCTCACGAAACTAACACTCGTCATTTGATTGGAGACGAAGAAGAAGGATTGTGGTTCGGTTTTGAACAGGAATACACAATCATGAAAGATGGTAAGCCTTTGGGTTTCCCAACCAATGGATATCCTGAACCACAGGGTAAGTATTACTGTGGTGTGGGTAATGGGCAGGTTCACGGTCGTGAGTTTGTGGAACAACACATGGAGAACTGTATCATGGCGGGTATTGATATTACTGGTACCAATGCTGAAGTTATGTTAGGTCAATGGGAGTACCAAGTCTTTGGTATGGGTAAATTGAAAGCTGCGGATGACCTATGGATTTCTCGTTACATGTTGAACCAGATGTCAGAGGACTATGGGTTTGTGATTGAATTCCATCCAAAACCAGTGACAGGTGATTGGAACGGTTCAGGTCTACACTGTAACTTCTCTAACGATAGAATGAGAAATGAAGGTGGTAAAAAATACTTTGATGCAATCTTCAAAACGTTTGAGGGTCGTCACTTGGAACACATCAAATGTTACGGTTCATCAAACGAGATGAGGTTGACAGGTCTTCACGAGACTCAAAGTATTGATAAGTTCAGTTGGGGTGTATCTGACAGAGGTGCGTCTATCCGTGTTCCTTTATCGACTTCTGAAGATTGGAAGGGATATGTGGAAGATAGAAGACCAGCATCCAATGCGGACCCATATAGAATTACATACATCATTGCTCAGTCTATTGGGCAAGCTGAAGAGTTGGAAAAAACTTTACACAATATGTATAGTGAAGTAGAGGTTAGTGAAGAAGTGAAAGACCTTTACGAGGAAACAGTAAATAATGGAAAGTAAATTATCGGATAAGATTATTGATTTGGTTGAAAAGAGAGTGGGTGAATACCCCTCTCTTATTCAATCAGGATGGTACCCAAAGGATGTTATCATGACTTTGTTGAATAAGGGTAACAAAGAGATTTGGGGAAATAGTATCGTTGATGATGAGATAGATAGATATGAAGGAGTTATTGAGTTTAGTGAAGGTTCTTCGTATATTTACTATAAGAGGAATGAGGACGATACGACGTATTGGTTGGTATGTCTAACCAATGAAAAGGGTCGTGATGGTATCTTATTCTTTATTAACAGTATTAAAAAACAAAAAATTAAATTACCATGGTATTAACTTCACAAGAGTTGAGAGAAAAAATGAGCAGTGGTGAGAAGTTCATCGTTGACATGTATGCTGATTGGTGTGGACCTTGCCGAGTGTTGGGACCTATCGTTGAAAGGTATGCAAACAAATTAAAAGAAGAAGGTTCTGAGGTAGGTGTCTATAAGTTTGACATTGAATCAGATAAAGAGTTGGCTGTTGAGATGGGTGTTCGTTCTATCCCAACGATTAAAGCGGTATCTAATGGTGAGGTTATCGCCACGAAGACGGGTATCTTGCAAGAAGCTCAGCTTGATGAATTGAAACAAACTATCCTGTAATGAAACAAGTTATATTATATTCTATGAAGGGTTGTCCTTTCTGTGACCAAATGAAAGACTTATTGAAAGAGTCTAAGATTGACTATATCGAAAGAGATATTGACGACCACGAAAGAGAATATGATAACTTCGTTCAGGCTACAAGTAATGATTATATTCCTGCGTTTATGTTGATTGAACATAAAGGTGAAGAAGTATTGGATGTAAAGTTGATGGCACCCGATAGGGACTTTGAGGACATCCATGAAGCGTTGGAAAAAGTAAAACAATTCGTATAAAAAAAGGGGACTTCGGTCCCCTTTTTTTTTATATCATCATAAAGTCTTTCATGTGGTCCCTTTCAAGCCAAGGGTAGTCCATTTTCTGATTGATGTAATTTAAGAAGTCAAAGTTCTTTAAATTCATTTTATCAAATTCTTCTTGGAACTTTTCAGCAAAACAAGCATCCACTACATTGTTGATGAAATCATTGCTTACATTTGATTCACCATCTATTCCGATATGTATTTCCTGACTGTCTTTATTCATTTCAACTATGATTCTGTCATTGGTGTAATTGGCGTGATAGATGTGATTGGCAATCTTTGCCGCAAGAAAGAAATGGTTTTTATAGTGTATTGACTGACCGAATATATCCTCTGATGTTATCGGT
>Ga0209555_10001204_pt1 | contig 20226 bp, 41 predicted proteins | sample SaaInl85LU_5_DNA_FD_184643 | JGI IMG/M metagenome (GOLD analysis project Ga0209555, IMG submission 184643) | Marine microbial communities from expanding oxygen minimum zones in the Saanich Inlet - ESP_85LU_5_DNA (SPAdes) (version 2) | ecosystem: Environmental > Aquatic > Marine > Intertidal... | reverse complement strand
ATCCTTACATCTACATCCTTTGGAATCCATATTGTAGAGTTAGAGATTAGTTGTTCAGTATTACCTTGTGCATTTGTGCCATCTGAGTATTCTGTGTAGCCATCTAATGCAAGTAGTGTAGTTTCACTATTTACTTTTAGCCAAGCTGCATACGAAGTATAAGTACCATCAAAGGAGTGAGATATCTCATCTCTTACTAACTCAGCCACCTCAAAATGACCATAGCCTCCTGTACTATCTTTGCTTAGTTCGTAATTGTTAGTACTTGGCTCAGGAGTTAATGCACCTGTCCATATCTTTAAGTTTGCAGTAGCTGTTGGTGATTGATTAATCACTACATAGTACGGGCTTCTTACATTTATCTTACTCATGTCGTAAATTCTAATAAATCTTCTATATCTAATCCAAAGGCTTCTACTATCTCCTGTGGTAAATTATCAAAGGCTTTCTCAAAAGGCTTAGTAAAGAACATGGATGCTTTGATCCCTTTCTCATATATACTCTTCTGTAGTATAAAGCCTATAGTCCTATAGTTTCCTTTCTTGTATCTTCCTTTCTCATCTCTGAGTCTTATGTTTCTGCTCTTTGCCCAATCTGCTAAAGGTTGCATAGGTGGTTTCTTGCCTCTAAAGCTAAAGGGACTATTTCTACTCTGTGAGTAAGTACTTAACTTACCCTTTACCCCTTGATCTACAAACATCGCATAGTCCGCCATGAAAAACTCTAAGCTAAAAGAGTTAGGGTTCACCTGTAGATTATAGCTCATTGATTTATACAGATCTCCTGTAACACTCTTTTTTTGTTTGCTGAGGTTAGATCGTGATTGTTGGATCACATATTTAGCAAACTTATTCAATGCCTCTTGTGTTCTTTTATAATCAGCAGACATCTATATCGTTTTGAATCATTACATCAAAGGTTGCAGTCCACCCTGCCAACGCATTCTCGAATCTGTCTGTAAATGGCTCAATATTCACATCTCCTATAACCTGATACTTATCTCTGTACAAAGATCCTGCTCTTAGCTTTTGGATCAATTTGTTAAGTACCGCTAATTGCGTATTAAAGACATCCTGCTCGTTGTTATTACCCTCAAAGGTATTTGATACCTCTTCTTTGCTAAAGTCCACTACATCCATCGCTAATACGCTTATATTGAATGTTAAGGTATTCTCTCCTGAAGATACATTGTTCACTATGAAGTGTGATAGTGGGAATATAGTCTGCTTATCAAGATCCACCTTAGTAATATCACCATAGGTTACAGTATTGACATTGTCATCTGCCTGTAACTCATCCTTGATCTTTTCGGTCAGTAAGTAAAACCCTCTAATTCCTGTATTGGCCATTTGTCTTTTTGTTTATTTCTCGTTTCTCTAACTCTGCCTTGTCGCTCATGAACGATAACATGAGTAGGCACTCGTGTACATTTAGTTCGGTGATATGTTTAAATCTCGTAATATCTCCTTGAGCAAGTGCGTAAATTGATTGATACCAACCCCATTTTCTTCCGAAGACAGATGCTGAATCAAGTTGCTCTGTTCCGCCTCCTCCAAATAATTCATCATAGCTTCCGATAAGTCCATCCCTAAACGATAAAAAAAAAGCATCGCACCAAACGCTACATCTAACGGCATATCCTTCATAGCCTCTGTATCTGCACCTGTGTACTCTACAATATTGTAGTTATTTCTGTTCTTCTGCTCTATAGGTCTGTATAAGACCGCCATTGCTCTATGCAAATTATCTGTATCTCCTATAAAAGTATCTAAGTCCACATACTCTCCTAAGGTCATCTCATCAAGGTTAGGTATGAATCCATACTCTTGACCTTTAAGTGTGAATCTTCTGATAAGTTGAGGTTTCCTATTCAAGATCTCTACTAAAATATCTATGATCGCATTGGCATCTCTGTACTTGACCTGTATAGCCTCAGTACTCTTCAGACCGCAAAAGATCTCTAACATCTTCTGTGCAATCTTACCCTCATCCTCTGTAATCTTCTGATATGCAACAAACTTTTGGTATTGCCCAAGAGTCATCTCATTCAGTTCTGTAGGGACATAAATATCTACTTTCATATCTATATAACGCATTTTAAGTTAGGTTTTAGTAATGTACAAAAAAAAAGAGCAACCTTACGGGGTTGCCCTCTTCTCCTGCCATGACTCAAGACAGATTGTTACTAAACCAAAACTATTATTGAGGAGTCATTATCTCATTCCTGCCTCATGACATCTACCGCTACAATATAACTGATTGTAGTCTATAGGTTTGCCACACATTTGACATTCATTCTCTATACCGCTCATCTCGTTTATCATGTCTGCGATCTCATCAAAATCTACCTTATCTACAAATTCAGTAAAAAGTGTATCTATAAGGCTATCTTTAAAGTTGTCAGTTGCATCTCCATAGTCGTTTACCTCTAAGTATTCACATAACATATCGTAGCAGTAATCACCATCTATTCTGTCATCTACTCTGTGGTTATCAAAAAACTCTAAAGCAACTTTCCATGTTTCGTAGTTTCTCCAACCGTTGTATCTCTCCTTATCCATGTCTATATGTTTAGGTGATTCATAGGTCTAAATTTCATCTCCTGAACATCTTTTCTATAGCGTCTGCTAAGTTCTGTTCGGATCATAGTTACTACAAGTTTTGCCTCCTGTAGTTCGTTTTCTAACTGAGCCTCTGTCATCTTAGACAACTGCTCCATGTAAAGTTCTTCTGTAGTGTAAATCATGTCTTATTGTTTTAACTTACTTAAAGATATTAAAAATATTTGAAAGTACAAAATCCCCACCTTAAAAGTGAGGATCTTCATACTCTGATGCATATCCAAAGGCTACTCTAAATATCGAGTATTCGCCACATTCAAGTTTCACTCTCCATGATCCCCATCTGTAGTATAGGTTAATCTCGTAACCCTGTGGGTCAGGCTCTACCTTGTACTGACCTGCATAGTAGTCTAAACATTTAACCTTTGCTCTCTGAATTGTACATTCTCTACCTGACTCACTTACATAAGTTACAAAGTATGCTGAGCGATCTGTGTACGATAACTTGGTTGCTCCTTCACCTACAACAGGTGCTGCGTTACTTGTTTCTGCTAAACGATTCTGAAGTGATCCACCTGCTGACCATCTTACCTTATTTCTCTTATATTCCATGTCTAATAATTTACTGCTTCCATAACATCATAGTTCCTGCATCGTGCCACTCAAAGAACCAACCTGCTCGGTATGCCCAATGGTGTAAGTGCTTTCTAACTCCAAAGATGTAGTACTCTTCCTTGTAGTCCTCAGCGTAGTAGTCAAATAACTCCAAGCCTTCCTTGTCTGTTACTCCACTCTCTCCGCTTAACCATATACCCCCCTCTGATCCATCAAACCTTTCTGTCGTGCTAACGAATAGGTTAGGGTATGTGTTCTCTAAAATCTGAATCATGCGTTCTCTTGATCTTGCCATGTCTCCTAAATTAAAATTGTCCTTTGAATCTTTGACCTGTGGTGATGTCCACCCAAGTTTCCTCTTGCATAACCTGCTTGGTCTTTGCAATCTTTGCTCTTTCCTGTGCAATAGCATCTTCTAATGACAGGGTTCTACCTAAAGCCTCTTCGAATCTTACTCTACTCTTGGCTAATACTAAAATAACTTTTTCGTTCATTGTGTTTTGGTTTACTTAAACTTTCAATACTTAAAGATATTAAAAATTTTTAATACACCAAATACTACTGTAATTTTTTTTAGTTTTCTTATCTAATAACCTATCTAATGTATAGATTTTTTGATTTTCTTATCTGATGACATACTTACCAAAGTTAGGCTTACTTAGTACACTATATGTACCATACCTAAGACTGTCGATCAAGTGATCATTGCCATCAACAGGAACATTGAGTAGCTTACCTGTCTTATCTTCTCTCCATCTGTAGTTTCTTATCTCCTGTATCAAATTGTTGCTATCCTTTGTTACATGGATCCTATACCTCTTTAATAAGTCTATAGAGGCTCTTACTGAATCTTGTCCCTTAGTACTTGGTCTGATATTCCAACCCATCCTTCTCAAGGTATCTATGAGTCTTGGTTCTGCTGAGTCTGCGTATATAGTCTTGCCTCCTACACCGATCTGCTTAAACTTAGAGTTTATATCGTTGGCGTGCATCATAGTCCTGTAGAGTAGTTCTCTAACATACAGGTCAAATCCCTTTTGGTAAATCTCTACTAATGCAGTTGGATCGTTAGTAAATCCAAAGTCCATTCCATAGGTAAGAAACTCTGCATCCTCAGGGATCTTATCTGCTTCCATATAGTTAAAGATGATAGCCTTAGATACACCACGCTGACCTAATCCATATACTTGCCAATAGGTCTCATCTGTGTCCTTTAATCTCTCTATCTCCTGAATAAGGGTAGGATCTAAGAAAGGATTGTCTAAGTAGGTTGTTACATGGAAGTCGCAGTCATCCCTCGTAATCAAGTCATCGTATATCCAATGGTACTCATCCGATGGGTTGTAGTCAAGTATGATCCTCTCTGTAGTACGGATGTTTAGCTGAAAGAAATCCTCCTTAGTAATCTCGTTACCCTCATTGACAAATAACAGATCCCTTTTACGACCTCTCACCTTCTGAGGCTCATCCAAAGAAATAAACTCTACAAGGTTACCAAATAGTTTGTACTCATTAAGGCTCTTACTGTGATTTTCTTCCCTGTAGAGATTATGCTTTTGCAGTATATCAAAAAAGTCCCTCATAGAGGAACCTCTTAATGACGGTCCGTGCTTACGACAGATAGTAACAATCTTATCTCTCTTCTTCATACAATAGACAAAGATGATCCATGTCAGGATGTTATATGTCTTTCCTGACCTCGTACCTCCTTGTTCTACAATAAAGCGGCTATCACTCTCCTGTAAATGGTCAAATACCTTATTTGTCTGTACGGAGTACTTCAATCTCTACCTTTATATCTTTATCATCAATACCTGTCAGTTCATGTCGCTCTACATAGCCTCTATGCTTCCCTTTGGTCTTTAGATAAAATATAATAGCAGTTATGTTGTTGTGATTAATTGCTTCAAATAGTTTGCTCTCCACAAAGTCTAAAGGCACATTAAGTACCTCATCTACTCGTTTCTTATATTCCTCATCTTCACGCATCCATCTATAGGGTGTAGTCCTATCTACTCCTATCTTCTTAGCTGCATGACTTATGATACCCATTGACTGCTCTAATGCCTCAATGAATTTCTCTTTTTTTATGTGTTGCTTTTGTTGCATTAAACCGTTCTCGGACTCTTCCATGCTTTGCTGTATTTGTGTTCTTTTATATTCAACGCATCAAATACCCCATCCTTGTACAATAGATCTACCTCATCTTTTCCTGCACCTATACTCTTGCAAATGTAATCTACTGATACCTCATGCTTATCTATAAGTGTCTTGACTATATCATGCATCTTAACTGCAATATGGTTACCCTTTGCTCTGTTAATACGAATAGTCAGTAACATTCTTTCAGGTTCGGTTAGATCCATTACTACACAGGGTACCTTTCCCTCATACTTTTCCTTGAGGGCTTTGCTTGTTCTTGACAAAAAACTTCTGTGGTACCCATCTATGATCGTGTAATCTTTATTCACTAACACAGGTTGGATCCACCCATTCTTTAGTACGCTCAGTTCTAATAACTGCAATTCTTTGTTCAGTACTACATTTGGGTTGTAGTCGTTTGCATTGAGTTTCTCTGCATCCACCCATTGTACATTACTTATTGGATCTTCTTTAAACATTATGGTCTCTTTTTAATATATCAAAATCGTGTCTATATACAGGAGGGTATTGCTTACCTGCTTTTACCTCCTGAAAATATTGCTCTACTGCCTCTGCGTTTCTGTGTTTGCTATGGTGCATCATGTGGCATCTCCAACATAACTCTAATAACGCATCATTGACCTTCTGTAGTTCTTCCTCTGTAATGTCTATGGGGAACCTATTAAACGCATCTCGTAAGGTATAGTAGGTTGCATCGTAATCCTCGTTGTGCAGTTGTATGATCCCTTTGTCTTGACCACATTTGCAGCACTTGGTAGGTTGTTTGATCCATCCTAACTTCTTTGCCTTGTTAGTTAGCTTTAATGACTCCTTTCTAAACTCTGCACTCCATTGTTTGTAGTTCCTCATTCTTCCTCTTTTATTGCATCCCATTGATAAACCACATCATGTTCAGATTTCTGCTCTATAATGTAGTAGTTTATTGCCTGTAAAGCATCTATTAACTCCTCGTTCTTATCTTCTTTGTCTCTGCACATATCTCTAAATTCACAAACATAATTCTGAACATTATGAAGTATCTGTTGCCAATGTTTACCATCAATAGCAACTCTTAGATCAGCATCTTCTCTTGGTAAATCAAATTCTAATACTGCTTTCATTACTCTTGACATTTATTAGCATAATCAATAGCTGAGTTGTTCACATTCCTGTAGTGATACTCTACATAATCGGCATAATTACTATACCAATCTACAAGTCTTTCTAATTCCTTTAGTCTTTTCTCCATGTTAATTAAGTTGTTTTTTTACATAAGCTATACCCTGCTTATTCGTTGATACTACCTTAAAGCCTTCCTTTAGATACTTTGGCAAACTCATAGGGGTACAATATGCCGACAATACCTTTGGCTCATACTTTAAGATAGCAATAATTCTTGAGTCCCACAAACGAGAGTAGTGTCCCTGCTTTCTAAATCCGTTGGCTACATAGTCTGTCTTTAGCCTTATATGATCCTCTGATATCTTTTGCCATCCGACTACTGCAATAACCTGCTCATCTTCTATGACTCCTAAATATTCAGTATTCTCATCTTGCTTCTTGATCGCCACTCTCTCGATCCGCATATACTTAGCAAATCTTCTGTAAACCTGACTATGCTCTAAGGGACATATTTTCATACTCAAAGTATATATCTTTCTGTTCAGGGGTTGGTATTATGTTTCTCTTGTAGGCTCCACTAATGATCTGACCAAACAAGTAATATGCAGGGTAACCACCAAATGGGTTTTTAGGGGTACACCTGTTCTTTCTCGTGATTCTACATCTTGCTATCCTATTCATAGCAGTCTTGTATTGATACTCATCTGTAAGTTTCTCTTGGATGTATAACAAGATAGCACCCCATGGATCGCCTCCTGCTTTTTCCTTAAACTCATAGATAATCTTCTCTGTAGATCCTTTAATCACATCCTTGTAGTATCGTGCCTGTAATTCCACCTCAGGAAATACATTCATGATCTGATTGTACAATATTGGGTCAATGGTCTTAACCTTGTATAACTGTTTGGCTGCTTCTGCGTGTAAAACTGTAGCTACCCTTAGACTATCCTTGTTAAATATCTGCATATCATAAACCTGACAATACTCGATATTCTTATCGTAGAAGTACCTGAAGATATCTTTCTCCTCCCAATCATATAGTGGCTTACCAAGTGTTCCGTTCTTTAGGTTAGGGTTCTTCGTTAGATATGATACCTTACTCATCGTAATACCTGCAAATCGCATAAGACTCTCTGATGCTCGTATCCCAATCATGGTACATACCCTCTTGTTGGTTTTCTCAAACACCACTTTATCAAAGTTGTTCTGATTGTAAACACCCTTCAATGTTATAGATCCTTCAGGCTTAGGTATGATCCATTCCCTGTTTGGATCCCATTGTATGTACTTACGCTTCTCTCCTAAGATGTATATCTCTGACTCTAATGGAGTAGCATAGTACCTAAAGTTGTATCGTGGGTTATCCCTAAAGGTCATTACAAAATCTCGTACAAAGGAGTTAATCATCTCCTCATCTCTAAATAGCACATTGATCTTATCTGAGATTCCCTCATTATCAAAGTACTCTTCTACAAGTTTGAGCATAGCAAGACTATCTTTCCCTCCTGAAAAGCTAACCCATACCTCATCATGACTATTGTAGATCCTGTCTATGCGTTCTAATGCCGCTTCATAGACATTTTGGTCTAAGTATATTAAATCTTCTTTCTTAGCCATCTATATCACCTTGAATAAACTTGAGTATCATTTTGCTTTCAGGCATATTGTTGTCCTCATAAACCTCAGCAATATATCTTAGTACACGCTCTGAAACATTCTCGTAATCTGAGAACTTGTTTTTCAACCTCTTCAAAAATGCGTACCAAATATCCATCTCCTCCTCGTTTGCAAAGTATATAGTGTAGTCGTTAAACTTAGTATCTACTGATTGCTCGTATTGCTCCTCATCTATCTCGACCTTGAACATATTAGGATCAAGATCCACACCCATCTGATCTAACTCTAAAGCATCGTAGCTTGAAGTAAGCATATCAAAGTCCCATTCCCCAAAGCTAACATTATCCTTGATGATAAACTGCCTCTTCTCCTCTTCAGTCCAATCTTCCATGTTGTCAATCCATACTTCCTTAAGTCCTGCTTCAATACAAGCTAAGTATCTCATGTTACCTCCTTGTATCACATAGTTTTCATCTACCACAATAGGTCGTTTCTCAAGCATCTTAGGTAACTCCTTAATGCTTTGTACAAGTTTCTCAAACTTAACACCCTTGATCGTTCGTGGGTTGTCAGAATTCTTGTGTATTTTGTCAATGGTAACTTTTTGCTTCATAGGTATATAACGAATTTATTTAACAATTTTGGCTGACTCTAACGATTCGTGTTTTTCGTACATCCTCTTTGATATATCTAACAATACATCTACATCGTTCTCCTGTAGTGTCATAATGTTCTGTACCAACATATTAATCTTAGCTTTTACCGTAGTGTATTCTGCACTAAGTTGTACTAACCATGAATCCATGTTAGGGTTAGATCTCCTATAAACTGCAAAGTTGTTTAGGGAGTGTAATGCAGTAGCATGATCGTAACTCTTACCCTCATTCTCATAAAACTCCTTGATCTCATGTAGTGTAAAATCAAGATTGTTATACAATAGGTAGTTTAACAAGGATCTTGCATCAATAACTGCGTGTTTCCTTGAATTACTAAATATGTCTTGACCTGTTAGTTCTACTACTTTGTTAGCTACTGCTAATGCTCTTGTAAACTTCTTATCTCTTCTCTTAATTTTCGTATTCATATTGTCCGTAATATTTTCTCATTTGGTTATTATTCAACTTAGTCTGATATACTTTCTCTGTCCACATACACCATCCTGTAACATAATTCCTGTTTTCCTTCTGCCAATCAGGTACTAAATCATCTTCAATCATACAAATTATCTCTTAGTTTTAAAAGGTTATAACATTGAATATACTTCTCTCTTGCCTTGCTCTTGTATAAATTCTTGTACAATTTAAACACCGCCTTAGTAAACTCAAAGTGTGTTTCACAAGTGCTAAGGTTCTTCTCTACCCATCTTTGCCCATACCCTACACAAAAGTTCACATTGTCTGCCGTATCTCCTGTAATCATTTGCCCATAGAAATTGTACATCGCCTGCCAATCATTGATGTCATATACGCACCTATGATTCGAATGGTAATTATACAACAAACAAGGGAACTGCTTATAGTCTTTATCAATAGATACGATCATTACATTCTCTCTCCCATGTTCTTCCGATAAAATCTTCCACTTAGAAGCTACCACATCATCTGTTTCTACTCCGTACATATAAGTAGCATTGTAAGTATCTACTACATACTTCTGCATAAAAGGTAACAACGGAGGTAACTCTCTCCTTTTCCTGTTAGCCTTGTACTTGTCGTATATGTACTTCCTAAAGTTTCCCCTGCTATTAGCAAAGACCTCTACCTCATCTACAGGGTAGTGGTTCTCCTCTATGTCGTTTATAATCTTCATGAATACCTCATCAAACTTATCATAAGCATCTGTGATATTCTCAAAGAATATAGACTCATCAGGTTCTCGCTTTGTCTTGTAACAACTTGACCATATCAAGCTATCTGCGTCCACTAATAAAATCATTCTTCTGCCATTTTTAGATTCAACTCAAGTTCTCTTATTCTCTCTTCTAACTCACGGATCTTTAGATCTCTTTGCCGTACAATCTTGTGTTGCTCATCCACGACCATATCAAAACCCTTACGCTCCATAGTTAGTCCATTTACAAAATATGCTATGTTTAGTATAAACTTAGTCATGAGTTTGATCTCTTCGTTTGAACTCTTCTCTGACCACTTCTTTACTAAATCTAAAGCACCTAATATATCTGCATTATATTGCATCTCCTGATAGTCCCTCATGCCTTAAAGATATGAAATATTTTTAATAATCTAAGGTTATACTCATGTTCTTTTGATCCCTTTTTGACCTTAGATAGTCTAACTCTCTCTGAATGTAGTCCTTAGCTTTTTCTAAGTCCTTAATCTCATCTTCTTTTCTTCCTGCTCTGATGACATACTTGACCACATTACCTCTGTTGAAGTTTAGGTCATAGTCTTTGCAAATATCAATGACATCTTTCTTACCATCTCCCTCGTAGTGAATTACTGTACTTCTCATTTGATTCTAATGTTATATGCTAAATATGTATCTATTCTGTTTAATAGGTCTTTCTTGTCCTCTATCTTATGATCTTTATAGTACACCATAAAGTGTCCTACCATATAAGTCTCTTTGTACTTCTCTTTCTGTGCATTATGATTCTCTTTTGCTCTCACCTGATACGCACTATTCATTAATTTGTAAGTATGAGGTTTAATCTGTATTCCAAAGAGTAGATCCTCTCCTGAAAATGCCTGCCAATCTGTAAAATACTCAGAATCTAATTCATAGGGTGCTTTCTCAAAGTCTATTAGTGGAAAGTATTTATCTAACTGCTGAATGATATTGATCTCTTCCTGCATCCCGTTCCATGTTTGACCTACAGTTCTATAGAAAACATACTCTGCTGCTTCTTTCCAATCTGTATCGTAATTCAACTTTATAAACTGAGCAGCACTAATCAATGCCTCTCGATCTACCTGACCATAATAGTACCTTTTCCACCCCTCCTTGCTAATATCTCCTGTAACTAAATTATAGTAATCATCGTAGATCTTAACACACTTGCCTACTGCCTGTGCTGAAAAGTATCTGTTTAATCTTCTATCCTTGTTGAGGTTCTTGTATAACTTCTCAGGGACTTTGTTTTTAAAGTATTCTTTCTCCAAAATTTATGAGTTTTGCATCTTGTTTGTCAAGCCATAACATATCGCCATCCTCCTTAGGTGTTACCTGCGGAATCCAAAAAAGATAGTTAATTGATTTGCTCACATAAACATAAAGAATCGTAACTCCATCATGTACCGACATCAGCTTGTCGTAATTCTGTTTGCTTATATATGGTTCTTGGTTGTCGTAATGAAACTTAATAACACATGGTATATTCTTAGGTGTATATCCATGAGCATCATACCCCCATTGATCGCTTGGGTTATAATCTAACTGCCATCCATCAAAGTTATTAAGGACAAGTATAGCTGCTTTAGTTATATTATTGCTCATATATTCTATCTAAATCTTTTATCCACGATATCACTAATTTTTTATTGCATCCACAAGGCACACTAAACTTGTGCTTAAAGTATCTTGCATGAAGTTCAGAAATAATCCTTAATTGCTTATTAGTAACTACATTTCCTGTAGGTCTGTTTTCAATCCAAAGATCTAAATCCTCTTTACTCATCGGTGTCATAGCAAGAACAAGTTAGCCTGTTTAAGAATAACTCTCTTTGATAACAACCGCACTCTTTTTTACCAAATAGACCTGCGATCCATAATGAGACATTGTAGGCATTACCTAATGTCAATATCTCAGTTAGTCCATGTACCATCGTTCCTAACTTTATGATACATCCAAGTTTTCTAAGTAGTTTCATATCTTGTTTTTTAGGTTCTTCTTTACCTTGTTATAAGTGTTCCTAAGCCTCCAATAACTAATATTAGTATCATCACTTAACTTCTGAATACTAACTCCATCATCTATATACTCGTAAACTCTTCTATCGTACCAATGCAAATTGTCTAATTCCTCCTGTATTTTCTCATAAACCTCTCTAAAGGGAACATTGTCATCTTGCGAGATAACACGAAGTAAGATATCAGGATCAACATAAGTAACATTCTTTTCTTTCCTCTTTAGATCCAAGAAGAGTGATCTAAGAGTCTTAAAGATATAATAATAATTAATATCATCTTCCTCATAAATTATATCTAAACCCTCTTGAATCTTTACATGAATCTTTATGTACATCTCAGAAACTAAATCCTTAGCAGTTTCCTTGTTACAACCCATTGACATAACAATAGCTACCCAATCATCATGTTTTTGGTAAATCTTTTCTAATTCCTCCATGATGTGATGTGAATAGCAAATAAAAAGAACATAATAGTTATCTGTCTATAAAAGTCCTCTTCTGCTATCTCATCACTATTAGGCTCAAGAGTAGGATCATAATATAAGATCCCTACGCTTAATCCATAAACAGGAATAAGTTGAATATTTGTCCCTCCGTTAGGTGTTTCAATCTGTATCAAAATGGTAGGTTCTGTGTTACTTTAGGTTTAACATCAATAATATTTCTGCCTCCTATTGTAAACCCTACATTGTTCTTTATGCTTCTTAACATGATCGGTGCATCTATAGGTGTGGGTCTGCCTCCACTATCTATATCTTTCACCTTTCGTACATGGATCATACTATACATCCAATCTGTCGGATGCTGAATGTATCGGTGTATAACCCAAAAGTCATCTGCTCTATTGACAAACTTACCACCACCCTCGACATCTGAAGCCATTGGTGGGATAGGATGCCCCTCGTATTGTTCTCTTTGACTATGTTTCTTTCTTAATGCATCTGTAGCTGCATGGGTGTTAAGCCATATAGTTACACTATTCGTTTTACAAAATACTCTGAGTTCACTTGTAACCATGTAGTCGTACTCGTGTCCGTTCATGCTTGTAAACTCTTTGTCTTTCATTAAACTATTATACGGATCTATTAATAGTCCGTTATACTTCCATTGCTTCAGAACCGTATTAGCGACTTCTAAGAGACTTTTGTACGAATGTAGTACATTAGGGTCAATGAACTTAAAATGCTCGTTAATCCATGCCGTATGTGTCTCTATAGTTGCCATCTCTATTCTGTTTATAGGCTCGGCTTCTATGAACTCGATAAACTTGCGTATAAGTGTGTAGGGTTCGTTCTCTGAACTATACACCAACCACTTCACATTGTGTTGTCTTGCGTACAATAACATCAAGTACATAATTACCGTAGTCTTACCCACATTCGCGTGTCCTAATATGACATTAAAATTAGAGGGCTTAAACCTAAGAAACTCATCTATACTCTCGATCCCTAACTTTAAACCCTCCTTAATCTTACCTGTCCGTATGTCCTTTATCTTCTGTAGTTGCTCATCTATGTTTACTATCATCGGTTGTTTTTGGTATTAAGATAATAAAAAGAGGGGACATAGTCCCCCCTCAGTTAAAATGGTAGATCCTCATCTCTGTCAGGTGCAAATTGCGAAGAGGTTACTGCCTCTACCTCTTGCTTCTCACTTGACTCAATTCTCCATCCTTTGATAGTGTTAAAGTACTTTGTAACTCCATCCTTTGTCCATGCTCTACCACCTATGTTAATACCAATCTTTACTCTCTCTCCCACCTTGTACTTGTCCAACACCTCGCACTTATCCTGTGCAAACTGAATCAATACATCTTGTGGGTACTTCTCCTCAGTAGTTAATACAAGATCCCTTTTCTGAAAACCCTTATCTCCAAAAGACTGAGTCTTGTCTATAAGTTTAATAACTCCTTCTAATTCCATGTTATCCATTATTTACAAATTCTACAAAAATTCTTGCCGTATTCAAAACCTCTTCTACTCTGCTAATCTTGTCTGTACCATGAAACTCAATAGCTGCTTTTAGACTCGATTGTCTTATAATAGAGGTTTGCGTATCAGGTGCCTTACTTTGACCACTAAAAGGTTTAGATGGAATTTGCTGAACATACGCAGGTTTCTTAAAACTCTGCTGAGGTTGTTCTTCAGGTGCATCTACAAGTTTAGCATTACCCGTTTCTTCGTTCTTAAGTTGATAGTAGATCTCTTCTCCTACTCCATGCTTAAATGGATAGCCCTCCTTAGTCAGGAAGTATAAAACTTCTCCGCTCTTTAGGATCACCTGCCAATTATGGTAGTTTCCATAGTTGTTAGAATAATCCTGTTTCTGTTCAATGTGGTTAATGTTACCCCTTAGTGTTTTAGCCATTGTCTGCGTTTTTATAATAATTAAGTCTAAGTACTAACTGAATAATCTCAGCTTCTTTTTTATCTAAAACCTCATTCAGTCCTTCTATCTCTTTATATGATATAGATAAAACCTCATTAAGTCGTTTTACTTCTTTTTCTAAGGCTTCGATTCTTGCTTCTTCGTAACCTTTTACTCTGTTTACATCCTCACTATAGGTCATCTTTCTGAGAATGTATTAGTTCACAAAGTTCCATCCATGGTGTACTATGAGCAGTACCTCCTACTGACCAAGTAGTTAAAGAGTTAATAGTGTAGTCCTGATCGTATGTTTTCCAATCATAGATCGTGAAGTAAGAACCCTCAAATTCTAATACCCATTCCTTTTGGACTTTATCATCCGCAGATGCGGTGTTGTAAGTAGGCTCTCCTAAGATCGCTACTAAATCATAATAGGTAATGTCATACAGACTACCTACTTTGTGTGTACTCACGAATGGTACATCATCTTCTGTAAATACAGAATCTTTTAAGTTAATCTTTGTCATCTTATTGTCTTTTAGAATCATGTCTTAAAGATAATTAAAATTTTTTAATACTCAAAATGTTAAACAAAAAAAAGAGGCTACCTATTAGGGCAACCTCTTCTTAACATAGGAGAACTATTGTTAGGGGACAATAAGACAGATACTCAAATATATATCAATTAGTCCATCTCTGCAAGTTTTTTCTGATATTTTTCTATCATCATGTTTAGATCATATCCTGAGAACTTAACTGTTTCTCTGCTCTTCCTAAGTAATTCCTCAGCTTTCTCGGATCCCAAGAATATAGAATACTTATACTGCTCACCCTGATTGTATAGGTTACAAGATTTACATTGTACCTGTACATTATCTTCATCCCATCGAGTTGCATAGTGTTTGCGACTCATGAAATGTCCTGCATCCATTCTTTTCCAATGATCCTTTTTACCACAAGTAACGCAAGTAGCTATATCTCCCTGAGCATATCTTCTTCGTATATACTGAGAGAATACTGTGTCTAACTTCTTAACTAAGTGGCTTCTTGTAGGTTTACGCTTTGCCATAGTCCTTGTCCTCGGTTCTTAGTAGTGATTCACCGAATCTTGGATCTATCTGCTTAATAGCACGATATATGGCTCTTGAGTTTTTGCGTACTTGTTGTATCTCGCTTTTAGTAGAGTCTGTACCTGTGTGTGCCCACATAGTAGCTACCTTATGTAACAAAGCATCTACTTTTCTCTTGTCGCTATAAGTTTTATAGCTTAATATCTTGTCTGTAAACTCCTGAATTTCCATATCGCTCATATATATATAATATTAGTATATATACTATATAACTATATATATAATATATATAAGTAGAAAATACTAATTTTTGTAAGAAGTACCAAAGTAATAGGCAAAAATATTTGACACTACTACTCCTTCAATCATACCCATTAGGTGAACAAAAAGGTCGTTATCTAATGCAGTTGGCTCATATACAGTTGCGTAGATCATAAACACAAAGGCTGATAAACCTACAATTCCTGTTATAAACATGAGGTGATCTTTCTTACCTGAGTTAGCTACCCCTACCTCTCTCTGTCTTGCAGAATCTCTATCTTCTACTTCTGCTTTATACGCTTCTGTAGCCCACTTCTTAGCCTCTGCTTTTTCTTCAGGAGTCAATTCTTCGTCGTTATCTATAAGGTTCTTTACAACCCCCAAGATCCCTTCTTCAGGCAATAGTCCTGTAGCTTTACCGAGTAGCTTACCAATTTTTGTTTCTTTAAAAGGTTTCTTCATCTTAGTATGTCCAAATTACAAAAGGTGCCTTATCAAGGTCAATGTCCACATGAATAAAAGTATCTGCAATACCTATTCTATTAAACCCTACTTTCATTAAAGAATCTATAAGGTTATATCGATCTGTAGAGTTATCACAAGCTATGTCTGCTGCTAACCCTTTTAGGTGGCTTGAGTGTTTCTTGCCTCCTACTTTTTCATTATGCTCTTCTGTTCGATAACCTGAGGTAATAGTCATAGGGCTTCCGTATAGATCCCTTGCTTGGTCAAGCATCTTTAATAGACCCTTGTCCATTTTTTTACCACTACCTTTTTCATCAGGTGAGTCAAACTCTGCGTACTTAAAATTTCTCATCGTTCGTTTATTATTTCTCTTAGCCTCTGTATATCTTTTCTAACTCTCTCCCTTTCAAGTTTAAAGTCTATAACCTCATTTTCTAATACTCTAATGTCAGGGAATATGTAAGTGTTCTGATTGTATCTTAAACTCTTTAACTCATCTTCGTTATCTGCAATTCGGTTCTCAAGTCCAAAGTACAAGTAAACCGCAGTACCCACTAAGATAACTATCTGAATGAGCCACTTGATGTTTATTGATAAGCTACTATCATCATTTAGTTTTGGAGCGGTCATTGATCTTGTCTTTTATTTCTCCTTTCACATAATAATAAACTTCCTTACCTAAGAGTCCAAAGAACCCCCCAATAAGACCTATAATCGCTGCATTTAAAAATCCTAACAAACTAACTGAAGATACTGCTGTAAAGATGTACCCTGCAAAGAATGATATTTTACTGTCAATAGTCATTGTCTTTATTTATATATATAACGAATGTTGATTTTATTTTAGCATTTACAAAATAGTTCCTATTGTTCCTAATGGTCCTGAGTAGCCATTGTCTAAATATTGTAGTGCCTCATCATAGGTAGCAAACCTACCTTTTACCTCTACGCTTATTTGAACATTAGAAGTAGAACCTGTGTTGTTAGTTACAATAAAGAACTCACCATAAGTTCCACCTGTACTTACATTGATACCAAGACCTGTATCTCCCTCTTCATATTTCTTAAAGCTACTTGACATTTGATAACCATCAGGTGCTACTAATAGAATATATGTCTTTACATAAATAGCCTTATAGTATTTAGGAACTCCTGCATCTGTAAATCCAACGGTAATTTCAGCAGTAACTACTCTCGAAGGAGTATTGGTTGTTACCGCAGTATCAAACTTCAGTACAGGTAAAGCAGCAAGGTTGTTTATCTGAGTAGCCTCCATAGTATAGTATAGCCTACCTGTGTTAAACAGATAGTTGGCTTCTATATTTACAGCATCAGAGTTTTTAATCTCTAATCTGTCTCCTAAACTCTCAAGAGACAAACCACCAAATACAGTGCCTCCTGCTACATTACCACCCTTTATCGTACCTACTTCTGTTGAGGACTGAGTAAACGATATTTTAGAAGTAATATTGCTTCCGCTTGTGTTGTCAACTACAATCTCATCCTCTTGAATAGTAACATCTCCTGCATTTAAAGTACCTGTAAAAGTACCATTACCATCAACAGTTAAGGTAGTTCCATTGAATGATAGTTTGTCCTTTAGTGAGAACTGACCTGCATCATCAAGATAGAACCCTGTATCTGCAAGACCAAAGTTACCTGCACCCTGATATATTTTAGTAGAGGTTATAAAAACTACATCTTCTAAGTCAGTAGTAGTTCCGTACGCTGTATTACCATTAGAAGCATTGGTATTAATTACTGAAGCAGCCTCTCCATCAATTAAAGTGTCTGAAGATATTGTAGAACCTGATTGAACGGTAATTTGTCCTGTTACATTTAAATTAGTTCCGTTAAATAACAACTTCTGACCCAAACTAAAGTTACCTGAACTATCTACATAGAACGGAGTATCTGCATCATCATAATCAGGAGTAACTCCCTGTTCGTGTATTGCTATTACATCATTGCTAATTGTAGCAAATGCATTCTCTAACTTGTCTGTAGTATTCTTAGCTGTGTCTGCTGTTGATTGAGCGTTGCTTGCTGCGGTAGCTGCATTATCAGCAGTTGTTTGTGCAGCATCAGCATCAGATTGAGCATTACTCGCAGCAGTTGAAGCACTATCTGCGGTAGACTGAGCAGCATCGGCAGAGGCTTGAGCAGCGATAATATCATCAGGACTAACCTCTGTTCCATCACCTGCTATAAACACCCCTCTCATAACCGCATTACCGCTTGTTATGCTAAAGTTTGGTGTTACTATATCTCCGCTACCTAAGTCAAAGAAAGAGCCTCTTTGAGTAAATACAGAAGTACCTGCATCAAAATTCGCTCTATTGATTCCTATAGACTGAATAATACCCGTCTTGATATTACCTCCATCAATAATAGAGAATCCTTTACTACCAAGACCCTCTGTTAAAGCATTGAATGTAACAGGACTTTCGAATCCTGTAGCATCTTCAATAGCAGAATAAGTTACGCTTCTTGATTCCGTAGTTCCTGCACCCTCATCTCTTGAAGTGAATCTTGCTATATAGTAAGTAGTAAGATTGTATCCTGTAATTGGAGGCGTAAGGCTAAAGTCTGAATCATTAATGGTTAATAGGTCAGAAGTAAAGTCAAAAGTAGAACCCGTAGGAGTTGCAGTAGGTACTGTTTCAGAGCTACCCACATAATAAACAAATCCTCTTGATACTCTAATACCATCCTCAAAGCGTATATCAGATACTGCTAATCCAAATCTGATTTCGTTCTCAGTAGCACTCTTAGTAACAGATACTGCACCTGAACCTAAGAATGTAAGTGTGTCGTTGAATTGGTCAGGTATAGCAGTATTATTATCATTAGAGGTATAGATAAACTTGAACTTATCATCCCCTGCAATATTAAAAGAGTCATTACCCGTAGTAAGCGTAATGCCGTCACTCGAAGTAATGCTTAATGTATCGTTGTAGGCATCAGCCTCTAAGGCTGTGCCACCTACAGATATCGTCTTAAACGCAAGATACCTTTGGTCTAAATCCGTAGAGCCTATAGAGCCTAAATGACCATAAGTATCAAGTCCTATGCTTTGTATTACATTACCCCCTGTGTTATATACATCAGCTTGTGAAGAGGTATCTTGATGTAAGATCGTAAAACTTGTAGTGCCTTCAGGTAATGTAGAAGATTCCCAAGTCTGAGATTCTACTCCCCAAGCATCTGTATTAGCAGATATCTGTTGTACCCCTTCAAAGGTAATTGCTCCCTTAGCACTTAATTCATTAATTACTGATTTACCATCTAATGTTAGTGAGTCAGTAAAAGTACCATTAGTAGCAGATACATTAGTAGCCGTTAATGTGCCTCCTGTTGTTAAGTTACCTGCAGTAAGTGTACCGCTAATAGTAACCGTATCTGTAAGATCAGCAGCAAAGTTAGGATAGTTTCCTGTGATAGCTATGTTACTACCTACTTGCGACCAAGTAACTATTTGGTCAGGAGAACTATTTGTGATTGTTATTGTGCGATTCGTAGATTGATTCGCTGAAAAAGTATTAGGATCTGATATAGTAATACCTGATCCCTGTGCAATAGTAAGTACCCCATCGTTGGCAGTACCTGCATTTATTGTGATTGTCTTAGTAGCTACATTAACAGATACTGCATCACCTGTTACTAATACATCTCCTGTAATACCTGCTACACTACTTACAAGTCCCTCTGCATCTAATATTTCTGATACATTGGCATCTACCTGTAGAATAGCCTCTCTGACTGCATCAAAGTCTTTTCTATTAGGTATCTTAGAAACATTAACTGCCATAAGTTGATTTAAAAAAGGCAGGCTTTTTAGACCTGCCCGTTATTGTTATTCCTCCTCAATCGGAGAGTAAGACCCATCATCCAAATTGACATTGATCTTTCCGTATTTATCTTCAAGTGCGGTCTTAGTCTTTTCTTGTTCTGCTAAGACTTGCTCTAAAGCGTGTAGGTACTGATGCTTTCTTGCTTCTAATGCACCTACTTCTTGGATGAACTGCACTTTCTTTTGCTCTTGGTCTTGGAGTTGCCCTAACTCTTCTTCAGTAATTTTACTCATAATAAAGAATTTAAATTCCTTACTAAGATACTAAATTTAGCGTAATGTGA
>Ga0209555_10001202_pt1 | contig 20261 bp, 19 predicted proteins | sample SaaInl85LU_5_DNA_FD_184643 | JGI IMG/M metagenome (GOLD analysis project Ga0209555, IMG submission 184643) | Marine microbial communities from expanding oxygen minimum zones in the Saanich Inlet - ESP_85LU_5_DNA (SPAdes) (version 2) | ecosystem: Environmental > Aquatic > Marine > Intertidal... | reverse complement strand
TCTACCAACTGAGCTAATCCCGCAAATGGCGTCCCATAGGGGGTTCGAACCCCTGTTACCGCCGTGAAAGGGCGGTGTCCTAGGCCACTAGACGAATGGGACGTGACCTTCGCATTTCGCGTTCCTCATCGAGGAGGCGCAGATAATACGGAGCCCCCCTTTGGGCGTCAAGACTCGCAGCTAACTTTTTTACAATTTTGTGTAGCTTTTTAGAGGAGTGGACGACAACTGTCTGAAAACCCAGAGTTTGACTATCCTTAGAGTAGGAAAAGCCAGGAGCGAAAAATGACGCCGACTCAAATAGGCCTGCTCGTACTGGGCGGGTTAGGGGTATTCATTGTTGCGGCCCTGCTGTCGCTCTGCACCAGTACCGCTCCTGTATAACAGCCATCGAGAAGCTCGGTAACTATGTCCGCGGGAAGAATCAGCTAGCGCATGCGATGAACCTCTCAGAGCATGCAGAGCTGCGGGCAGAGCAAGCGCGCAAGCAGCAACAACAGGCGCTCAATACAGCTGAAGAACTCAAGCCACTGCGCTCAGGTCCTGAGGATACCTAGTTGGCAACTCAAGCAGCTCCTCCAAACCGAATCTGCAGATCCAAGTTATTTTTCGAGTAAGCGTTGGCCAATGCCGTCTCACGACTGATCCTTCCTGCGGTGAATAGCTCAAAGAGACTAGAATCAAAACTGTGGGACGCAGTATCGGAACTCTTCTCCATCGCTTCACGCAACTCTTTGTGCTTACCGTTAGCAACAAGTTCTGACATAAACGGGGTATTGATAAGCACTTCGGTGGCCGGAGCGAACTTCTGATTCACATCACGCACCAAGCGCTGCGCCACAATACCTTTTAGGTTTACCGAAAGATCTGAGTTGATACGCCTGAGTTCAGAGTCATCGAAGAAGTTACAGACATGCTGAATCGCTTGAGGCGCTGAGGTCGAGTGCAAAGTAGCTAAAACCAAATGACCCGTTTCGGAGTAGCGAATCGCCTGTTCCATTGTATCGCGGTCGCGAATCTCACCAATCATAATCACGTCGGGCGCCTCACGCATGGCGTTCTTGAGAGCTTGCTCATAAGAGTGCGTATCGATTCCAACTTCACGCTGATTAACGATAGAGCGCTTGTTAGCGTGGGAGAACTCAATGGGGTCCTCTACCGTGAGGATGTGTCCAGTTATGTTAGTGTTGCGGTGATCGAGCATAGCCGCCAGTGAAGTCGATTTACCCGAACCCGTACTACCCACTATTAGCACCAGACCAGCTTTCTCCATCACAAGTTTGTTCAGCACGGCCGGCAGACCGAGCTCTTCAACCGATGGTATATGTTCACGAACATAGCGGAATACTGCGGCCAAATCACCGCGTTGCCAGAGAATGTTCACACGAAAACGGCCAATACCATCAACTTCATGGGCGAAGTTCATCTCTAGATCACGCCGAAGAACCGTCATCTCCTCATCACTGAGTAACTGCCTCACGAGTTCAGCAGTTGCACCTGGCTCTAAACGATTATCACCAATGGGACGCATCACCCCTTCAATCTTCAGCTGAACGCTGGCACCGGTAGTGAAGAAGAGGTCGGACGCCTGCTTCGTCACCATGAGTTTAAGGTAGGGGTTTAGATCAATCATCGGTTCGTCCCGTTTGAACACAAAAAAGCCAAGCGCTAAGGGTCTATTCAGACTAGTAGCGCTTGGCCATTTTTTCCAAAGCCGGGTCGAAAAAGAGACTAGCCCGTCAACCGGTTGGCCTGATAGTCGCTGATCGCTTGCTCGATCTCATCCTGGGTGTTCATCACAAATGGGCCATATTGAGCGATAGGCTCACCAATCGCCTTAGCGGCAACAATGAGTAGACGCGCACCGCCCATACCTGCCTGCAGATCAACCTGATCACCACCATCAAGCTCGGCAGCCTCAGCTAAGTTCAGCGGATCGTTAGGTAAGCGGGCGCCACCTTCAAATAGATAGAGAAAACCGCTCAGTTCAGCCGGTACCGCCAGCGTGTAATGGGTATTGGGTTGCATCTGAATTTCTGCAAACAGTGGCTGACGACTGATTCCACTGACAGGGCCGACCTGGCTATTGCCCGCAATGTCAATTAATTGACCTGCCACAAGGCGAACATGAACACCCTCAGCTACGTCAAATTCAGCAACCTCTTCAGGTTCAATGTTTTGATAAGCGGCGGGCTTCATCTTCTCCGCAGCGGGTAGGTTGATCCAGAGCTGGAAGCCGCTCATCAGCCCCTCCTCCTGCTCAGGCATCTCTTCGTGGATCACACCACGACCGGCGGTCATCCACTGCACGCCACCGGAGTGCAAAATACCCTCATTCCCCATATGATCGCGGTGGCGCATACGCCCCTCGATCATGTAGGTGACGGTTTCGAATCCGCGGTGTGGGTGCGCAGGAAAACCTGCAATGTAATCATCCGGATTGTCCGATGAAAAGTTATCAAGCATCAAGAATGGATCTATGCGCGCGAATTGCGAGCTCCCGACACTGCGCTTAATGCGTACTCCTGCCCCATCCATTGAGTCGCGACCGGCTATGCGGCGCTTTATACCTCGATTTCTCATCGAACTCTCCTGACTTGTTTAGGCCAGCGCTGCGCGCGCTTTCTCGAGTGCTGCGTCTCGATGATCGTCCATTGCAAGACCCTCGGCAACTACGAGCTGCTGGTTGCTCAGGCCCATGAAACTGAGCAGCTGCTTGACGTAGCTGATCTGCATGTTGGAACCTTCGTCACCATAAACACCACCGCGAGTTGAGATTAGGTAGACAGGACGATCCTCAATTAATCCCTGCACGCCTGTTTCGGTGTACTGGAAGGTCACACCAGCGCGCGCGAGGTGATCAAACCAAGACTTCAACTGTGATGGCACGCTGAAGTTGTACATTGGCAGGCCAATAACAATAACGTCAGCAGCTTTAACCTCAGCTAGCAACTGATCAGCCAAATCCACAACGGCCTGCTGCGCCTCTGAGCGCTCAGCTTGCGGCGTATTCAGTGCTCCCATGCGGAAAGCATCCAGATGTGGCACCGGATCTGCAGCCAGATCTCGCTCGATAACGCTAGACTCTGGATTTTCTTGCGTCCAACGGCTAATAAACGAGCCGGCCAGCTGTGCTGACTGCCCCTGATCACCAAACAAACTGCTTTTAACGTGAAGTAGTGTTTTCATATGTGTCTCCCATTGATTTTCCCTTTACCTATTATTTGATCTACACTTTCGATAATAAATAGCTAAAAGTCGCTTAATTAGATCGAAAAAACTGATTATGAACATTACATTGGAGCAATGGCAGGCGCTCATAGCCGTAGTAGATCAGGGTGGTTATGCTCAGGGCGCTGAATCATTACGCAAGAGCCAGTCCACGCTGAGTTACGCTATACAGAAAATCGAGGATCAGCTTGGTGTCACTCTTTTCAGGATGGAAGGGCGTAAAGCAAAACTCACGGATACCGGCGAGGTACTAGTCAGGCATGCGCGCGATCTTCTTAACCGCGCAGCACTGACCGAAGAGCTAGCGATTCAGTACGGCGAAGGCGCTGAGCCGTTAATACGTCTTCAGGTTGAAGCAATTTTTCCTGAATCAGTGATCTTTGAGGCACTCAGAGAGTTTTCCATAGCCCAGCCTCAAACCAGGATAGAACTCCGCCAGTCAGTTCTCAGCGGAACTGAGGAAGCGATACTGCAGCGTAAAGCTGACTTGGTCATTGGAGGTCGAATTCCACCAGGTTATGCAGGTGAAATGCTCACAACAATTGAGTTCATTGCTGTGGCAGCACCTGACCATACACTCGTTCAAATCGGCAATACACTGGGTTTGGAGGACCTTCGACCCTACCGCCAAATCGTTGTGAAAGACTCAGGACAACGTGATTTAGATGACGGTTGGCTAGGCGCCTACCAACGTTGGAGCGTCGACAGCATCGAGCTCTCTATCAAAGCAGTAATCGAGGGATTAGGTTTCGCTTGGCTGCCAGAGCTGAAAGTGCGAGAGCATATCGACTCGGGCCGCTTAGTAGAGCTACCTCTCAGTGAGGGTGCACGCCGCAGTGCTCAACTTCACTTGATACTGACCAATGGCGAATACACCAGTGCCGGTGTTATCGAGTTGAGTAGGCTGATTAAGCAGGCAGTAGCAAAACAGTGCCCAACACAGCGCTGATCGTCATACAGACCCAGAGACAGAACGTTCAGCCTCTAAACGAAAGCCATTAGCTTCCATCTTCCATTTTGGAAGTAGCTCGTCGAGACCGGCGCGAGCTAAAAATTCTCTATCCAGCTCTGAATTAATACGTACATCGACACGAGCTTCCAGTGGCGGCAGCAGCGCATCAGCGGCGTGCGCGATCGCCATCGGCGTTAGGCAGTTTTGGAAGTAATCAGCAGGACGGTGGTGATAGAGCACAGCATCAACCACCATTGGCGGAAGGTTCCACTGAGTTAAAAGGTTGGCACCCAGTTGGGCGTGAGTCACACTGAAAGCCTTCATCTTCGTGTGACAGCATCCGGTTGGAAGCGATCGCCGGTTGTTTAGACAGACCCGATGCACCACATCCAACGCCTTTAGAAGGTAATTTGAAGAGAGAACAGGTGTAAAAAGCACCCTAGACCGAGCCTGAGTGTTTTCACCCATCGCTGAACTCTGCAAACTGTCGCTAGCAACCAGTCGCGCTTCGTCTTTTCGCTATGGCGAGCGGAGCGCTTTGACTCGAGATTGATAGCTAAAGGCTAGCAGCTTGGAGCGCGGCTTCCAGGTATATTAATTCGTCTCATGAGGGAGCGATCTACAGTTGTGACAGATATAACGGTTGATCAAAAATTTTCGATTGACCCTGCGCCTTCACGCAGGATACGAACCTCATCATCGGTCAGGTCGACAACTGTCGTTGCCTCCATTCCACAGTAGCCACCATCAATGATGAGGTCGACCTGAGACTGCAGAAGATCACGAATATCATAGGGGTCAGTGAGGGGTAGGTCGTCCCCGGGAAGAATCAGAGAAGTGCTCATGATCGGCTCACCCAGCTCCTCGGCAAGGGCCAGCGCGATCGCATTATCCGGAATCCGAATGCCTATCGTACGCCGTTTCGGGTGCATCAAGCGTCTCGGTACCTCGGTAGTACCATTCAGGATGTAGGTGTAAGCACCCGGTGTATGAGCTTTGATAAAGCGAAATACTGAGTTACCTACCTTGGCGTAAGTACCAATCTCTGACAGATCTCGGCACACCAAGGTAAAGTTATGTTTGTCATCCAACTGTCTAATTCGCTGAATACGCTCCATCGCTCTCTTATCGCCCAGATGACAGCCAAGCGCATAAGCTGAATCCGTTGGATAGACAACAACCCCGCCTTTACGGATGATCTCAACAGCTTGATGAATAAGTCGTTTTTGCGGGTTTTCAGGGTGTATCTGAAAGAACTGGCTCACTAGGCCTCCTTAGGCACTGGCCGCAAGCAGCCGCTCTGAGATCAGGCGCTCTGCTTTAAATTCAGGGTAGCGCCCGAGAGAAGTCCAGCGCTGATCCGGAGAGTGGAAATCACTGCCCGCGGATACATAACACTGGCGCTGCTGCGCCAGCTTGATTAACTCGTGCTGGTGGCCCGGTGTAACACCAGGGAAACTCACCTCTAGCCCGATGGCACCAGCTTCAAGCAGATCAGTCATTAACTCGCGAATCTTGGTAAAGGTGAAGTTGTATTTCGTTGGGTGTGCCAGCACAACCATACCACCCGCTCTGGTAATCAGCTCAATGGCTTCACTATAACTCGGCCAGGTCGCTTTCACATCGCCAACCGTGCCCTGTCCAAGATAGGCGTCAAACGCCTCTTGCATTGAGCCGACCTTACCCAACTGCATCAATGCTTTAGCAAAATGTGGCCGGCCAATTTGCGTGTCGCCCGCCTGCTCCCGAGCAAGCTCATACAGGTTTGAGCCTAAGCCGCGCTTCTCGAGTTTTTGCGCAATCACTCGTGCGCGCTCGTCTCGCAGTGTCATCAAGTTTTGCATGTAGGCCTCAAAAGCCGGGGCCCGCGCATCGAAGTCGAGGCCGACCAAATGGATAACACGCCCGCGCCAATCAGCCGTTAGCTCAACACCATTGATGAAGCGCATACCCTCAGACTCTGCCGCGACTCGCGCCTCAGACAAACCATCCAAGGTGTCGTGATCGGTCAGCGCAATAAGTTCTACACCTGCTGCCGCTGCACGCTGCATCACCTCCGCTGGGGGCAGTGCGCCATCGGAAGCGCTGCTGTGCATATGCAAATCAAAATGCGGCCCGACGTTCATCTCGGTTTCACTCTGTTGTAACAAACTCTTATACTCTCCCAACCGTCACCGCCCTGCTCTTCTGGTCTGAGCTCGGGCTGATAAGCAGCAATACTGGATATTTATAATGAAAATATTACTCGATTTTTTACCGGTTATCGTCTTTTTCGCGGTTTATAAATACACCGGAGATATTTTGATCGCCACTGCGGTGCTGATTCCCGCCACCTTACTGCAGATGCTATACACCTGGCGAGTGCAGAAAAAGATTGAAACCATGCAACTGGTGACGCTCGCTCTTGTTGTTTTACTCGGTGGCGCTACTCTGCTGTTTCAAGACAAAGCCTTTATCCAATGGAAGCCAACCGTAGTTAACTGGTTATTCGCACTGGGTTTCTTGGGGACTCAGTTTATCGGCAAGAAGACCGTGGTTGAGCGCTTAATGGGGTCAAGCATCGAACTCCCCCAGCAAATTTGGCGGCGCTTGAATCTAATCTGGGTAGTTTTCTTTATTGCTCTAGGCATTGTTAACCTCTATGTCGCCTATAGCTTCAGCGAGGAGACCTGGGTCAACTTCAAACTGTTCGGCATGTTGGGTCTCACCTTTATATTTATCATCGCGCAGGGTGTTTACATCTCGCGCCACGCCAAAGAGCCTGAACAGGAGGCTGGAAACTGATGTACTACGCCATAATCTCGGAAGACATTCCCAACTCACTTGAGCGCCGAATGAGTGTACGTCCCGCACACGTTGACCGTTTGAAAAAACTGGCTGACCAGGGACGTCTTTTGGTGGCTGGTCCTCACCCGTCAATTGATAGCGAAGAACCCGCAGATGCTGGCTTCAGTGGGAGTCTGGTGATCGCCGAATTCACCTCTTTGGAGGCTGCTAAGGTCTGGGCTGATGCAGATCCGTACGTAGAGGCCGGCGTTTACCAGAGCGTAAAAGTGAAACCATTTAAAAAAGTTTTGCCATAGACTACAAAAATTTCTGATTTAGGCTATTGTTTAACCTAGATTAAGGAATAACAGTGTCTAATAGCGTACACCAATTTGTATCCTTGGTCCTTACTCAATACAAAAGGAACTTAAAGTATGAAAAAGATTGCTCTTGCGGCTAGCCTAGCGCTAATGGTTGGTTCAACTGCGGCGATGGCTCACGGCGACAAGCCTGGTTACGCGACTCACGCAACCGGTGGTTACGTTATCACAAACGGCTCTGGCGACTGCTGGAAAACACCCAACTGGACTGCAGATTTCGTAGCGCCAGAGTGTGGCGGTGAAGCTGAGATGGCTGCTGAACCGGCGCCTAAGTACATGACCGAGGACATGACAAAGACATACGCGCTGTACTTCGACTTCGATAGTACGGTAGTGGGTCGCACAAGTGGCATCGTTGACTACATCAACGCTCAGCAGACTCTCAACTCTGTAGAGCTGACTGGTCACGCTGACCCACTGGGCGATGCGGGCTACAACTTTGCACTGTCACAGCGTCGTGCTGATGCGGTAGCGGCAAAACTAGTTGAAGGTGGCGTTGCAGCGGACAAGATCGTTACCCGCGCTATGGGTGAGAACGCTCCAGTCGCTAACTGTACTGGCTCAGGTGCACAGCTGATCGCGTGTCTGCGTCCAGACCGTCGTGTAGACGTGACTGTAAACAGCACTGTAGGCAAGATCGTATACGAGTAAGCCGAAATGCTGTTACAAAGAAGCCGGCTGACGCCGGCTTTTTTATTTGAGTACACAACAGAGATTTTCCGTTAGAGGTTGTCGACTATGCGCTACCTAATCAGCCTTATCTTCGCTCTCTCGACAAGTTTTACAGTTGCCGATGAGTACGCCCCCCAAAAAGTTGTCTATCACATCAACTACAAAGATATGAGCCGCTTCAGTGCAACGCTCGCTAACATGGCCAACCATATTGCGGCGGTCGGTGAGGACCAAATAGACCTCAAAGCCATGGTCCACGGCGAGGCGGTCGAGATCTTTATGAATGCAGTTGAGGATGACGGCATGCAGATAACGCTTGATGCTGCCCGCTTCAATGGCGTCCAGTTCATCATCTGCGGCAATACATTGACTGGCTACAATATCACCTACGAGGACCTCTACGACGTTAGCGCCGAGGATGTCGTCCAAGCCGGCCTACCCGCAATTATCAAGCTCCAACAACAAGGCTACTTCTACGTCCGCCCCTAGATACTCAGCTTGCTCGGCGAAGAGACTCAGGCTCAACCGGAACGTCAGAAACAAAAACGGCGACTAATAAGTCGCCGTTTGATCTTCGTAGATATTAACCAACCCACTTGCGCGCGTTGCGGAACATTCGTATCCACGCACCGTCTTCGGACCAATCATCCGGTGCCCAAGAGTTCTGCACTGCGCGGAATACACGCTCTGGGTGCGGCATCATGATGGTGACGCGGCCATCGCGCGTGGTCACACCGGTGATGCCCGCTGGAGAGCCGTTCGGGTTAGCGGGGTAGGTCTCGGTCGGGTTGCCGCGGTTATCCACGTAGCGCAGGGCGATAGTGCCGGAATTGCTGAGGTTGGCCAGATGAGTCTGATCAGCAAACTCTGCACGACCTTCGCCGTGAGCTACAGCGATTGGCATACGTGAACCGGCCATACCGTCGAGGAAGAGCGAGTCAGACTTCTGTACTTCAACCATCGCTACACGCGCTTCAAACTGCTCAGAATTATTGCGCACGAAGTGTGGCCATAGCTCTGCACCAGGGATGAGCTCGTGCAGGTTGGAGAGCATCTGACACCCGTTACATACGCCGAGGGCGAAGCTATCCTGACGCTCAAAGAAGGCAGAGAACTGATCACGAGCACGGGGATTGAACAGCACGGATTTAGCCCAGCCCTCGCCAGCGCCCAGTACGTCACCGTAAGAGAAGCCGCCACAAGCCACCAGACCTTTGAACTGATCGAGGGAGACGCGGCCGCTAAGGATATCACTCATATGAACATCAACGGCGTTGAAACCGGCACGATCGAAGGCTGCTGCCATCTCAATCTGACCGTTGACACCTTGCTCACGCAGGATCGCCATCTGCGGGCGTGCACCGGTTGAGATGAACGGTGCTGCAACGTTGTCGGTCTGATCGAAGCTCAGAGACACATTAAGACCTGGGTCTTCAGCATCGAGCAGCGCATCAAACTCCTGCTGCGCGCACTCTGAGTTATCACGCAGTGACTGCACACGGTATGAGGTTTCGGCCCACCAACGCTGCAGTGTTACACGGCGCTCAGAGTAGATCTCTTCATCATCAAAGCTCAGAGTAATGCAGTCATCAGGATTTAGCGCACCAATAACAGCAACGATATCACCTAGACCTGCAGCAGAGAGTTCGGTCAGCACCTGCTCGGTGTTTTCACGCTTCACCTGAATTACCGCGCCCAATTCTTCATTGAAGAGTGCGGCGGCAACGTCGTCACTATCCTGCGCAATGAGATCCAGGCTGATGTCCAAACCAGTACGGCCAGCAAAAGCCATTTCAGCCAGAGTAGCAAACAGACCACCATCCGCACGGTCATGGTAAGCCAGCAGTAGACCCTGGTTGTTTAGCTCCTGCACAGCTGCAAAGAAGGTTGCGAAGGTATCTGCATCGTCCAAATCTGGAACCGACTGACCCACTTCGTTGTACACCTGTGCCAATGCCGACAGACCCATACGGTTCTGGCTTGCACCGAGGTCGAGTAGGATAAGATCAGTCTCGCCCAGGTCAGTACGCAGCTGCGGTGTCAGCACTTTGCGCACATCAGTTACGGGCGCGAAACCGGAGATAACCAAGGACAGTGGCGCGGTAACGCTCTTCTGTTCATCTCCATCTTGCCAGACGGTACGCATAGACATTGAGTCCTTGCCCACTGGAATCGTGATTCCAAGCTGTGGACAAAGCTCCATACCCACTGCGCGAACGGTGTCGTAGAGTTTCTCATCCTCGCCTGGGTGGCCCGCGGCACACATCCAGTTAGCAGAGAGTTTGATATCCTCAAGCGCGCTGATTGGCGTGCCCGCCATGTTGGTGAGGGTCTCACCAATTGCCATGCGACCAGAGGCTGGGCCATCAATCAGGGCCAGCGGTGTGCGCTCGCCCATTGCCATGGCTTCGCCGGTATAGGCATTAAAGCCGACTGCAGTCACTGCACAGTCAGCTACGGGCACCTGCCATGGACCCACCATCTGGTCACGCACAACCTGACCGGTAATCGAGCGGTCACCGATAGTGATCAAGAATGACTTAGACGCAACAGCAGGGAACTTCATGACGCGCTCTACGGCATCTGCAAGCTCAATCTTTGAGCAATCAAACTCACTCACTTCATAAGCCACCCGGGTAACCGAACGGTGCATTTTCGGCGGCTTACCAAAGAGAACCGACATCGGCAGGTCGACCGGTTTGTTCTCGAAGTGCGTGTCACCCAGAGTCAGATGGTGCTCCTCTGTTGCAGTACCCACCACAGCATAAGGGCAGCGCTCGCGCTCACAGATAGCTTCGAAACGCGCCATGTTTTCCGGAGATACGGCCATGACGTAGCGCTCCTGCGCTTCGTTACACCAGATCTCCAACGGCGCCATACCGGGCTCATCGTTATTTACCTTACGCAACGCAAAATCGCCACCGCGGCCGCCATCTTTAACCAGTTCAGGGAAAGCGTTAGAGAGACCGCCCGCACCGACGTCATGAATGAAGGCGATAGGGTTCGCGTCACCCAACTGCCAGCACTGGTCGATAACCTCCTGACAGCGACGCTCCATCTCCGGATTGCCGCGCTGTACAGAAGCAAAATCAAGATCAGCTGATGAACTACCTGAGGCCATAGAGGATGCAGCACCGCCGCCCAGACCAATAAGCATTGCAGGACCACCGAGGCAGATCAGCTTAGCGCCAACCTCAATTTCACCTTTCTCCACATGGTCCGCACGGATGTTACCCATACCACCCGCGAGCATGATTGGTTTGTGGTAACCGCGTACCTCTTCACCGTTGGCGCCGTTTACCTTCTGTTCAAAGGTACGGAAATAGCCGTTTAGGTTAGGTCGGCCGAACTCGTTGTTGAATGCGGCACCACCAATTGGACCTTCAATCATAATATCGAGCGCTGAGACAATACGCTCTGGCTTACCGTACTTAGACTCCCAAGGCTGTTCGAAGCCTGGGATGTTCAGATCGGAAACTGTAAAACCAGTCAGACCCGCTTTGGGCTTAGCACCGCGGCCAGTAGCACCCTCATCACGAATCTCACCACCAGAACCTGTAGCGGCACCCGAGAATGGCGCGATCGCAGTGGGGTGGTTATGAGTCTCCACCTTCATCAGGATATGTACAGGCTCTTCGCTAAAGCCGTAAGCCTTGGACTCCGGATTTGGAAAGAAACGTGCAGCAACCGAACCCTCAATGACTGCAGCGTTGTCTTTATAAGCCGAAAGAACTCGGTCACCGGCCATCTCATAGGTGTTTTTGATCATACCGAAGAGCGACTTCTGCTGCGCTTCGCCATCGATATCCCATGATGCATTGAAGATCTTATGGCGACAATGTTCTGAGTTAGCCTGAGCGAACATCATCAGTTCAACGTCGCTAGGATCGCGACCCAACTCCTGGAACGCCTGAACCAGGTAGTCAATCTCATCGTCTGCTAATGCCAGCCCCAGAGAGGCATTCGCAGCTTCTAAAGCTGGACGACCGCCCGCTAGAATGTCTACGCGAGACATTGGACGAGGCTCTTCGTGGCTGAATAACGAGGCGCCCTGCTCCATTCGTTCAAACACAACCTCAACCATGCGATCGTGCAAGACGGCACTGACGGCGTTCAACTCGTCTGCGCTGAGCTCAGACTCGGCGCTGATGTAGTAGGCTACGCCACGCTCAAGTCGATGTACCGCTTCAAGGCCACAGTTGTGCGCAATATCGGTCGCTTTACTCGACCAAGGCGAGATCGTACCCGGACGCGGCACCACCAACTGAAGCTGACCCTGGGGCTCATGGGCTTCGGTTTTAGGTCCATATCGTAGCAATCGACCAAGTATTTCAGACTCTTCAGAGGAGAGGTCACGAGTGACTTCGGCGAAGTGGATAAACTCAGCATACAAGTCAGTGACTTTAACTACACGCGACTGAACAGCGTTCAGAAGTTTGGCGTGACGGAAGGCTGAGAGAGCTGGAGCTCCACGCAATACGAGCATCTTAGTACGAACCTCTTAAGATTCCTGAAAACAGGCGTTGGAAAGCGCGCAATTTTATCGCAAACTGCGCCAATAAGGGAGCCCAAAACTGGCTGGAGACTCGTAGCTACCCCATGTTTCAATCGCGTCGCACACCTCATCTACGTCAAATAATCTACGTTGGCGGTATTCTGCTGCTCACCTTCTGGATTGTTCTGGCGGGTTTAAACTCGAAAACCCAGATTGAGCGCATCACCGAGCGCGGAACCCTGCGTATCGCAACACTGAACTCCCCGCTAACTTACTATTTTGATCGCGACCTGCCACAGGGTTATGAGTATCAGCTAGCACGCAGCTTTGCTGACTTCCTAGGCGTTGAACTGGAGATAGAGATTGCGGCTGACCCCAAACGGCTGTTTCAGAAGCTCGATTCCCGAGAGGTTGACCTGTTAGCAGCCAACCTGGTGCAACTCCCCGAAAGAGATCGAGAGCACAACTCAGGGCCGATCTACCGCAAAGAGAGCCTTGTGGCGATCTACCGCATGCAGCGGGGCTACACTCCGCCCGCCTCAATCTCGGATGCAAGGGATATGAAGATAGAGGTATTAGTGGACTCCGGAGAAAGTAGCTACCTCGCAAACTTGATAAAGGAGAAACTGCAGAGCCAACTCGACGGCTCAAACAATCTGCGAGTTCTCGAGCTCACCAACACTAATCGTCTTGATCTGCTGACCCGGTTGCAGAATCGCGAGTCACAGCTCGCAATTGTTCCTGCATCACTTTGGGGGGCCTATGCGTCCTATCATCCCGAGCTTGCTCTGGCTTTCGAGCTCGATGGAGAGCTACCCATCAGCTGGTACTTTGGCCCCAGCCAGGATGAGAGCCTGATAGAGCGAGCTGAGCTCTTCTTTGGAATCAATCAAACGAAAGAACTGCTAACCAAATTGGAGTCTACGCCGCTCCCTCAATCTAACCCACTCAACTATTTCGATACCACCTCATTTCGTGAAGGCGTAGAACAGCGCTACACCGAACTACGCCCATACTTCGCTGAAGCGGCTGCAGAGACTGGCTACGATCCGCTATTTCTGGCTGCCGTAGCCTATCAAGAGTCACACTGGAGGGCTGATGCCGTATCACCCACCGGCGTTCGAGGCATTATGATGCTGACTGAAGACGCGGCACTGGATGTCGGAGTAGCCGATCGTACCAATGCCCGCGAAAGCATCATCGGCGGAGCCAAGTATCTGCGCAAGGTAGAAGCAAAAATACCCGAGAGAATCGCAGAACCGGATCGAACCTACTTGGCACTGGCCGCCTACAACATAGGCTTCGGGCACCTTGAAGACGCGCGCATTCTAACACAGCGCGCAGGTAACAACGCCGACCTCTGGAGTGACGTCGCCAAACACCTCCCCAAACTTGAGCAAGAGGAGTACTACTCAATGACCCGTTACGGTCAAGCGCGGGGGAACGAAGCGGTTGGATATGTTGAGAATATAAAGCAGTATCAGAGGATATTGCCGACCGAGGCACTGCTTGCGGACATTCGCAGGCTCCCGATCAAGATGCCGGATTAGCCTTTACGCTGAGCGCGTCGCTGCTTAAAAAAGTCACTTAGCTGTTGTGAACAGCGCTCAGCCAGCACTCCTCCGACCTGCTCTACTCGATGATTGAGCCAAGGACTGCTAAGGAAACTCTGCCGACTCTCCAGCGCACCCGCTTTTGGCTCGGATGCGCCATAGACAACCCGTCCAACACGCGCGTGCACCAATGCGCCGGCACACATTGCACAGGGCTCGAGTGTCACGTAGAGGGTTGTATCGAGCAATCGATAGTTGTCGATTTTGGTAGCTGCATCGCGAATCGCGTTGATCTCTGCGTGTGCAGTAGGATCGACCCCACTGATTGGGGAGTTAAACCCCATACCAATAAGCTCACCATCGAGCACAACTAGAGCCCCCACGGGCACCTCTCCCGCGTCAGCAGCCTGCTCTGCCAAACGCAGCGCCTGCTCCATCCAGTATTGGTCTTGCTCTTTGCCTGCTTCCTGGCCTGCTTCCTGAACTCTTCTCATTAAGGGTTCCAATGCGATCACTAATTCAACTGAGGGCAACCCGCCTTCGCAAGTCCCAAAGTATGGCGTACTCATCAGAACGAAAAAAGGCCCCCATAACTTGAGAGCCTTCTCGACACAGCCTTTCTGTAGACTTAGACGTTCAACTTATAACGTGAGCTGCGTGGGCCGGCAACGCGCTCAATCAGCTTGCAGTCTTCAAGCTTTTTCAGCGACTTAAAGAACTGTGAGCGAGAAACTGAACCCTCCTCCACTTCGTTCTCGAGAAAACGCTCGTAGCTAAGCGCCGCCTCTCCAGAGTTCTGATCAGCTACTTTCCACAGTACATTCAGGACCTGACGGTCAGCTTCGGTGAGACCCTCTACTCCGAGTTCACGGGCGGTCGAGTCGATCAAACGAAGAAGGTCCAGAAAAAATCTCAAACTGCTCATGCGGTCTCTCCTTGAGTACCTACTGAAGTTTTCTGATTGGAGTTGCGTGCAGGCAACCATCAGCACTTACTAATCCTGATTACGGGAGTAAGAATAGCACGGAAGTACTACGAGGCTAGTCGGAAGGATGTCCACAATATGAAACAGTTTCAATTTAGTGGATGATTGAGCTCAGGGGCCTGGATGAGGAATTATTCGACCAAACGATGACTGAGACGGATAAACTGACGTTTAAACGCAACCAATAACAGCAATACCGCGACCGTACCTCCAAGGTCACCGGTTACATATCGAAAGGCCAACGGATCAATTTGCAAACCTTGGTGAATAGTCGAATCAATAACCGAATTGAGAATTGTAGCGATGACAGCCAACAACCCCGTATAGCCCTACTTCAGATAGACTTCTACCGAAATAGAGATCCATCGTAGCCTGTGCGAAAAAAATCGGAACAACCGCTGTGGCGCTACCAAAGGCAGCGAATATCACTTTAAAACCGAACGGAATAAACAGCAGACTTACTAAGCTCACAACACCTGAGCTAACAACCAACTCTCGATCGGGAAGATGATGTTGATCTGCACCAAAAAGCGAGCATCAACACGGCACACATGCTCAGTTGTAAGATGATGGCCGACTGTAGGTATCTCAAGGAGCTATTCCTGCAGATGCTTCGCCTCGTTTTATTCGATTTAGAGTATGGCACCTGTAAATGTCATTACAAGCATGCATCTGGTTGCAATATCGCGAATTTTGACGCTATTTTTAGTCAAAAACAGGTCAAGTCCTATAAGTTGGACAGTACACCTAACCCCGAGACTAGAAAAACTCTGCAAAAACAACCCCGCAACCTATTGCAAATATTTCATATTGATAGACACAAAAAGACATACAAAATACAAAAAAGCCCGCAAAAGCGGGCATTTTCGTCAGGGAGTATCGATCACTCCCACTCAATCGTTGCCGGCGGCTTCGACGAAACATCGTAAGTCACGCGTGAAACCTGAGCGATCTCATTGATGATCCGACTCGACACCGTCTCAAGTAACTCGTAGGGCAAGTGGGCCCAACGAGCGGTCATAAAATCGATTGTCTCAACGGCACGCAGTGCAATCACATACTCGTAACGGCGGCCATCACCTACCACACCAACAGACTTAACCGGCAGGAACACGGCAAAAGCCTGGCTGGTTTTATGGTACCAGTCAGCCTTGTGCAGCTCTTCGATAAAGATCGCATCAGCCTCACGCAAGATCTCGGCATACTCTTTTTTCACTTCACCAAGGATGCGTACACCCAAGCCAGGACCTGGAAATGGGTGACGGTAGACCATATCGTAAGGCAGACCCAGCTCAAGACCGATCTTACGCACCTCATCCTTGAACAGCTCGCGCAGCGGTTCTACCAGTTCAAACGCCATATCATCAGGCAGACCACCGACATTGTGGTGCGACTTAATGACATGCGCCTTTCCGGTTTTCGATGCGGCAGACTCAATCACATCAGGGTAGATTGTGCCCTGGGCGAGGAAACGACAGTCTTGGAGTTTGGCTGCCTCTTGATCAAACACCTCAATAAAGGTGTTACCGATGATCTTACGCTTGGCTTCAGGATCGTTCTCACCGTTTAGGCGGCCTAGGAACATCTCTTCAGCATCGGCACGAATAACACGCACGCCCATATTCTTGGCGAACATGTCCATAACCTGATCGCCCTCAGCTTTTCGCAACAGGCCGTTATCAACGAAAACACAGGTCAACTTGTCACCAATCGCCTTGTGCAGCAGCGCAGCAACAACCGATGAGTCGACTCCGCCAGAAAGACCTAGCAGGACCTTGTCTGTACCTACCTGAGCCTGAACACGGCCAATCATATCTTCAATGATGTTGGCCGCTGTCCATAGAGCCTCTGTACCGCAGATTTCACGTACGAAACGCTCCAGAATACGAAGACCCTGTTTAGTGTGAGTCACTTCAGGATGGAACTGTACGCCAAATAGCTGGCGCGCTGGATCGCACATAGCCGCTACCGGCGCAGATTCAGTCGATGCGATGCAGTGGAAGCCCGCTGGTAGCTCTACCACTTTATCGCCGTGGCTCATCCACACATCAAGCGAGAGCACGCCATTATTAGCAATATGATCCTCAATACCCTCCAGCAAGCGGCTCGGGCTATCAGAGAGGCTAACTCGAGCGTAACCAAACTCACGCTCATCTGAGCTCGCTACCTTACCGCCCAACTGTTCAGCCATGGTCTGCATGCCGTAGCAGATGCCCAGCACGGGCACACCCAAATCGAACACCACCTGCGGTGCACGTGGCGAGTCAAGTTCAGTCACTGACTCAGGGCCTCCCGCTAGGATGATCCCCTTAGGGTTGAATGCTCGGATCTCGGCCTCATCCATATCCCAAGCGTAAATCTCAGAGTAGACGCCGATCTCACGCACACGGCGTGCAATTAGTTGTGTGTACTGCGATCCAAAATCGAGAATCAGAATGCGCTGTGCATGAATGTCGAGACTCATTTCAGTGACTCCACCGAGGGGCGAATCTAGCCCGTAAATAAAAAATGGGGCAGTTCAGCTTTCAACTACCCCACTTGAATAAGTGTTTCTGGCGCTACCCTAGGCTGTTAACGAATACGGTAGTTCGGCGCCTCTTTAGTAATGCTAACGTCATGAACGTGGCTCTCACTCATACCAGCATTGGTGATGCGCACAAACTTAGGTTCGGTACGCATGGTTTCAATGTTGGCTGAACCGGTGTAGCCCATAGAAGCGCGCAGACCGCCCATCAACTGATGGATAACGCCTGCCAGAGGTCCCTTACACGGCACACGACCTTCGATACCCTCAGGCACCAACTTATCTTCGCCAGCCTTAGCATCCTGGAAGTAACGGTCAGATGAGCCAGTCGAACCAGACATCGCTCCAAGAGAACCCATACCGCGGTACGACTTGAAGGCACGACCTTGGAAAAGTTCAACTTCGCCCGGTGCCTCATCGGTACCGGCCAGCATCGAGCCAACCATGACAGCAGATGCTCCAGCTGCGATCGCTTTCGCAATATCGCCTGAGAAGCGGATACCACCATCAGCAATCAGCGGCACGCCACGCTCTTTAAGCGCTGCAGCAACATTGGCGACCGCACTGATCTGCGGCACACCGATACCTGCAACGATACGGGTAGTACAGATAGAACCTGGACCAATACCCACTTTCACACCGTCGGCACCAGCATCAGCCAACGCGATGGCAGCATCGGCAGTCGCGATGTTGCCGCCAACAACCTGCACCTGCGGGAAGGTCTCTTTAACCCAACGCACGCGATCAATTACACCTTTTGAATGGCCATGTGCCGTGTCGACGACGATCAGGTCAACGCCCGCGTCAACCAGAGCGCGGACACGAGACTCGGTCTCGGCACCAGTACCCACAGCTGCGCCAACAATCAGACGACCGCGGCTATCTTTGGCAGCATTCGGATACTTCTGCGCTTTCTTCATATCCTTAACAGTAACCATGCCGGCAAGAGCAAACTTGTCGTCAACCATCAGGATTTTTTCAATACGATGCTTGCGCAACAACTCACTGATAACCGACTCATCTTCGTCTTCGCGCACAGTGACCAGACGCTCTTTTGGCGTCATGATGCTGTAGACTTTGGCGTCAGCGTCGCTCTCAAAGCGTACATCACGGCTTGTTACGATACCGACCAACTCACCGTCATCAACCACAGGAAAACCAGAGAAGCCAACGCGCGCGGAGAGCTCACGAATCTGACCCACGGTGGTATCAGGGGTACAGGTAACTGGATCGGATACGATGCCCGACTCATATTTTTTAACGCGGCGTACTTCGTCAGCCTGCTGCTCTGGAGTCAGGTTCTTATGGATGATACCGATACCACCCTCCTGCGCCATAGCAATTGCCAAGCGGCCCTCGGTTACCGTATCCATTGCGGCGGACACTACGGGGATGTTGAGGCTGATCCCTTTTGTCAGTTGGGTTTTCAGCTCGACGTTATTAGGAAGTACTTCAGAGTAAGCGGGGACCAATAGAACGTCATCATAGGTCAACGCTTCTTCGATAACTCGTAACATGAGAAAACCTGCAATCTTGGGGAAAAAATTAAGCGCGCGATTATATAAAAAACTGCGCCCGCATTCAATCTCAGGCAAGTAAAACCTGCAATCACCACCGGACCGGTTTTAACTGACAGACCCTGTTCGACAGGGCAGAAGCTGGTTAAGATGAGTCCATGAATTCAAACACAAAATCTATCAGCGTCAGCGAGCTTAATCGACAGGCAAAGTCCCTGCTCGAACACTCGTTCATGTCGCTACGCGTAACGGGCGAAATCAGCAATATGGTGCGTGCCAGTTCGGGGCATTGGTACTTCACGTTGAAGGACGAGCGTGCCCAAGTGCGCTGCGCCATGTTCCGTGGACGCAACGCCCAGGTGCGCTTTCGCCCGCAAGAGGGATCGCAAGTACTTTGCACCGCGAAGGTCAGCCTGTACGAGGGGCGTGGCGACTTTCAACTGATCGTCGATGCGATGCAGGAGGATGGCCAAGGTCAACTACAGCATGCTTTTGATCAGCTCAAAGCCAGACTACAGGCTGAGGGTCTGTTTGCCCAAGAGCGCAAACGCCCTATACCCACCCATCCGCGAACAGTCGGCGTGGTAACCTCGGCTACCGGCGCTGCACTACACGATATTCTGACTGCATTTGAGCGCCGATACCCAGGCCTGCAAGTAAACCTCTACCCAACTCTAGTGCAGGGTGCAGAGGCAGCTGATCAGATTGTTGCGGCTATCGCCTTGGCGAATCGACATGCACAAGCCGATGTTTTGATCGTAGGGCGAGGCGGCGGCTCACTCGAGGACCTCTGGCCATTTAATGAAGAGCGTGTCGCTCGCGCGATCATCGCATCTGACATCCCGGTGGTATCAGCTGTGGGTCATGAGGTGGATTTCTCGATAAGCGATATGGTGGCTGACCTACGCGCACCCACGCCAACAGCAGCTGCTGAGCTGCTCAGCCCCGATCAGCGCCAAATCCAACAGCGCCTGACCCAACTACAGCAAGGACTGCAACGCCGCTTCGACTGGCAACTGAAACGCCAGCGCGAACGTCTAGCAGCACTGCGCCGCCAGATGCGCCACCCGGGCGATCGTATCCGCGAACAGCAGCAGCGTTGCGATGATCTGGAGATGCGCCTGCAGCGGGCAATCCAACGCCGGTTCGAGCTTCGCCGTCAGCGTTTAGCTGCTGCTAGCGCAAG
>Ga0209555_10001197_pt1 | contig 20333 bp, 17 predicted proteins | sample SaaInl85LU_5_DNA_FD_184643 | JGI IMG/M metagenome (GOLD analysis project Ga0209555, IMG submission 184643) | Marine microbial communities from expanding oxygen minimum zones in the Saanich Inlet - ESP_85LU_5_DNA (SPAdes) (version 2) | ecosystem: Environmental > Aquatic > Marine > Intertidal... | reverse complement strand
AGCAGGTCGCCAGCCCTGACATTGAGGGTGACTACGCTGGCCGCAAAAGGACTGCGTATGCTGGTGTAATCGCGCTGTGCCGTTGCCGTAGTTAATTCGGCCTGCGCCTGATTGAGCGCTTCGGTGGTGGAGTCCACCCTTAAACGCGCCTTGCGCAGGTCGCTCTCGGAAATACTGTTCTGCTGATAAAGTGTTTGAAAGCGCTGGAAATCAGTCTGCGCATCCTTCTGTGCTGCCAGCGTCGCACTCACCGACGCCTGGGCTTGCCGGATAGCGCCTTCCACATCGGCGGCATCCATTTGCGCAAGCAAGGCGCCCGCTTGCACCTTGTCTCCTTCTTTCACTTTGAGCTGGCGCACATAGCCGCTCAGGCGGGACGAGATTTCGATTCGCTGATCAGATACCACCGAACCGGTGCTGATGAAATGGCGGGATGCTGTTTGATCCAGTTGCAACAGGTCGCTGTAGTGAATGCGCGGTGCCTGGGATATCACCGTATCCCCCGACTCCCCCTGGCAGGCTCCGAGTGCGATTCCACACGCTATTAGCGTCCGCTTTACCAGGCGATTCATCACTTCACTCCCGCTTTCAACAGCTTCAGAATGTGCTTGACCAGTTGAGCGGTTGCATCCGCTGGCGGTTGATAACCGGGTAGCCACTGTCGTGCCACTTGGGTTTCGAACGGAAAAACCATCAATCCCATTACTGACACTGTCATCGAATGTCGCTCCTCATCGCTCAACGTGACGGGTAGGAGATCGGCGACACTGCGAAAGAAGGGCTCAAACACACGCTCGGTCATCTGGCGGGCACGGGTTTCGTCCCGATCCAGCGCCACCCACTGCATCAGGCGCTGGAAATTGGGCACATTCACCAGCAACGCTACAAATGCCGAAATAAACGCTTCCAGCCGAAGCCAGGGATCAGGCTCTGACGTTTGCGGATCCGGCAACAACGGCATAACCCGCTGGGAAAAACAATCTTCTACCACGGCCAGGAACAGCTGCTCTTTGTCTGGGAAGTGGTAATACAGGGCGGCGGTGGTCAATTCCGTAGCGGCCGCTACCTGTCGCATGGACACCCCATCAAACCCCGCATCCGCGAACAGGGGTAAGCACTGCTGCAAAATGCGCTGGCGCGTGACTTCTGCGCTTTCTTTGGCCATAACGGGTTCCCACAACAAGTCTTTCCTTCATACTTAACGAACGTTAGGTAGAAATCAAGCATTTCAATGGGAAGGGAGATGAGAAAAAGCATTTGAACTACAAACTATCAACCTATGTTTATGTTTTTACTCTATTTTTACTTTTCTCTTTGGGAGGTCAGGACCCTGAACACTTCAATCCAAACGCCGATCTTTTTCGAGACGACATTTGTCCCGACGATTCCCCCGGCGCGATCTGCCAAAAGCAAGATCCTGAAAATCGATTCCAAATCAGTGGTGACAGAACGGGAAGGACGCCCCAAAAAGGAACGATCACCGATTTGGGTTCCACTAAGCAGGAGGATACGGATGCTCGCACTTGCTCAGTTTTGAACTAGCATTAAATAGGTAACATTACTTTAAACACAGATGACTTCACAAAAAGGACTATGGATATGGGAAGAAAAAGTACCGCTATCGGCTTTGCAACTGTTGCTCTCTGCAGCAGTTGCAATTTGGCGATGGCCGATGAAAAAATGGATTCGCTCGAAAAGGAAGTGGCCGCCTTAAAAAAGGAAATTACGTCACTTAAATACAATGACACGTTTCTGCAGAATCAACAAAGCACGCTATCTGAGGCAATGAAAAAGGTGTCCGTTAACGGATACCTGAATGTGGGTTATTCGACTCTGGATGGAGGAGATAGTCAGTCCGGAATAAGCATTAATGGTACTAGCGATACTGTAGATGCCAATAACACCTTTGTCGCAGGGCTTCAGGTCGATGCAAAAATCACTGACTCTTTGCGCTCTTCCATTCAAATGACCGCGCGTGGTCCAGATTTATCTAAGGTAGAAGCTAGCTGGGCCTATTTTGCCTATGATGTGACTGACTCATTCACCGTAAGAGGTGGTCGCCTGCGTCTACCTTTTTACGCTTATAGTGAATCTATCGATGTTGGGTATACCTACCCTTGGACCAAGCCTCCAGTGGAGGTTTATAGTCTCCCTCTTAATAATTACGAAGGATTCGACGCCAATTATAATTTCAGTCTTGGCGACATATACGCTTCAGCAAAGGTTTATTTTGGATCAACAAAAGGGTCCGCGCCCTCATATAATCTGAATTTTACGCTACATGATTTGTGGGGGGTTGCACTCAATTTTACATGGGATGACCTGACAGCCAGAATTTCTTATAACCAGGGCACTCTTATGCTTGATCCGTGGGAAGGCGAGGCACTTGATCAGCTTGTTACTGGGCTTGCAACTGCCGATGTCCTTGCTGTAGGTTTTGGATTTCCCGCTATTTACGCAGCACCCGTTGAAGATGTATCTGCCTCCTTCCTGAGTGCATCATTAAATTATGATGATGGAAATTGGTTTGTCGGAGCCGAAATTACGCAGGGAGTAGTAGAATCTCCAGTTTATCCCATGGGTGAAGGTGGACATCTCACATTAGGCTATACATTTGGTTCCTGGATGCCGTATGCAACTGTGTCAAAGTTCTATTCGAATAGTAAAAGCGACGACTATCGAAATGACCGTGCAAATGCGCTGGGCACTTTTATTGCGAATGGACTATTGCCTCTCGGAAATACAGTAATCGATCCTTCGTCTGGCGCAACCGCTGCGCAAGTTGCAGCTCAGCTTTCACAGCTATCTGCAGGTCTGTCCTCTGCGAACTTAACGCAGGAATCATACTCCATGGGTGTGAACTACACAGTGACACGAGGACTAAAGCTCAAGTTTCAAGTTACACAATACTCTGGTTTCGATGATACCAATGGGCTATTTAGTGCTCCCCCGGGAGTATCAATAGGAGATAAACAGACCGAATATACCTTTATGGCAAACATGGTCTATTAATGGGAGGCTCGCATTATGAATAGTCTGAAATTGAAATTAGTAGCTTCTCTATTATTGATCATGTCAATTACGCCCGTTAGGGCTGATGTCGCGGTGGTCGTTGGCGCTGAATCGCCACTTAGCTCCGTATCAGCTGATATCGCAAAGGATGTGTTCTTAAAGAAGGTTGATAACATTGAAGGGCACAAGGTCATCCCAATAGACCTACCCAAAGAAAACCCGACATATGAGTCGTTTTATCAGAAAATTGCGAACAAGAGCAGTGATCAAGTATTGGCATACTGGTCACGACTAATCTTTACCGGGAGAGGTGCTCCGCCTCAAGTTGCATCTAGCCCGGAAGAGCTGGTATTTTTGCTTTCTAGAAACCCAGATCTGATTGGATATATCCCAGAAGAGCAAGTGTCCGCAGAATTGAAAGTGGTGCTGAAAGTTCAATAGATCCTTTGGATGCTATCCGGCAATGCGAAAACAACTGTACCGCCCCTGAGTCGACAGGGCAACTGCTGGGACAATGCGCCGACGGAGCGCTTCTTCAGCAGCCTGAAGCGTGAGTGGCTGACAGGCAACATCTATCCGACCCGAGAGGCAGCGGTGGCCGATGTGCGGACTTACGTGGATTATTACAATTCACGTAAGTCCGCACACCACCATGGGCGACAGAACGCCTATCGAACCAACTCTTCATCCAAGCCAATGGTGGAAACAAAATATCCACGTGCTCAAAACACCTCTCCCGTGAAGTTCCTTTCGCGACCGCCGCCGGGCTATCACTATTGCGCTTTTCCCTTTGATATAGCAACCACATGAGAAACTGCGTATTTGGGCGGTATGCTCAGGCACATATGAACATGATCCACCATCAAGTGGCCTTCAACCACTTGCGCTCCTTTCTGACTGGCCAAGTCGCGGAAGACCTCACCAAGATGCTTTCTCAACACACCAAATATTTTCTTCTTCCGTCGCTTGGGGATGAATACTGCGTGATACTTACAATCCCATCTTGTGTGGCTCAAACTCTGATATTCTTTCATTGTGAATCTCCATCTCTTGGTCGAGATTTCAGATTCACAATGACCGACGTATAGGTCAAACCCTTAGGTGTCCCCCGGCAAAGCCGGGGGTTTACCTTCTGTTAATTAACCGACCGGTAAGGTGCCCATTTTCTTGCAGATAATGCCAAGCATTACTTCGTCGGCACCACCACCAATAGAGCTCAAACGCTGATCACGGTAGGCGCGGGAAACTGGGTTATCCCACATAAAGCCCATACCTCCCCAGTACTGCAGACAGGCGTCTGTGACTTCACGCACCAAACGCCCTGCTTTCAATTTCGCCATGGAGGCTTTCAAGGTCACGTCCACGCCGTTTATGTAGCCCTCTACCGCGTCATAGGTCAGCGCACGCAGAGCTTCTACTTCGGTTTGCAACTCCGCCAGACGGAAGTGAATTACCTGCTGATCCAACAGCGGCTTACCAAACGCCTGGCGCTCGCGGGTATATTCAATGGTGATGTTAATGCAGTGTTCCATGGACTTCAGTAATCCCGCAGCACAATACAAACGCTCCTCTTGGAACTGAATCATCTGATAGGTAAAACCCATCCCCTCTTCACCTATCAGGTTCTTCTGGGGGACGCGCACGTCGTCGAAGAAAATTTGTGCAGTATCGGATGAACGCATGCCTAATTTATCGAGCTTTTCCGAAAATGAAATACCCGGGGTGTTGGTAGGCACAACGATCAAAGATTTGCTTTTATGAGGGTTGTCACCCCCGGTATTGGCCAGCAGGCATAGATAGTCCGCCTGGGTGGCGTTGGTGATCCACATTTTTGTGCCGTTGATGATGTAGTCGTCCCCGTCTTTTATAGCGGTGGTTTTAATATTCGCCACATCAGAACCGGCGTGGGGCTCACTCACAGCAATCGAGCATACCGCATCACCTGCAATGGCTTTTGAAAGAAACTGTTCTTTGATGTAGTTGCTACCAAACTTGGACATGGCCGGTGTAGACATATCGGTTTGCACGCCGATAGCCATAGAAACACCGCCACTGGCAATGCGACCCAGCTCTTCGGAGAACACAATTTGATAACTGTAGTCCAATCCCATGCCGCCGTACTCTGTTGGCTTGGCGATTCCCAACAGACCGAGGTTGCCCATTTTTTTGAACAACTTGTGAGCCGGGAAGATACCGTCTTTTTCCCATTGATCACAGTGTGGATTAATTTCTTTATCAATAAACTGGGCAATGGTACTACGTATCGCTTCGTGTTCTTCAGTAAATCTCATAGTTTTACTCTCTGGTTTAATTGCCTGCGACTAACGGCTCCATTTGCGTGAAAAAATTACTTAAATAGAGGCGGTTTCTTCGTCATTGGTGTGAACCATTATATTTTTTTGTGCGCTGCAGTTATCTACTTAATATCGGTATTCGCAGGAATGAGCGTGCCATTTCTAACGGCTTTTCGTGATTAAAACCCATACTGGCGCGACGCTAGATCACGCATAATTTCTTCCGATCCCCCGCCAATGGCATTGACGCGCACTTCACGGTAGATACGCTCCACGCGATTGCCACGGATATAGGAAATGCCCCCCATTATCTGCATGGCCTCACGAGCACAAAATTCCAGGGTTTGACTTGCCTGCACCTTGCACATTGCGATATCGCCGGCGTTGGGCGTACCGTCCATCAACTGTTTGGAACATACTTGGATATAGGCTTGAGTGGCGTTTATGCGTTGTTTCATATCAGCAATTTTGTGACGAATCACCTGATGCTGAGACAACGTCTTGCCAAAGGTCATACGCTCCTGGGCCCACTTTACTGCATCTTCGAGACAGACACGTGCGGAGGCTTCCATTGACACAATCAACTGCATACGTTCCAGATTGAAGTTGCACATAATGGCTTTAAAACCTTCGTTTTCATTGCCCACCAAGTTGCCTACAGGCACTCGCACATTGTCGAAGTATAAGGTCGCGGTATCGGATGCCCACCAGCCCTGTTTTCTATCTAGCTGTGTGCGGCTAACGCCCTCGGCATCGAGAGGAATCAACAGCAGTGAGATACCGCCCAGCCCAGCTCCACCGGTACGCACGGCGGTGGAGGCCCAGCTAGAGTACATGCCACCTGTGATAAAAGTTTTGGAGCCGTTAACAACATAGAAATCTCCATCGCGCACAGCTGTGGTGATTAATTGCGCCACATCGGAACCCGCACCGGGCTCTGTCACCGCCAAAGAAATACGCTTTTCACCCCGGATTACAGCGGGGCCAACCTCTTGCTTAACTTCCTCGGAGGCCAGTTTCAAAACGGTAGGCAGTGAAATACCGTGCACTGTGAGAGCAGCACCGACACCACCGGCACCGAGACGCGCCAGCTCCTCATAGACGATATTGCCGTGCCATACATCCAACCCCTCAGTCAGGCCGCCGTAGGCTTCAGGATAACCCACGGCAAACATGCCTACATCAGCAGCCTTTGGGAAAATCTCATCGGGAACCTTGTGATCCTCCTCCCATTGGTCGGCATAGGGCATCAACTCGGAATCAATAAACTTGCGCAGCTGAACGCGCCAGGCCTCGTGATCTTCGGTCAAATAGGGGTTGGGTAAACGTGCTCCATCGAAATCCAGGGACATACTGACCTCGTTTATTATATTTCCACCGTTAGTAAAAGAAGCGTGTTAGTTAAGAGAAATAACCGCGACACCGCTGCTTTAAGCGTATAATTAAATAGTAAAACCACCATAAACTTCCATTACGCCTAGCTCAACCATATGTTCAGCCGCTTCGCCGGCGCATAAGAAAGCGCCTTTGATATCCACGGGCTTCACTGCCCGCTGACTCTACTAATGCCTTCGTTGTAGCCAAAGCATCTTTATCCAAATCTAGAATAGCAATCTTGGCACCCTTCTTAGCCAAACCCACTGCTACTGCCTAGCCAATGCCGCGACCACCACCTGTAATTGCCACTATCTTGCCGTTTAATTCCATAATATCCGTTGATTTGAATTGCCGTTAAACGAGCCACCGAAATTCAATTATCTAATCACTCGTTGTCCCGAAGAATAAAACCAGCCGCTTTCTCTCCGATCATCATAGTAGGCGCGTTCGTATTACCACTGATTAATAACGGCATAACGGATGCGTCGGCAACGCGCAAAGCAGATACACCTCTAACTCTTAACCGGCCATCTACTACTGATAGAGTATCCTTTCCCATACGGCAGGTGCCGACCGGATGATAGATGGATTCAGCACGCTGACGTATATCAGCGTCTATCTGGGCATCAGAGACGACATCGCTAGCCGGTAGATCATCACCTCCATAAGCTACAGCGAAAGCTTTAGTGTGGAATACCCGGCGAGCCAACTTGACACCCTCACGCAGAATTTGGAGATCATCATCGTCGGACAGATAACAGGGATTGATCAGGGGCGCACTTCTAGGATTGTTGTCGAGCAGACGAATCCATCCCCGGCTTTTGGGTCGCAACTGGCAAACGTGAATAGTGCAACCAAAACCTGGTGTCAGCTGTCTACCATGATCACGTAAAAATGTTGGTAGAAAATGCAACTGTACATCTGGGCAAGAGCCACCGCCGACATTGACAAATGCTCCTGCTTCCGCTGCATTGCTAGCAAGAAACCCACGTCGATATCGGAAGTATTCGTAGAACGCACGCAGCAAACGCGTTACGAAGTAGGGGGAAAAGCCTATCGACTGCCGACTTCGATCATGAACCGATATAGTCATGTCGAGATGATCCTGGAGATTACGACCCACGTCAGGAGAATGAACTAGACAATCAATACCAACACTTTGCAGATGCTCACGGTCACCAATGCCTGAAAGCATTAGTAACTGAGGGGAGTTGATAGCGCCCCCGGCAAGGATAACCTCACGCTTTGCCCGAAGCATGTGCGAAGTACCCGCCGCATCAATATATTCTACCCCCGTCGCACGCTCATTCTCGATCAGAACTCGGGAGACCATGACATCGGTCAGAATCTTCAGATTGTTTCGTTCCTTCGCCGGATCAAGAAACGCCCGTGCCGCGCTCCAGCGTCGCCCGTCTTTTTGCGTCACTTGGAAACGACCAAAACCGCGCTGGGTTTCGCCATTGAAATCATCGTTACGTTTTTCGCCCAGCTCCTGGCCGGCACGAATAAACAGCTCGGTCAGCGGGTTCGGGTCCCGGACCCGAGTGACATTCAACGGTCCTCCTTTACCGTGCCATGAATCAGGCAGGTACTCCTCATTATTCTCGTGAGCGTTGAAGAGCGGTCGCACATCCTCCCAACCCCAATCCTCCAAACCTAAATCGCGCCAAGCGTCATAATCCTGAGGTTGACCCCGAATGTAAACCATCGCATTGATCGAACTACTCCCGCCGAGGGTTTTTCCGCGTGGCCAATAAAGTTGCCTATTATCAAGCGATTCCTGTTCTGTAGTATTATAACCCCAGTTGCGCTTTCCCTCCCTGATCAGTCCAATGACTCCGAATGGCACGTTCACGAACCCGCTATTATCGTGCGGACCTGCCTCCAGCACGCATACCGAGAACTTACCCGACTCACTCAATCGATTGGCTAGAACACAGCCAGCAGACCCCGCTCCCACGACGATGAAATCAAAATCATGCACAACCATTTACCTCACTCAGGGATGCCAAACGATCAAGGTGAAAGTCACGATGCCCATGAGTCAATGAACAGTGAGTCATGAGACGAAAGTAATGGCCTATGTCCAGCTCTTCGGTGACGCCAATACCACCGTGAATCTGGATGGCTTGCTGAGCGATCTTTACCGCCTTATCGGCGTAGTAGGCCTTCGCCGCCGAGCACGCGCGATCTCGTTCTTGCGCATTACCAAGCTCTGCTTTCACTGAGACCATGAATAACATTGACTCCAATTGCTGGAGATCAGTGAACATATCCACAAGATAGTGTTGAATAACTTGAAAACTACCTATGGCTGCGCCGAATTGCTTACGCGTCTTTGCGTATTCAAGGGTACGCTGATAAAGCGCATTGGCAGCGCCATACATCCGCGCACAATCAAGTGCCTGAAGCCAGGCAACAACCTGGCTGATAACACGGCTAGTCTCCTCGCCACGCGAGAGAATCATTCCGTCATCAATCTCGATGTCATGAAACACCAGATCTGCGTATCGGCTACCGTCCAACGCCCGATAACGAGTGATCTCGCAGCTTTCAAGTGGCACAAGGAGCAGTGCTAGCTCGTCCCCGATTCTCGCTGTGGTTATGACTTTGTTCGCGCAGCCGCCATCAGGAACAAAACTCTTTTGGCCTGACAACTTTCCATCGCTGATGGATGCAGTTGGTTTATGAACTCTGTAACCAGCATGACAATCATATAATGCGCACGCTACCCTTTCATCGTTTTCGACTATGGATTGTAATACTCCGAGCGCGCGGTCGGTTCCGATATATTCGAGCAGTTTTCCAGGAGCAACCACCAAATCAACAAAAGGATCCAAGCACAGGGCCGCCCCTAGTTCCCTGACGATCATCGCTACATCAATCAACTCGCCACCGTAGCCTCCGACGGACTCAGGAAACGGGAGGCCTAACCACCCAAGCTCCATCATTAGTCCCCATCGTGCCGGATCACAATGACTGGTCTGGTTTAGCTGTTCATTATAAGTATCAAAACCATAGCGATCCTTGAGATAGCGCCTCGCTGTATCCGCAACCATTGTCGTGTTTTCAGAAAGATTGAATTCCATTATCGCCCCTTATAATCCCAGCAGCATTTTGGCAAGCACATTCTTTTGAATCTCATTTGAGCCGCCATAAATCGTGCAAGCACGTAGAAAATTGTAACGCCGGGGAGCATTATTGAAGCTTTCGTTACCCACTACCGAAGAGCTATCCCAGGCAAGCGACATCAACCCCCCCATCTCAACCATGGCTTGAGACATCTTTTGCTGCAGTTCCGTACCCTTGATTTTCAACCCAGAGGACTCCGGTCCGAAGGGTTTACCCTCATCTGTTGCCGCAACGGTTCTAAAGTTGGTGTACTCCAGCGCCATCAATTCGACTTCGAGTTCGGCCATACGCCGCCCTGCTGATTGCTTGTCGATATAATAGGGCACATCTTCTATCGCTTGCTTCATCCGTGCCAAGGCATAATGGCTGTCTGCCACACCAGCTATTGTGGTACGCTCATGTGTCAGTAGAAACTTGGCGATGGTCCAGCCCATACCCTCCTGGCCAACTAGGTTTTCTAGCGGTACCTCAACATCGGTGAAATACACTTCGTTGAGATGATGGTGCCCATCAATGGAATAAATCGGGCGAATTTCGATGCCCGGTGTCTTCATATCAATAAGCAGAAAAGAGATTCCCTGTTGCTTCTTTGCCTCGGGGTCGGTTCTGACAAGACAGAACATCATGTCTGCCCAATGCGCCTGCGTGGTCCAGATCTTCTGCCCATTGACCAGATAGTGATCCTGTTTGCGCTCAGCGCGGGTTTTAAGTGACGCGAGATCCGACCCGGCATTGGGCTCAGAATATCCCTGACACCAGAGAGTCTCGCCGCTGGTAATCCCAGGCAGCCATCTCTCCTTCTGTTCCGGCGAGCCGAATGTATAAATAACTGGGCCAACCATTGCGACACCGAAGGGGCTGGTTGGCGGCGCTCCGGCCATCGCTCTTTCGATATCGAAGATATAGCGCTGCGTCGCCGTCCAGCCTGGCCCACCGTACTGTTCTGGCCAAGTTAGCGCCAGCCAGCCCTGCTTCCCTAATTTCCTCTCCCACTGTTGCTGCTGCGACTTGGTTGGCATATTACCGAGTGCTGACACACGCTCAAGTTCCTCAGGTACGTTTTCCCGCATCCATGCGCGTATGGACTTTTGAAAATCCAACTCTTCCTGTGTAAATTCAAGATTCATGGTTTATTCCGTGCTAGTAATTGATCTTAGCGAAAACAGTGGTTCAGTTGACCCCCCGCTCCTTCTGCCGCCAGTGAGGAGCTCGAAGTTCGTTTTTGAGAATCTTACCGGCACCACTTATGGGCAATGGTTCGCTTCGAAACTCGACGCTTCGAGGGAGCTTGTAGCCCGCAATGCGCTCCCGGCAATGGACCAACAGCTCATCTTCCTTAAGAGTATGACCTTCGCAAAGCACCACGATGGCATGCACTGTTTCGCCCCATTCGTCGTGGGGAATCCCTACTACCGCACATTCCTGCACCGCAGGATGGCTGTAGATGGCGCCTTCCACTTCGACAGAGAAGATATTCTCTCCACCACTGATGATCATGTCCTTGCTACGATCGACGATAAAGACAAACCCATCTTCATCCATATAGCCGAGATCACCGGTATGCAACCAGCCGTTGCGCAGAGTTTCGGCCGATGCCTGCTCCATTCCCCAGTAACCGAGCATAACGTTCCCACCTCTGGCACAGATCTCCCCGACTTCACCACGCGGTAGCTCAACATCATTTTTGTCAAGAATGGCAACCTCGACACCCAGCGCAGCCCTGCCCGCACTTCGTAGCTTGTCGCCTCCCGGCACATGGAACTCCGGGGCCAACGCGGTAATGATGGGTGAAGCCTCTGTCTGCCCATAACCCTGGGCAAACAAGGCGTGCGGCATCTGCTCCATGGCACTGATCAATACTGCCTCTGGCATCGGCGACGCGCCATACAGCATGCGCTTCACGCTGTTGACATCGAAATCCTTTATTTTTCCGGACGACGCGAGAAGGTTGATCATTGTAGGTACGAGTAGCGTGTGTGTGACTTTCTCGCGCTCAATGAAGCCCAGCACATCGCCGACTTCGAAACGTGGCACAATCCCGTGGGTTCCACCGGCCAGGGTTACTGCAAGGGTGCTTGCCATATCAGCCAGATGAAACATCGGACCCGCATGCATATAAATAGTGTCAGGCCCGTAACTCATTTCCGGCACCACATTAAGCGCGTTGAAAACGAGGTTGTCATGACTCAGCATCACGCCTTTGGACCGGCCGGTGGTACCCCCGGTATAGAAAAGTCCGGCGAGCTCCTTTCCGCCTTTGCTGAGATCCTGTATAGGTTTTGACGCGTCAATCAACGCCTCGTAGCTAACACAACCTTCCGGTAACTCGCCGTCGCCCATAAACACCACATGTTCGACACTATCAAGCAGCGGACGCAACTTCGGTAGCATCGCACTGAAGGTGTCATCCACAAACAAGATTGACGAGCCGGAATCATTAAGAGTAAAGGCGATTTCCGGGGGAGCAAGCCGAATATTGACGGGATTAAGGGCCGCGCCAGCCCAGGGCACCGCATAGAAATATTCGAGATAGCGGTCGCTATTAAGAGACAAGATCGCAATGCGGGTTCCCCTTTCTATCCCCAATGACAGCAGGCCTGCAGCAAGTCTAGCCACGCGGCCTTCAAACTCCCGCCATGACTGCTTTCTATTTTTATAGATCGTCGCAGTACCATTGGGATGTTGCTGCGCGGCACGGCGCAAAGTCTGTGATATGATCACAACAAGCTCCTTATATTAACGGGTGTAGATAAAACGTCCGATTGAGACCAGTTTCTTGTCCAGATAGATATCGACAGAAACAACGATAAAACGTCTGCCAGCACGGATAAGGCGAGGCTCGGCACGAATGCTCCCAGCAAACGCGGGACGTAGATAGTCAAAGGTCATACTGTTACACGAAGGCTCTTTATCCAGATCAAGCGATTGCACCAGATAGAGGGCCGCTGTGATTTCGCCAAAACTAGCGAGAATGCCTCCGTGAAAAGTGCGTAGCAGTGTATTGCCGATATGCTCCTCGCGGAAAGACAATTGATAAGCTATACCTTTATCCGAATCCACCGTTTCAAGCCCCAGAAACTCCACAAAAGGGGTATTCTCAAGCATCTCTTTCTGCACTTTATTCATTCGTGGAGCTTCAAACACAGTTGGTTCACCCATTTCCTAGCTCCTTTCTTTCATCGCTGAATCAAACGCTGGACCAAGAGTACCAACAGCAAAGGAGCCTGACACCGAAGCCAACAAAGAGTGATCAGAGCACGCGCAAGCGCGCCCGCGGACGTAAGCTATATCACCCTGCACCGCATAACACTCCACCTCACTGAAAATACCCTCTCCACTAGGCACTTCCTTGATAAAGTCGACGCGAAGATCGATAGTAGCAATCGGACGCATATCACCGAGTCGCGAAAATATCGCCAGCCCACAATTGGTGTCTAGCAACGTGACTACCACTCCGCGATGAACGCCCTCAACTCGGTTGCAAAGGGCAGGACGGCAGGCGAGACTCATCACTGCTCGCCCCTTGCCGATTTCTTCCACTTGTACACCAAACGCATTGAACAAGGGATGAGATGTTCCAAAAAATGTTTCGGCGATGGTCATATTACGATCCGCCGCCAAGGTATCTTCCTCAATCATTGGTAACTTCTTATATAATTAATTGCATCCAAGAACCTATGGATTTGCTGTGACTTAGGCCAGGACATCCAGCGCATACTTCACGTAATGTGACTCGCGCATCTTTACATGATTAATGGCGCTCTTTATTTCAACGAAGGGGAACACCATTGACTCGGAGCCCTGTTTCAAAGTCTCAGCCAAACCAGACCAGCTCGCTGCCGCGCTGCGCATTAATTCTACTAAATTCGCATGAATTACAGCGGGGAGCATTTCTCCCACTTCTTCCAAAAAATCGGCATACATGGCACGGAATCCAGCGCCACCTGTACCGCGCTTTTCGATCACCTGATAGGCAAAGCGCAACGACCAGCGCCAGTTTTCCTCCGCTGACCAGCGTGGTAGCGCATCAACCCAGGTATCCAAAGCCGCAAGCCCGCTAAAACGGTTTCCATTAGCCAACGCGTAGGCATTGTCGAAGATTGCTTGCCGCACACGTTCTGGAGTTACACTGGAATCAATGGCGTGAGGCGCGAACATGTTACCGTGATGAATGAAGGGTGGCGCGGTCGAGAAACGTGCATCAGCCAAGTTCTTCGCCGCAACAGCAATTAAGTCCGGGCGCTCCGTATCGCTAACCAGCACTTCGTTACGCTCCTCGTCGAGGTGCCATGCCACGATGGCATGTCCAGGAAAATGCGTGCTACTGCCAAAATAAGGCAGATGATATATATCCGTTAAAAGCAATGCAGGCCGATTTTCATGCAATGCCTGATATAAATCAGCGCTGGCGGACGGCTTGTCGCTGTAACTGGTCCAACAAAAAGGAACCTCTAAGGTATTAAACACCTTCTCCTCGAACCCCATTGAGCGCACATGAACAATGAAAGGAGTGCTGGTACCTGGTATCTCCACGTAAGTAATACCGAGTCCAGCCCCGAGACCGAAACAACATGCTTCGCTCATCAATAAGCCATGGTACTCAAGTAAGTCACGTATTGCTGAACTGCCACAGTGCCTGCCTGGCCTATGGCAGTGAGTCATAACCGCCTTTTCGCCATCCACTCAGGCTGCCTCGCTCATCGGCGAGCTTCCGTAAACGGCAGCGGATGCACGCATTGGGTCGCCATGATCCCCATACTCTTCCAGCCATGCCGCCACTTTCTCTGGCATGCCCGTATCCCAAGGATGAAAGCCGGGGCGAAACCAGGCCATGAATTCAGGCAACATTCGAGTTAGAATACCACGTCGGCCATAGAGACGATTCAGCCCACGCATCAACACCCCAGGCTGGCGCATGGCGCCATCTAGACGCAACATGTTCACGAACACTGGCCCGACCACCAGATGAATCATTAGCATGGTCACTACCAACGCCGAGACCCGTGACAGATAACCGCCGCCCGCCGCCGTTTGGTAGACGTCGTAGGCTACTGCCTTATGCTCAACCTCTTCCACACCATGCCAGAGAAACATCGCCCTCATCACAGGGTCTGCTTCGGTAAACATGTCAGCTTCATCCTTAAGCATTGCCTCGCCCAGAGTGGCCGTAAAATGTTCGAATGCCGCAGTCATCGCCAGCTGATACTTCTCTGGCAAGTACTTTTGTGACGAGCGAATGAAACGCCGCAGATTGCTGGTAATCTTGTCAACATCAACACCCTGCCCAACCATCACCTCATTGAAGCGATCGTGGACAATACCATGCTGCCCCTCTTGACGAATAAAGTGGCGAATATCCTCACGCAAACCTGGCTCCTTTACCCGATCCTGGAAATTCCGTACCGACTGGATAAAAAACCGTTCACCCTCGGGGAAATGCACTGACAGGGCATCAAAGAAACGAGTTAGCACAGGGTCTCCACCATTCCAATGTCGTGGAACAGTAGACACATCAAAGGTTACTTTTCGTGGCTTTATTGGTATCGCGTTCATCATAAAGGGCCTCCGTACAAGCCTTCACAGGGTGTCAACCTCTACGGATATTTTATTGGTGGGCCAACCAAATATCAATACTATACCAGGACATTTTAGCAAGAAACAAAATTCCTCTGTCAGACTCTGCGACGGCATAACGGACCAGCGGGGGGGGGCATCTGAACGAAAACCCACGATTTTGAGCCAGGTGGCCATGTAGCGTAGGTGTCTGCTTATTTGCCCCTTCTTCTCCTCATCCTCAATACTATAGACTTGTTGTACGGTCATTGGGTGGTTGACCAACCTCTGCATGTGCGCTACTTTACGTTTATCTTCAAAAGGGGGGATCATTGTGCTTGAGTTCATTGCCATTCTGAGCTGCTTAACAGCGATAAACGTATTTCTTGTTAGTGTTGTGAGTGAATCAAATGATTCGAAGCCAAATAATGTATCTTCAACCGACAGGCAATTAGTGGAGGCTCCCCTCTTGGAGCTAGAGCTTAAGGACGCTAACCATTGTTCCTCGATGTCTGGTATTTCACCATATTGCCAATAGCGGCAAACATGAAAGTTAATGCATATTATTCAGATCGACCTCCCAGGATGATTCGCAATTATTAACGCAGCACGGCTATCTGTGTGTGTTTTCTCTGCTTACCATGGCCCGATATGCTATGTGTATGCTCACGTTCATTAATTGCCGGGGTTTTACTTTTCATGCGTCTAGCTCTCTTTCTTTCGCTGTTAACACTGTATGGCTGTCAGGAGTCCTCTCACTTAGATACTGTACTGAACAGACCCCATCCAGTATACACTGCGGTAGTGTCAGAGCATTCTACGACCGTGCCTCAAGGGATTACAGGCACAGTAGAGGCGCGTACAGAGGTTGCTATAGCCTTTCAAGTAGGTGGCCGAATTCTGAAACGGTATGTGGACTCCGGTCAAATTGTGGCAACCGGCGAGCCATTATTCTTGTTGGACGCAAGGGAATTTGAACAAAGCCTGGAGGCTGCAAAGGCCCAATTGACAGCTGCTGAAGCTGAATTGATACACGCGGAATCCAACCTCGCTCGGGACAGCCGCTTGATCGAACAGAACAGTATTAGCCAAAGTATATTTGAAGCGTCCTTGTTGTCCAAACGTGCAGCGCAAGCGCGAAAAGAGGCTGCCCAGGCTAGACTTCGACAAGCAGAAATTGCGCTTCAGCATACGTCCCTAACCGCCACAAGGCCAGGTATCTTGGTGAATGTCACAGGGATGCCGGGGCAAGTGGTAAAGTCTGGACAACCCCTAGGAATATTGGCTGATACTCGCGAGTTAGAGATCGAAGTTTTCCTACCTAGGAGCGTTTTTCCACCGACAGAAGCGCTAGCCCATATCGATGATGCCCGCATACCACTAAAGCTTCGTGAAACCGCTGGCGCCGCTAACGAATACAGCAGAACCTGGCGTTCTCGTTATCAGATCGAGTCCTCTGGTAGCGAGTTACAGTTGGGTATGCTGGTCAGGGTCAGCATGATGGTCCCTGACTCTCCCACACAGGTCTATTCAGTTCCACTGGCGGCACTGGATGAGCGAGGAAGTAATACCCAAATCTGGCAAATTGTCGATCAACAGGCCCAACCCCAGACCGTTGCGGTGGTTGGGGTGACGCCTATCTCAGCTCAAATTCAAGGGCAACACCTTAAGACTGGTGATCGAGTTATCGCCTTAGGTACTCATCTGCTAGTACCAGGGATTCCTGTTAAAGAATACACGCAATGAGCTTTCCTAATCTATCGGCACTTGCAGTACGAGAGCGATCAGTTACTCTGTATTTCCTGATTTTATCCGTGTTCGCAGGGGCTTATGCTTTTGCCTCATTGGGACGTGCGGAAGACCCTTCTATTACACTGCAAATGTTAGTGGTTTCAGCAGTCTGGCCTGGTGCCACTCCTGCAGAGATCGAACAGCAAGTGGTTCACCCAATCGAGAAGAGCATCCAGAAAATTGAATATCTTGACGAAATCAAAACGACAATCAAGGCAGGCCGGGCTGATATCCAGGTCCAATTTCATAGTTATACGCCACAGGAAAAAACGCCGGAACTACAGTTTCAGGTTAGAAAGCGCATGCTGGATCTGTCTTCACATTTGCCTGAAGGGGTTATAGGGCCGATCGTCAATGATGACTTTTCCGATGTGTATTTCAGCCTATTTAGCCTTTCTGCGCCCGGCCTTCCGGTGCGAAATTTAACACGTTACGCCGAGCGGCTCCGAGATGAATTACAACTCATTCCCGGTGCCCGCAAAGCCGATTTGATCGCCGAGCGCGAAGAGAGAGTCTATGTCGATTTAGACAACGTTGTTATGACTAACAGCGGCATCTCATCCCAAGCCGTATTCGACGCGATAAGAGCATACAATACACTTATCCCGGCCGGTCAGATTGATACCACCGGGCCGCGCCTAAGGTTTCGGCTCGATTCAGATCTGTCTGATCCTCAGCGATTGGCACAGGTCCCTATCCGTGCCGGTGACCATCTAATCCGGCTGGGTGATATTGCCGTCATTACGCAAGGTTACGAGGAACCACCGTCGTATTTTGCTCGAGTCAATGGAGAAGATGCGATACTGGTCGGCGTAGTCATGAACAAGGGTGAAAACGGATTAGCATTTGGTGAACACCTTGACGCGTTTCTAAGCAAAACGAGAGCTGAGCTTCCCTTGGGTATGGAACTGGATCAAATCACCAATCAGACGGATGCCATTAAAGCGGCAGTTAATTTGTTCCAGCTGAAGTTTCTGGTGGCCGTAATCGTGGTGATGAGTATTGGATTTTTATCATTAGGGCTGCGCGCCGGTTTGATCGTGGGTATCGCTGTTCCAATCACCCTGGGGCTGACGTTTGTGCTGATGAAAGCCGCCAATATCAATCTGGATCGTATTACCTTAGGGGCACTAATCATCGCGTTGGGTTTATTGGTTGATGATGCCATCATTGCGATTGAAATGATGTTGGTAAAACTGGAAGAAGGTTGGAGTAAAGTAAGTGCCGCCACTCATGCCTGGAATGCGACAGCTTCGCCTATGCTTTTCGGCACTCTGGTTACCATGTTCGGTTTTGTTCCGATTGGATTTGCCAAATCTGGGGTAGGTGAATACGCTGGCAATATATTTTGGGTTTTGGCTTTTTCGCTCATTATCAGTTGGTTGGTGGCCGTTACTTTTACCCCTTATTTGGGCGTAAAGATTTTGCGTGCACCCAAGCAGAAACCCGGCAATATGGGCGATCACTACAAGTCATCCCGGGTGTACGAGTATCTACGGGCCTTGATTACGTGGTGTGTTCGCCATCGGCGGACCGTGGTCTTTATTACCTTTGCGATGTTAGTGCTAAGCGTCGCAGGCATGGCAGGGCCGGTGGAAAAACAGTTCTTCCCAGGCTCGGATCGGCCCGAAATTTTGATCGATGTGAATCTAGCACCAGGTACATCGGTCACGACAACGGATACGACCGTCAAACGTCTTGAAGAACTATTAGATTCCATGGGTGGTGTTGAAAACTACGCCAGTTATGTCGGTGGCGGGGCGCCACGTTTTTTCATCTCGGTCAACCCCGAGCATCCGGACTCTTCGTTTGCTAAAATAATCGTAACAGCGACGGGACCGGTTGAGCGTGACCGAATTATTGCTGCATTAGACCAACATGTTGCCAATGGTACTTTTGCCGAGGCGCGTATTCGTATCAGACGCCTGTTGTTCGGGCCGCCAGTTGACTGGCCTGTCAGCTTCCGTGTCGTCGGACAAGACCCTGCGACCTTAAGGAAAGTGGCCCACCAAGTCAGGGAGGTCATGTCCCACAACCCTCACGTCGTCAATCCGCATTTGGAGTGGGATCAACGTGTACCGACATTGAAGCTGGAAATAGATGAACAGCGCCTTCGACTAATGGGATTGACACCACTCTCAGTTGCTCAACAAATGCATTATCGAACAGATGGAGTTCCAATAGCTGAGGTCAGACAAGACATCAGAACTGTTGATGTCTACGTTCGCGGCCAGGGTGCCAAGCGAGCCCAAAATGAGCCACCCATTTATGAACTCCGCAATGAACAGGGTCAAAAGATACCACTTTCGCATCTGGGCGAGGTGAAACTGGCTTACGAAGATGCCATGATTCGACGACACAATCGAGAGCTCTTTCTGGCTGTTCGCGGGGAGGTAAAGAATGCGCAGCCACAAGATGTCACCAAAGCATTATGGGCGGATCTGGAATCAATTCATGCAGCGCTCCCTGATGGTTACAGGATTGATATTGCGGGTAGTCTGGAACGTTCACAAGAAGCAGAGGACTCTATAAATCAGGTTTTCCCACTGATGATTGCCCTGATGGTAACTTGCGTGGTGCTGCAAATGCGAAGTTTTCCTGGTGTTGTGATAGTGCTGTTAACAGCACCTTTGGGCGTCATTGGCTCGGTCGTAGCACTGCTGATTTTCAAGCAGCCTTTCGGATTTGTCGCCTTACTTGGGCTGATCGGATTGGCGGGAATATTAATGCGCAATACTTTAATTCTAACCCAGCAGGTCAGCGATAACCTTGAGGATGGCATGCTGCCGTCAGATGCGGTCGTCGAGGCGGCTGTCAGGCGCGCAAGACCGGTGGTGTTAACCGCTCTGGCTGCTGCACTCGCGTTCATCCCTTTGACGACCGATATTTTCTGGGGGCCGATGGCGTACGTTCTGATTGGTGGTGTCATTGTAGGCACCGCCATTACGCTTTTTTTCGTGCCAGCGCTTTACGCATTGGCGTTTCGTTTGGAAAGTAGATGAGCTTCTGTTAAAACCGCCGAGATCCTCACTTCTTCGAAAATGAAACCCTCAGGTTAAGTCTGAACTATGCACCTAATCCTTAAGCACCGCGTCGCGAATCACTCGCCAGACGAAATCACCTATCTCCTCAAGCGAATAGCGACCATCTTCACGAAACCAGGTTGCTACCCAG
>Ga0209555_10001192_pt1 | contig 20402 bp, 13 predicted proteins | sample SaaInl85LU_5_DNA_FD_184643 | JGI IMG/M metagenome (GOLD analysis project Ga0209555, IMG submission 184643) | Marine microbial communities from expanding oxygen minimum zones in the Saanich Inlet - ESP_85LU_5_DNA (SPAdes) (version 2) | ecosystem: Environmental > Aquatic > Marine > Intertidal... | reverse complement strand
GAAATTTTTCATCACTTATATTCCAAGCAACTGCAGCACCTCCAAAGTTACCCCATCTATTTTCGGGTCCAAAACGAGAAGTACCATCTCTTCTAAAGTTAAGTGTAAGTAAATACTTTTCATTAAAAGTAAAATTTGCTCTTGCTAAAAACCCAATTAAGACAACAGGTGTTGCATTATAAGAAGTAACCCCTTGATCAGATGGATTTCGTGTATTTCCTGTAGAATTTCCAGAACCATTAAAAGTTTGGTAAGAATATCCTGCAGTAATATCTGCTTTTACTTTTCCAAAAGTATTTACATAATTAAGGTAGCCATCTAAAGACTCGTTAAGCACCTCACTTGTAAACCCAGAATCGTTTCCAACATACAAACTATTAAAACTTGCAGGTCCCTCTATTGAACTGATGCTAGTTCCTTTTCCTGTAGATTTGTCAAAACCAACATTTACAGTAGCCGTTAATTCTGGTAAGAAATGAAATTTATAATCTACTTTTAAATTTCCATATTGTCTAAAAACATCTGAATTGTTATTATTTTGCAATAGTGCTGCAACCGGGTTGGTTCCTCCATTAGATAGAACTACGTTTCCTTGAGCATCTCTCGTATAGTGTTGGTAAAAACCTCCAAACGGAGAAGAAGCATCATAAACAGGCTGTGTTGGGTCGTAACGAAGCGCTGCCCCTACTTGTCCAGCATCAGCAAAACGATTGTCTTCAAAGGCTCTGTTATAATTTAAGTTCACTTTTAAGTGATCATCAAAAAAACTTGGATTCATAGATAAGGCCACTGTTGCTCTATCATATTTTGAAGTAAGAATGTTTCCTTCGATAGCAGCAAAACCAATTGATAGTCGTGTTGGTATTTTTTTGAAAACCTGACCTCTTATTGTGATGTTGTGCTGAGTAGAAACAGATTTTTGATAAATCTCATCTTGCCAGTTTGTATTGGCAGTTCCTAACAAACTTGTAGGAATCATAGAACCTGTAATTGGTTGTGAATTTACCAAGCTTCGAAAGCTTTCTGCGTTGAACATACTTACTCTATCTGTAATTTCACCAAAACCCATTTGATAATCATAGTCCAAAGAAAATTCACTTCTTCCTTTTTTAGTTGAAATAATAATGACACCGTTTGCACCTCTAGAACCATAAATGGCCGTTGCAGATGCATCTTTTAAAACAGAAAAAGATTCAATATCATTTGGGTTGATACTTGCTAACACTCCTCTAGATCCTCCTGCAGTTCCTGACATTGGTAGTCCGTCAATAACAATTAGTGGATCATTCGATGCGTTAAGAGAAGATCCTCCTCTAATTCTAATTTGAGATCCTGAACCTGGAGCACCACTTGTGATGATGTTTACACCAGCAACACGACCACTTAAAAGGTTCTCGGGAGTTACAATATTTCCTTTCGTAAAATCTTTTACTGTAATAGATTCTACAGAACCTGTAGCATCTTTAACAGTAGTAGTACCATATCCAATAACAATAATTTCATCTAGTTGTTCAGAAGATTGGATTAATTCTACAAGAAGGTCTAAGGTTTCACCAATAGTAACTTCTTTTTCTGAATATCCTAAAGACCTAAAGACTAAAACATCTCCAGATTTTACATTCGAAATTTGAAACCTTCCATCAAAATCTGTTTCAGATCCATTTGTAGTGCCTTTTATAATGACACTAACTCCAGGCAAAGTATCACCCGTCGTTTTTTCTTTAACAACACCCTTTACTGTTTGTTGTGCAAACATTGTAAAAGTAGTGCTCAAAAGAAGACCAATCACTAATAGTTTAATTTTATTCATATTTATTTTATTAAATAATAACTGTAAATTTGAGTTGTGATAACAATAAACTTACATTCCACAAGGTGAATGTAGTATGTTTCTTTAAAATACCAATCATTATTCATTTTACGAAACCGATTTCGTGTTGACAACTTTCGTGTTTATTTTTATATATTCACATAAAACACACAATAAATCCTCATTTTTGTAAAATATGAAGCAAAAAATTACAATTAAAACAATTGCAAAGGAACTAGGGGTCTCAACATCTACAGTTTCAAAAGCGCTAAGAGATAGTCATGAAATTAGTATCGACACTAAAGACAAGATTAAAGCTTATGCGGCAATGTTTAATTATAAACCAAATAGTTTAGCGCTACAGCTAAGGAATCAAAAAACCAAACTTATTGGTGTAATCCTTCCAAGGATCGTTCATCATTTTTTCTCAACGGTAATTAAAGGAATCGAACAAGGAGCGAGTGAGAAAGGCTACCATATTATGGTTTGTTTTTCGAATGAGTCCTACAAGAAAGAAGTAGAGAATTTGAAAGTACTTTCTAATGGAAGTGTTGATGGACTTATCGTTTCCATTGCAAAAGAAACCCTAGAAACAAAAGATTTTACACATTTCAAAGATTTGGTCAATGAAGAAATTCCATTAGTCCTTTTTGATCGTGTTGTAGATGAAATTTTATGTGATAAAGTAGTGGTAGATGATGTGGGTGCAGGTTACAAAGCAACGAAGTATTTATTGAACCAAAACAGTCTTAAAATCGCTTTAATTACTACGCCAGAACATGTAAATGTAGGTACTTTAAGAAGACAGGGTTATGAAAGAGCACTTTCTGAAAAAGGAATATCTGTCAATAAAAAATTGATTATTGAAGTTGAAGAAAAAGAAAATATTAAAGCACAAATAGAACGCGTATTTGACCAAGATATTGATGCTGTTTTTGCTGTAAATGAAATTTATGCAGCAACAGCTATGAGAATCGCAAAAGAGAAGGGGTATAAAGTTCCGCAAGAATTTTCTGTAATTGGTTTTACAGATGGTCTAATCTCAGAATACTCATCGCCATCAATTACCACAATTGCACAACATGGTCTTGAAATGGGGAAACAAGCTGTAGAGGTTTTAATTGAGCGGATAGAAAAAGAAGCTGAGGTATACGAGCCAAAGAAAATTGTAATATCTAGCAATCTTAAATTAAGAGAGTCTACGAAACCGTCGTCGTAGAAAAAAAAAGTTTCTTTATGGTTTTTCACAAAAATTTATAACTTTACAACTTTAATAATCGATTTATCAATAAATTACATTCCACAAAATTTATTAGTTGATAAGTCTAAAAGCTTATCGTAATATTAATTTAATATTTTACGATAATGAATAAGCAGAAATTAAGTTTCTTGCAAATCTGGAACATGAGTTTTGGGTTTCTAGGAATACAATTTGGGATGGCCTTAACTGGCGGTTTTATGTCTCGAATTTTCCAAACACTTGGTGCAGAAATTGATGACATTCCAATTCTTTGGATAGCAGCTCCATTAACAGGTCTTATAGTTCAGCCAATTATTGGCTACATGAGCGACCGAACCTGGAGTACAAGGTGGGGGAGAAGACGCCCTTATTTTTTAATAGGCGCTATTCTTAGTTCGTTGGCATTAATTGCAATGCCCCATTCACCAACGCTATGGATTGCTGCAGGTTTTCTATGGATTTTAGATGCTTCTATCAATATATCTATGGAGCCGTTTAGAGCTTTAGTTGCCGATAAATTACCAAATTCTCAAAGATCTTACGGTTTTGTAATTCAAACACTTATTATTGGTGTTGGTACTTGGGTTGCCAGTAGTTTACCTTGGATGGTTTCACAGTTTGGAGTTAGCGATTCTGCTGAATCAGGAATCGTTCCTATGTCAGTAAAAGTTGCTTTTGCAATTGGTGCAGTTGTCTTTTTAGTAAGTATTTTTTATACTGTATTTACTACAAAAGAATATCCGCCAGAAGATATGGAAGCTTTCGAAAAAGAAAAAGCAGAAAAAAACCGTTTTGTTTCAGATATTTTAGAAAACATTAAAAATATGCCAACCGTTATGAAAAAGTTGGGTTTAGTTCAGTTTTTTAGCTGGTTTGCTTTTTTTACAATGTGGAGTATGGCAAACCCTGCTTTAACAGAACACGTTTTTAAAACTCCCGCTCCCATAGAAAAAGAGTATGTAATGACAGATGCGATCCAAAAAGCTGCATTTGATGTTAAAAATACTGCATTTCAAAAATCTTCTAATGAAGTTGGTTCTTATATGGGTATCTATGGATTGTCTTCTATGGCATTTGCATTAGTCCTGGTTTTATATACAAGAACAAGACGCATCAATAGAAAACATGTTCATATGGGATCTTTAATCTTAGGTGGACTCGGTTTTATATCAATGTATTTAATTCCATCACCAGAATATTTAGCCTTATCATTTACGTTAGTTGGTTTTGCTTGGGGGAGTGTTTTATCAATGCCGTATGCGATGTTATCAAGTTCCGTAGATCCTAAGAAGATGGGTGTGATCATGGGTGTTTTCAATATGTTTATTGTAATACCGCAAATTATTGCTGCGCTTGGAGGTATTAATTTTATTACAGGTCTTTTAGGCGAACAAACAATTAACGCGATGATTGTAGCAGGTTTAAGTTTAATAATTGCAGGTTTTTGCAATCTACTTATTACCGAAAAAAATGCAATTACATTTCAAGAGGATACCATATAAATGAAAAAAAGAGGATATATATTTGATCTAGATGGTGTTATTGTAGACACCGCTAAATACCATTTTTTGGCATGGAAAAAATTAGCCAATTCTATTGGTATCGATTTTTCTCAAGAACAAAACGAACAACTCAAAGGAGTAAGTAGAGTACAGTCTTTAGAGAAAATTTTAGCTTGGGGAAATAAAACAATTTCAGCAGCTCATTTTACACGTCTAATGACTTCTAAGAATGATGATTATTTACTTCATGTACATGAAATGAGTGAAAGTGAAATTTTACCCGATGTCATAAAAATATTAAACTTTCTAGTTGACGAAAGTCAACCTGTAGCATTAGGGTCTGCAAGTAAAAATGCAAGGCTAATTTTAAACAAAGTGAATTTAATTGATAAGTTTGAAGCCATTGTAGATGGTACAAACGTAAGCAAAGCAAAACCAGATCCCGAAGTGTTTTTAATAGCTGCAAAGCAGTTAGGAATGCCGACAGAAGACTGTATTGTCTTTGAAGATTCTGTTGCAGGAGTTCAGGCAGCAAATTCAGCATATATGATTTCTGTTGGAATTGGAGATGCAAAAATATTACACGAAGCAGATTATATTTTTAGAGATTTCACAGAGATTTCTACAGATTTTTTAAAAGAGATTAAGAAAAAATAAAATAAGCGAAAGCTTATTTAAATTATTAAGAGAATGAATCAAGATTATATAGTACCAAATAATTGGTCAATTATAGAAGAGGGATTTAATCCAGAAAGCGTAAAATCTTCAGAAAGCCTTTTCAGTATTGGAAACGGCGCTATGGGCCAACGTGCAAATTTTGAAGAATTTTATTCTGGACCCACTTTCCAAGGAAGTTATATTGCCGGAGTATATTATCCAGATAAAACCCGAGTTGGTTGGTGGAAAAATGGATACCCAGAATATTTTGCAAAAGTTTTGAATGCCCCAAATTGGATTGGTATTAATGTTTTTGTGAATGACGAGCAGTTAGATTTATTTACCTGTACTTCCATTGGAAATTTTAAACGTGAGTTGAACATGAAAGAAGGTTGGCTCTCAAGATCTTTTTTTGCAATACTTCAAAATGGCGTTCAAATTAAAGTAGAGAGCATACGTTTCTTAAGTTTAGACATTGATGAGGTAGGTGCAATAAAATATTCTGTTACACCGCTTAATTATGATGCAAAGATATCATTTACTCCATATGTAGATGCAGGAATTACGAATGAAGACACCAATTGGAATGATCAATTTTGGGATGTTTTAAATATTGTTCAAGAAGGGAAACAATCTTTTGTTGAAGCAAAAACGATGAAGACAAATTTCCATACATGTACCTTTATGGAATCTAAGTTGTTTTTAAACGACAAAGAAGTAGTGGTTAAATCTGTTGATTTTAAATCTGCTAGTTATGCGTCATCCAAATATGAGAAAAACATAAAACAAGGAGATTCATTTATCATTCATAAAATTGGAGGTTATACCATTGATAGAAATCAAGATAGAAATGAATTGATCTCTTCAGCTAGACAAGCATTAAAATTAGCAACAGACTTAGGTTTTGAGGGGCTGTTAGAAATGCAAAAAGAAGCCTGGGCAAAAATATGGAGTACATCAGACATTACCATAGAAGGAGACGTAAAAGCACAACAAGGAATCCGTTTTAATATTTTTCATTTAAATCAAACCTATTTAGGAAAAGACCCATTGTTAAATATTGGTCCTAAAGGATTTACTGGAGAAAAATACGGTGGAAGCACGTATTGGGATACAGAAGCATATTGTATTCCTTTTTATATGGCTACCAAAGACCAAAAAGTGGCAAGACGTTTATTAGAATACAGACACGCACATTTAGAAAAAGCAATTGAAAACGCTACAAAATTAGGGTTTACAAACGGTGCAGCATTGTATCCTATGGTAACGATGAATGGCGAAGAATGTCATAATGAATGGGAAATTACTTTCGAAGAAATTCATAGAAACGGAGCAATAGCATTCGCAATTTATAATTACCATCGGTACACAAACGATTATTCTTATATTCCAGAAAAAGGATTGGAAGTTTTAATTGGTATTGCTCGTTTTTGGCAGCAAAGAGCCACCTTTTCATCCGATAAAGAACAGTATATGATTTTGGGTGTTACAGGTCCCAATGAATACGAGAATAATATCAATAATAATTGGTATACAAATTACATTGCAAAATGGTGTATTAATTATGCTTTAGAAAATTTAGAAATTGTTAAAAATGACTACGTTTCAGACTATTCAAGGATTATCGGAAAAGTAGATATTACAAATGAAGAACTCAAAAAATGGCGAGCAGTTGCAGATAATATGTATTTTCCATATTCAGAAAAAAACGATATTTATTTACAACAAGATGGTTTTTTAGACAAAGAATTGATAACCGTTTCAGAGTTAGATAGCAGTCAAAGACCCATCAATCAAAAATGGAGTTGGGATCGTATTTTACGTTCACCCTACATTAAACAAGCAGATGTTTTACAAGGTTTTTACCTTTTTGAAGACCATTTTACAACAGAAGAATTAGTCCGTCATTTCGATTTTTACGAACCACTTACAGTTCACGAAAGTTCGCTCTCTCCTTGTGTTCATAGTATTCAATCCGCAAAATTAGATCGAATTGAGCAAGCCTATACTTTTTACTTAAGAACATCTCGTTTAGATTTAGACGATTATAATCACGAAGTAGAAGAAGGTTTGCACATTACGTCAATGGCAGGAACTTGGATGAGCATTGTTGAAGGTTTTGGAGGTATGAGGATCCACAATAATAGGTTAACATTTGCGCCTAAAATCCCAAAAAGATGGAAAAATTATTCGTTTAAAGTCAACTTTAGAAACCAGGTTTTAAAAGTAAACATCAGTCATTCTGAAACAACTTTTGAATTAGATGGCTTGAATGATCTCAAAATAGTAGTCAATGGTGATTTTGTAAATGTTACTCCAAATGTTCTAAAAACAGTTTAAGAACAACGGTATGAAATTAGTTAAAGCACTTTTATGTCTCTTAATTTTTGGATTGTTGTATTCTTGTGACAATAAAAAACAAGCTTTTGATTCTATAAAACCAGTGTCCAATAACTCTTTGGAACGAGTTGAGCCACCAAACTGGTTTATTGGTTTTAAAGATGTTTCATTACAACTTTTAGTAAAAGAGAAGGGTATAGGTAGTTTCAAGCCCTCTATTTCATATAAAGGTGTTGTTATCGAAAAAGTACACACTGCTAGAAGTAAAAACTACTTATTTATCGATTTAAAGATCGACAAAAGAACAGATCCTGGGAAATTTGATATTATTTTTACTTCTGAAAACGGAGATATAAAAGCACATACATATCAATTAAAAGCAAGAGAAAAACCTAGCGAAAACTACATTGGTTTTAACAGTTCAGATGTTTTATATTTAATAACCCCAGACAGGTTTGCAAACGCAGATGCAACAAATGATTTAGGTTCAGCAGTTTCAACGGCTAATGAAAACAGAGAATCTGTTCATTTTTTAAAAGAAAATAGCATTAATAGAAATGATGATTATGCACGTCATGGCGGGGATATAAAAGGAATTACAAGTCATTTAGAGTACATTGATAATATGGGCTTTACTGCTATTTGGTCTAGTCCATTATTAACCAATAATATGCCCAGTCAGTCATATCACGGCTATGCAATTACAGATTTATACGAAGTAGATCCACGTTATGGAACATTGGCAGATTATAGAGAATTGGCAGACAAATCGAGAGAAAAAGGCATTAAATTAATTATGGATCAAGTCGCAAACCATTGTGGTAGCGAACATTGGTGGATGAATGATTTACCATTTAATGATTGGCTAAATTTCCAAGAAAACTTTGAAAATAACGGAGCATTAATAACTTCAAATCATCGAAGAACTTCAAATCAAGATTTGTACGCTTCTAAAAGTGATAAAAAAGGAAACTCAGATGGTTGGTTTGTTGCCACAATGCCAGATTTAAACCAGAAAAACCCGTTCATGGCAAAATACATCATTCAAAATAGTATTTGGTGGATCGAAACTATCGGTTTAAGTGGTATTAGACAAGATACATACCCTTACCCAGACAAAGATTTTATGAGTAATTGGGCAGGAGCTATTATGGCAGAGTATCCAAATTTCTCTATTGTTGGTGAAGAATGGAGCTATAATCCGTTGTTAATAGGTTACTGGCAAAAAGGTGCAAATAATAGAGATGGATATGCTTCTAATTTAACTTCTACGATGGATTTTGCCATGCAAAGAAATGTAGTTGATGCCATTAATGAAAAAGAATCTTGGGATACGGGGTTGGTTAAAATGTATGAAGGCTTGGCCAATGATTTTCATTATGCAACACCAAAAGATATCATGATTTTTCCAGACAATCATGATATGAGCCGAATTTATACGCAATTAAATGGAGATTTAGAAAATACAAAAATGGCGCTTTCTTTCTATTTAATGATGCCTAGAATTCCACAAATCTATTATGGAACAGAGATTCTAATGGATGACTTTGAGAAGCCAGGAGACCATGGTTTAATTCGTACAGATTTCCCTGGTGGATGGAAAGGTGATGCTGTAAATGCATTTACAGGAAAAGGCATAAAGGCCGATCAAAAAAACATGCAAATGTTCTTGAAAAAGGTGTTGAATTTTCGTAAAAACACCAAAGCCATTCACGAAGGGAAAACAATTCATTTTGCACCCTATATGGGAACCTATCTATTGTTTAGAATTATAGATAAAGAAATTGTTGTGCTCATTTTAAATAAAAATGACAAACCAATTCATCTCGATTTAAAAAGATATTCTGAAATTGGTTTAGAGGGTAAAATATTAAAAAATGTCATATCTGGAGAAAAAATAACTTGGGATACAGGAATAAGTTTCACTAAAAGAGGCGTGACTTTATTAACGACAAAATTAAATTGATCATGAAAAAACATTTCATACTCTTTGTTTCGATTCTTTTGTTTTTACCAATAAAATCGTTTGCACAAGAACGTTCTAAAATGACCGCTGTAGTTGTTGAAAATGCAGTATTAGCGAGTGGGAAGTTGATGCGTATTGTTCGTTTTCCATCAAAAAACATAGTGCCAAGACCTGTAGATGTATGGTTACCAGAAAATTATTCTGCTGAAAAAAAGTATGCAGTTTTGTACATGCATGATGGTCAGAACTTATTTGACGCAACGACTTCCTGGAATCAGCAAGAATGGATGGTAGATGAGGTTGCTACCAAATTAATGGAAGAAAAAATTACAAAAGATTTTATAGTAATAGGAGTTCATAATATCCCGAAGATTCGTTTTTTAGATTTGTACCCACAGAAATCTTTTAATTATTTAGCAGAAGAGCAGTTAGATTCTATTAAAAAAAATGCAATTAAAAAAGGAATTACTTTAGATAGTTTTTCTGGTGATGCCTACTTGAAATTTATTGTAGATGAGTTAAAACCTTATATAGATAAAACTTACTCGGTTAAAACAGATAAAGAAAATACCGCAATTGCAGGTTCATCTATGGGCGGGTTAATGTCTTGGTATGCGATATCAGAATATCCAAAAATTTTTGGCGCAGCAGCTTGCCTATCCACCCATTGGGTAGGTTTAACTCCGTCACCAAACAACCCTTTACCAGCAGCAATTTTTAAATATTTAGAAGAAAATGCACCAGATTCTAAATCGCATAAATTATATTTTGATTATGGGAATAAAACATTAGATCAATTGTATCCTCAATACGCACCAATTGTAGATAAACTTTTTTTAGGTAAAGGGTATGTTATTGGAGAAAACTATAAGAATTTATTTTTTGAAGGAACAGATCATTCAGAAAAATCATGGCAACAGAGATTAGATATTCCATTCACTTTTATTTTCAAAAATTGATGAAACATTTTAGACTTACATTCTTATTATTGACACTACCCGCATTTGTAATTGCACAAAATTCAAATAGAATTTTTGAGACAATGACAAATAAGAAAACCCACTTAGAAATTAAGGTCAATGATGGAGCTTATAAAATCAGATTATTTTCTAATAAAATAATTGAAACCTCATTTATACCCTCTGGAGAAGAGGATGTAAAGATTTCTCATGCAGTCGTTTTAAAATCCATTTTAATAGATAATAGTTTTCTAAAGGAAACTGCTAATTCGCTTGTTTTGATCACTGAAGGCATCTCTCTACAAATTCAAAAAAAACCATTTCAAATTTCATATTTCTATAAAGGCAATAAAATTACTTCAGAAAAAACAGGATATTCAAAAGATTCAATACACCAAAAAATACAATTAAATCTTACTAAGGAGGAAGTTTTGTATGGAGGAGGCGCAAGAGTTTTAGGTATGAATCGTAGAGGAAATCGCTTGCAACTTTATAATAGAGCGCATTATGGTTATGAGGCCCGCTCTGAGTTAATGAATTTCACCTTGCCAATTGTATTGTCTTCAAAAATGTATATGCTTCATTTTGATAATGCACCCATTGGTTTTTTAGATTTAGATAGTAAAAAAGACAATTCTATAACCTACGAAACTATTTCTGGGCGTAAAACCTATCAGGTTATTGTGGGGGATTCTTGGATTGATCTAATCGATAGTTATACCAATTTAACAGGAAAACAACCTTTGCCTCCAAGATGGACTTTTGGTAATTTTTCTAGCAGATTTGGTTACCATTCACAAAAAGAAACAGAAACAACGATCGATAAATTTAAAGAAGACGAAATTCCTGTGGACGCAGTTATTTTAGATTTGTATTGGTTTGGAAAAGAAATCCAAGGCACTATGGGGAATTTAGAAGTGTATAAAGACTCTTTTCCAGACATGAAAGGGATGATCTCTAAATTTAATAAAAAAGGTGTTAAAACGATTTTAATAACTGAGCCTTTTGTTTTAACAACTTCCAAAAAATGGGAGGAAGCAGCAGAAAAGAAAATATTAGGAAAGGATTCTATCGGCAACCCCTATAAATTTGATTTCTATTTTGGAAACACTGGGTTGATAGATATCTATAATCCTGAAGGAAAAAAATGGTTCTGGAATATTTATAGAGAACTAAGAAATATTGGAGTACAAGGAGTCTGGGGCGATTTAGGAGAGCCAGAAGTACATCCAAGTAGATTATTGCATGAAACAGGAACTGCAGATGAGGTGCATAATATTTATGGACATGATTGGGCACGTTTAATTTTTGAAGGCTACCAAAAAGATTTTCCAACCGAAAGACCTTTTATTCTAATGAGAGCAGGTGCTGCAGGTTCTCAGCGTTTTGGTATGATTCCTTGGTCTGGAGACGTAAATAGATCCTGGGGAGGCTTACAAAGTCAGCCCGAAATTGCCCTTCAAATGGGAATGCAAGGTTTGGGATATATGCACTCTGATTTAGGAGGTTTTGCAGGTGATAATTTAGATGATGAATTGTATACACGTTGGTTACAATATGGTGTTTTTCAGCCAGTTTTCAGACCTCATGCGCAAGAAGGTGTAGCGAGTGAACCCGTTTTTAGAAGTGATAAAGCAAAAGGATTTGCAAAAAAATCAATTGAGTTGCGTTATAAATTATTACCATATAATTACAATTTGGCGTTCCAAAATAATCAGTTAGGAACTCCATTTATGCGTCCATTATTCTTTGAAGAATCAGAAAACAAAAGCTTACACTCAAATTCGAAGGCGTATTTATGGGGGAATGATTTTTTAATTTCACCAATTTTAAAACAAGGCATACCAACCCAAGATGTTTATTTTCCAAAAACTGCCACTTGGTTCAATTTTTATTCCGGTGAAAAAATTGCTGGTGGACAAACAAAAAACATAAAAGTATTAGAAAGTACTATTCCAACTTTTGTAAGGGCTGGTGCTTTTATCCCGATGGCAAGTGCTATGCAAAACACAGAAGATTATGATGTAAATTTCATTGAGTTGCACTATTATCATGATGCAGCTGTTTCAAAAAGTGAAAGACAATTGTATATCGATAACGGATTGCTTTCTAACGCTTTTGAGAAAGGAAATTATGAGTTGCTTCACTTTGGAGCATCATTTACTAAACGTTGTTTAGAAATAGATTTTGAAGCAAAATTTGGTGAAAATTGGAATCCAAAAAACAAAGATATTCAATTGGTCATTCATAATGTGGATTGGATTCCAAAGAAAATTAAAGTTGGAAGAAAAAGAGTACGAGTCTCACCAAAACAAAAGATACTCAGAATTCCTTTAACTTGGAAAGTAGCTCGAAAATTAAAAGTAAAAATAACATATAACTAATTGATGATGAAAAAAACACTAATCCTATTCGTAATTGCTTTTATTCTATTTTCTTGTAGTAAAGAACAAAAAGAACTTGTAAATTCAATTCCTCCAATTTCAAATGCAATTTTAGAGTCTGCTGTTATTTACGAAGCAAATATTCGTCAGTATTCACCAGAAGGCACTTTTGATGAGTTTACAAAGGACATCCCTGAAATTAAAAAACTAGGTGTAAAAGTGATTTGGTTGATGCCAATTTTTCCTATATCAGAGACCAAAAGAAAAGCCACTGGTGGTGCAGATAGTAAGTTTGCTTCCGAATTTCCAAAAGAAGAACAAAGTAGATATTTAGGGAGTTATTACGCGGTATCAGATTTTACGAAGATCAATCCTGAATTTGGAGACATAGAAGATTTTAGAACCTTGGTGAGCACTGCACATGAACATGGAATTTATGTGATTTTAGATTGGGTGCCAAACCATACAGGTTGGGATCATACTTGGTTACAAACCAATCCAGAATTCTATACTCAAAATGAAAAAGGGGAGGTTGTTCATCCAAAAGATACCGATTGGACGGATACAGCAGATTTAAATTATGACAATCTTGCGATGAGAACTCAAATGATCGCAGATATGAAGTATTGGTTAAAAAATGAAAATATTGACGGTTTTCGATGTGATGTTGCGGGATCTGTACCTTTAGATTTTTGGCAAGATGCAATTCCTAAATTGAGAGCAGAAAAAGATATTTTTATGTTGGCAGAAGCTTGGGAACCGGCATTGCTAAAAGATACGCTTTTTGATATGGCTTATGCATGGGATGGACATCATTTGTTGAACAATTTGGCAAATGGTGAGAAAACCGTTAGCGATTTGAAAACATACATGCAAACTACCTATAAAGAGCGCTACGAAAAAGACGATATGTTAATGAACTTTGTGACCAATCATGATGAGAATTCTTGGAACGGAACCATTCAGGAACGTATGGGTATAAAGGCAGAAATGTTAACAGCCTTAAGTTATGTTCTCCCGGGAATGCCATTGATATATTCGGGGCAAGAATACGATTTAAATCATCGATTAAAGTTTTTTGAAAAAGATTCAATTCCCAAAAAAAAAGGGAAAACATTTGCTTTTTTAACTAAGTTAGGCGCTCTTAAAAATACAAATTCAGCCTTAAATGGGGGGAAAGAAAAAGCAATTTTTGAAGTTTTAAAGAGCGCTAAAGATGTGTTTGTTTTAAAAAGGACGAAAGGGGATAAAACGCTCTTATATTTGGCTAATTTTTCGGATACCACTTCTCAAGTAAAAGTAACTGAAAAAGGAGTTTTTAGAGATTTGATCTCAAAAGAAAAAATAAATTTAAATGGTGAAGCTTTACAAGTTGCACCTTTAACTTTTAAAATAATAATCAATTAGAGATGAGAAGTTTTTTTTTAATGATGAGTGTAGTAACTTTTATAAGCTGCAAAACCGCCACAGAAAAAGGAATCGTATTGACTAAAGCAACGAAAGAGTTTGTGTGGCAAGGCGCAAATATTTATTTTTTGTTAACTGACCGATTTAAGAATGCCGATCCTTCAAACGATATTCAATTTAATAGAAAAGACGATGCTGCAAAACTAAGAGGTTTTAATGGAGGAGATTTTAAAGGAATTACAGAAAAAATTAAGGAAGGATATTTCACTAAATTAGGAATTAATGCTCTTTGGATAACGCCTGTTGTCGAGCAAATTCATGCAGGAACAGATGAAGGAACTGGCAAAAGTTATGGGTATCATGGGTATTGGACAAAAGATTGGACAGCCATAGATCCAAATTTTGGAACCAAAGAAGATTTGAAAGAATTGGTAGAAACAGCACATGAAAAGGGTATTAGAATTCTATTAGATGCTGTTATAAATCATACAGGTCCTGTTACAGATGAAGATCCGATTTGGCCAAAAAGTTGGGTAAGAACAGCGCCACAATGTACCTATTCAAATTATGAGCATACTGTTACGTGTACCTTAGTGAAAAACTTACCCGATATTAAAACCGAAAGTAATGAAAATGTAGCATTGCCACCGCAGTTGGTTTCAAAATGGAAAGCTGAAGGTAGGTATGAGCAAGAAGTAAAAGAGTTAGATGTTTTTTTTGTACGAACAGGGCATCCGAGAGCACCACGCTTTTATATCATGAAATGGCTCACAGATTATATTACTGAATATGGAATTGATGGATATCGCGTAGATACCGTAAAGCACACAGAAGAATTTGTTTGGCAAGAATTTAGAGCTGAATGTGATTATGCTTTTGAGGAGTTTAAAAAAAACAATCCAGAAAAAGTATTGGATCATAATGGTTTTTATTTGGTAGGAGAAGTATATAATTTTGGGATTTCATCAGGAAAAGCATTTGATTTTGGAGATAAGAAAGTAAATTATTACGACAGAGCGTTTAACAGTCTTCTAAACTTTGAAATTAAATGGGATGCAAAGAATTCTGACGTGACAACTGTTTTTAATAAATACGATGCTATTCTAAATAGTGATTTAAAAGGTTATGGTATTTTAAATTATTTGTCCTCACATGACGATGGTCAACCCTTTGACATGACGCGTAAAAAACCATTTAAAACTGCCGAAATGTTATTGTTAACTCCGGGAACTTCTCAGGTGTATTATGGAGATGAATCTGCAAGAGAATTGATGGTTGAAGGAGCCACAGGGGATGCAAACCTTCGTTCTTTGATGAATTGGAGTAGGATTAACGAAGATGTAACTACGAAATTGATTCTAGCACACTGGCAAAAAATTGGACAGTTTCGAGCAAATCACCCAGCAGTTGGAGCAGGAAAACAACAAGTCATTCCTGCTGAGTATGGACTTATTTTCTTGAGAGTTCTAAATGAAGATAAAGTAGTCATTGGTTTGGAATTGCCAACAGGTAAAAAAGTAATTACAGTTGCTCCCTTTTTTAAAAATAATGAAACCCTTAGAGATGCATATACCCAGCAAGTACTTCTTGTCAAAGACGGAAAAGTAACACTCAATTCTCCTGTAAATATTGTATTGCTAGAAAAAGCGGTTTTGTCGCATTAACTCCATCAAACATTAAAATACAATTTTTAATACATTGTTAAGCAACTATCGAACAGAATGTTTTGAACGAAGTAGAACAAGGACTGATGATTTGATACTTTTTAATTAAAATATAAGATCTACAATTTTTTCAACTACTTGTTCTAATGACCTTTATTGATTATTCAAAAGTGTGTATTAAAATGTACACCTTATCTAACTTACTTTTAAACTGAAGTAAGTTGCATTACCCTTTCCAAGTACCTCCATATGTATAGTTAGTATTATCCTCTTTAACTTCTACAAGACACTCTTTACAGACAAACACCCATTCTTTTGGGTTTTTATATTGCACTCGGTACATCGTAGAGAAATCGACTTTACAAATAGCACAATGTTTAATTCGTTGTTTCATAATTCACTTAAGTTATTAATAACTTAATTTTTGGAGTTTAATATAACTCCTTTCCAGTTATCTTTTTATATCTCCCGAGCAACCTTTGGAGCAACTCTAAAAACCAAAAAACCCGTACATCATTGTTTATGAATGAGTTACGGGATAATTTTGTGGTACCTCCAGGAAGTTTTAGGTTTTATCTCATTTTACTTGTTTTTATATAAGTCAATGAAAATCAACAGTATAATGACAAAATCATGATAAAATAGTATAGAGAAATCAAACCAAATAACAAGGATTTAAACCTGCAGAGCAACCTCTCGAGCAACCGGTATTCTCGCTATTGGAAACCCTTTAAACAGGTTGACAATTACTGGTGAGGATACCGAATATTTAACCCGAAATGAAGTCTCTAAGGTATTAAATGTAACGGTTCAAACATTGAATAATTGGAGAAAAGAAGGTATCTTAAATCCTCTAAAAATAGGTGGTAGGGTGTTGTACAGAAAAGAAGATGTGTATAGTAACTCACGATTGATTGCGTGAGATTTATAATAATTTTTTATTGTTTTAATTTTACCAGGATGTTAAAACTTCAACAACATTTCCTATTTTCTCAGGTTTAGACTCACCGTATTCAGATAGGCAATTCAAACTACAGCAAAATCTATGATTAATTTCAAATTCAATTATTGAATTTTTCTTTGTTTTCGAAGAGTATTTTCCCAAAACACCCTTATTATAATGACTATAAGAATAATAATGACCATCACCTTCAATTTTTTTTGAACAGTTGATACAAACATAATTTTGAGGGTATGATTCCCAAAAAACATTATAATCTTTTTTTATCTTCTTTTGTTTCTCATCCATATAATAAATCAGGGGCTTCTTATTCCTCTCTTTGGCCTCTTTTTCTCTTTTTTCCATCAACTCCTTCCAATAATTTTTGCCTTTTTCTTTCAATTTTTTTTGATACGAACCCAATTTTATGTTTTTACTACTGCTAAATTTGGGTTTGGCTGAAGTTACAGTCTTATTTTTATTTACAACATTTGAGACAACAATATACTTCCTTTGATTAGCGGCATCAGTTATTGACTCTGAATTACCATTTAAGATAAAAGTGAATGTTTGATTTGGATTTGATAAAGAATAATATTTCAGAATTACAATTGAAGAGGACTTCCTGTAAATCTCTGGGTTATACCCTATTCTTCGTCCATCCATTTTTAGATTACCACCCATACCACTAAATGAAATTTCCGCATCTATTTCGTAGTTTTTAAATTTATGAGTTTGTAAATAAAGATTTACATCTGAGTCTGAGTAAAATTTCTCTTGCGCTGATAAGTTTTGAAAACCTATTAAAAAAATAAACAATAGAATTAAATTTTTCATATTTTTAGTTATTTTGATTATGTTATATTTAGTTGAGAATTAAAATCCCATAATATCTTTTGCACATTTAATGGAACAGCATAACTCATATTTCTCATTGTTACTTTGGTTTATTGCAAGACCATTACTTGTTCCTGCCATATAATAACCTTTGCCAACAAAACTTTTTTTACAATAATTACATACGTGAGAAACAGATACTGGTGGTGAATATTTTTTAACTTTTTTCTTTTTTTGAATTGTTATTTTTTTAACTCCATTTTTGTCATATGAAATTGATTTTCCTTTTCTATTTCCTTTTAAATGATTTGTTAAAGTATAGTCTCCTTTTGTATTTATGACGACTTTTGCTAATCCTTCCATTAATCCATTAATATAGTTTGCAGAATACACTGTATCTTTTTCTTTATTAAGAACATATGATTTTCCTTCAAGAATTGAATTTTTATAATTATTGTAACCACTTTCTATAATATTATTTTCATTATCGTACTTAAAATATTCAGATAGCCCATTAAACTTGTCATCTTTGATTGAAATTGTTCCAATTAAATTTCCGATAGAATCATAACGTTTAAAAATTCCATTTCCTTTTCCTTTTTTGTCGTAAAACCTTGAAGCTTGTAGCTTACCGTTTTCAAAATAGGATTGAAGAGTTCCGTTTAGTTTACCATTTGAATAAAATGATGTCTCTTTAAGATTTCCATTATCATAAAAAGTTTTAACTAATCCGTCGTTGAATCCATCTGTTGAATTTAAATCTATAACTACATTTCCTGCTTTATTATATTTTAATAATTTTCCATTTATTAAACCTTTTGAATATTCTACTTTAAGGAGAATTTGAGTTTTGTTTAAATACTGAATTGCAGTTCCTGTAAATAATTTTTCTTGATGATAAATTTTTATGGAATCTTGATTTTCAACAACCTGAAAAGGACCATTTTGGGTAGATAATTCATTGATTTCTTTGGTTGGAGTGGAGCAGCTTACCAAAAAAACAAAACCTAATATAATTAAGAATATGTATTTCATTTTATTATGTTATTTGTTATTTAAATTTAGTTAAACTAATGAATGATAGAAAATAAATTATAGAAATCCCTAATCCATCCCCCATTTTAAAGTTGATGTTTTTTACTATATTTACTTATTAATATCCATCTACCCATGTATAGAATCTATTTCATTTTTTTTTTAATCTCTTTAAAAGTATTTTCTCAAACAAAGAATCCAGAGATTATAACTAATAGTTATTTGTTTTCTTTTAAAGACAAGTCTTATATTATTTCAGGAGATTCTATTTATAGCAGCTCAAAAACCCGGGAATGGAATGGTACTAAACATTATTTAGAAATAAATGACTATGTTTTTTTTGAAAACAATTCCAATGGGTTTTTAATGCATAATTCTGGGGGAATCATATACCAATTTGACGGTACAAAATTTGATAGGTTAGACGATTCTTTCATCTTCAATTCTCAATACGAAAGTTTTCCATTTATACATAATAACAGTATCTATAATTTTGGGGGTTACGGGCTCTTTACCTTTAAAAATATTTTCACATACTTTAACCTATCCAAAAAAGAAACAGAAATAGTATCTATAAAAACACCATTGTCAAAACAACCTTTAGGTCGTAAAAAGATGTTTAGTCAATTAGAAGGTAATGAATTATTTATAGGTCCTGGATTAGGATACAATCCAGATATAGAACATAGCTATAAAAAGTCCAAGATTATTGAAGATTATTGGAAATTTGACTTAATTGAAAAAGAGTGGTTCAAATTAGGAGATGGTACATCTTATTTAAAAAATGAAAATTACTACCTTATATATAATTACAAAAACACAACCTTGGTTCTATCTGAAGAATCTATTTTTACGGTTGATATAAAAAACAACAAAGTCTCATTTTATAAAAATAGTAATACAGACTATATAAAATCTATAAAAAAAGAAAGAGAACGTTATCTTATTACATACAATAAATCCAGAAACGGATTTTATGCTATTTTAGATAAGAGAGATTCTAAAAACACATTAAATTTCATCACTGCAAATGATTTACTGGGAGTTCCAGACACTGTTGAAAAACTCTATAAGGAAGAAGAAAATCCAATTTTATTATTTGGAACTGGAGGTTTAATCTTACTAATTATATTCGTTTTCGTTTTTCTAAAGAAAACGAATATTCAGAAAATTAAATTAAAAAGAAAGAAGATTAAAGTGCAACTAACAAATGAAGAGGAACTATTACTATGTCTAATAGAAGAGCAATATCCAAACTATATTAAATTCCCTGATTTAATGGATGTCTTTGATCCCCATTTGAGTTATGAAAACAAAAAGAAAAAATTAAGAACAGCTTTGTATCAAATTGAAGAAAAAATTGGTAAAACCTTAAAATTGAAATCTAAAATATTTATTGAAAGAAAAAATAAAGAAGATCTAAGGATTAAAGAAATTAAAATTAAATAATAGGAATAGAATTTTTAAATCGATAAAATTGTTCCTTAATAACTGACTTAAGTCATTAATAACTTAACTTTTGGAATTTAATATAACCAATTTACAGTTATCTTTTTATACCTCCCGAGCAACCTTTGGAGCAACTCTAAAAACCAAAAAACCCGTAAATCATTGTTTATAAATGAGTTACGGGATAATTTTGTGGTACCTCCAGGAATCGA
>Ga0209555_10001181_pt1 | contig 20461 bp, 4 predicted proteins | sample SaaInl85LU_5_DNA_FD_184643 | JGI IMG/M metagenome (GOLD analysis project Ga0209555, IMG submission 184643) | Marine microbial communities from expanding oxygen minimum zones in the Saanich Inlet - ESP_85LU_5_DNA (SPAdes) (version 2) | ecosystem: Environmental > Aquatic > Marine > Intertidal zone... | reverse complement strand
TACTACTATATATGCTCGATACTCTGATATTGACAACAGTACCATCAGTATATGTAGTAGTTTCTCCAGTCAGAGGCTCACGTGGATATTTTCCGGCTACATATGTAGTTGAGCTAAGATTAACAATAGTTGTATTAGGATTTATACCATCATAGACCTTGTTCCATTGATTGTCATTGATGTTTCCAAATGCTGTTTTATCATTTGTTCCATATATGCGGAATTCTTTGGGTTGTCTCACAAGTTGTGCCGTTAATGGATAAAGTTTTGTTTCTTTTAATATAACATCTTCGCCTAAATCAATCATTACCAATTCTCCCGGATATTCTGATAAATATGTTACTAATGCGTTACCGCTCTCATCATATGTATTGTCACCAGATAGCCAAGCCTCTGTATCCGCACTGTACAGAACGCCATCAAATAATTTGAAAGGACTGTGTGATACATCATTGTTATTAAATGTAGATGAACTACATGCAACAGTAACACCATCTGAATTTGTAAATGTAGTAGCATCCATATTCTCGCGAGGGAATTTCGTCAATAATGGATAATAAGTTGTTATTTCTTTGCGCGCAAATAACTCCCATTCTCCTAATGTACTAAATAATCCACCTTCCCATACTTTGTGAATAATGATACAATAATATCTATAAGGTTGAGTGTTATCTGGGATATCGTATTCATAATGCCATACTAAATCTCCAGATATTTCAAATCCAACGCCTTCATATACTATATTCCATTCACTACTATCAATATCAGATGTATATGCTGTTAAATCATTAGTGCCATAAATACGGAATTCTCTTGGACGTCTTCTATAATCCATATTAATTGGTATATAAATTTTGGTTTTAGACAATATTATTTGTTCCCCTAAATCAATCATTACCCATTCTCCTCTATAATCAGTTCTTCCTTCCAATCCAGGATATGTACCATCTTGAAGATACATGTGCACACTTTCCTGTGCAGTCATCCAACAATCTGGATACTCAATACTATAATCAACAATCGTAATATGATGATTTTTTATACCGTCAAACGCTTTTAATGTTGTCAAACCAGCATTAAATACACTTGATGATTTAGAACTTAATTGCGTACCATCGCTATACGTAAAATATACTGTATGATAATTATTCTCAAAAGTAACTTTATCCTGGGTAAAATTTTCACGTGGATATTTTACATATTCTGTGTCAGATAATGATGACACTGCATATGTATCTATATGTTGCAATATTACACCATCCGCACCTTTCTTAGTAGTAGTTCCTTCAACTATACCACCCATTCCAACATTTGATGTATAATAATTGATACCACCGCCTCCTCCGCCCCCGCCGCTACTGATTCCATGTATATCATCGCTATTGCCACCTGCGCCTCCTCCGATAGTAGTAATACCAAAAGCACTACTGTTTCCTCCATTCTCTCTGAAAGCCGCTTTACCACCTTCTCCAACTATTATTGGAAACTCAGTATTGGCAGGTACGACCATATTAGATGCCACATACACTGAACCTCCGCCACCTCCACCACCTACGCCATTTTCTCCAGAACCTCCTGCACCACCACCTGCAACAATTAAAACATCAACGACAGTATCTTGAGGAAATGAGATGCTATTTACATCATTACTCGTGTTTTTAAAAGAATAAATGTACTGATTATTTCCTAAATCAACAAATGAAGTATTGTCTTTTGTTATTCCAGAATCTACTATACGAGGTTCATTGAAAGGTTGTATTATTTTTGTCGAAATATTATCAATTGATATTTGAACATTGCTATAAGATATGTATTCGTCTTCTGGTGCTTTCGTCCAATATGATTGCTCTTTTACGATGTCGTTAATCTCTTCCTCGGAAAATTCATATGTTATATAATTTCCTCTCTTATTGAGAGAACCACCTGATACATTATTTATAGCACCTTGTTTCCCATCTGTCTTCGCTAATTCTGACGCTGTCATTGAATTCACATATTGCGTAATATTCGTATATTCAGTATTTCGTTTGGTAGTGAGTTCATTTGTCGTAGAATTCATATTTGCCTGTATATCGTCAATTTGAGTCTGTACTGTACCATTGGCAGTTACGCCTGTCAAATTGTCCAGTTTTGCAATATCAAAGTCATGTGATGCAACTTTGCCATTTGCATCAGATACTACCATCTTGTTGGCAGGAAGCAAATTTGTCGTTATAGTCGTAGCAGCACCAGTGATTAAATCTTGTTTAGAATTCACATCAGAAATAAGCGCGACATCAATTGAATTAATTGTAATTTTATTATCAAAAACATTGACAACATTTCCATTATTACCATATGAAATATTACTGCTGTTTATGGTATCCCAAATAGTATCTTTAACAGATATTGAATTATCATCTGGATTTTTAACAAAAGTTTTACTGAAATTGATGATATCTTGTTTTTGGTCTGTTCTATCTTTAATATAACTGGTCAAATTGCTGTTGGTTTCAGATAATTTTTCAACAGATATATTTGACATGTTTGTAATATTATTTGCCATATTTGATGAAGAAGTTAAAGTCAAATTACCGATACTGGATTCAGATGTACCAGATAATGTAGCAAAGTTATCAATTTGCGATTGAATATTATCAGTCACACCAGATAAATAGCTCAGTTTTTGAGTGGTTATGCCATTTATAGTTCCAGACGCACTTACATTTCCATTTATATCTAATGTTGTCACAGGTGTTGTTGTACCTATGCCAAGTTTCCCATCGTGAGTCATTGTAACTTTTGTTTCAGTTCCGTGACCAAGTTCAATTATATTGTTTTCGGCTTTTTCTACTATTTTTAATACAGGACCATTTAAAGAATCACTTGCAATTTCTGTAACATCGCTTATAGTAGATGAGAAGAAACTTTGTGATACACCATTGATAGAATAATTTTTCACTGTAAGATTTCCAACAATATTTAAATCACCATAATAAAATCCATTTTCCACATATTTGAATATTTCCCCATTTGGCATTGAATCTATGTTCAAATATTCAAGAACGTTATTTGAAGTTGCCAATATATTAGAATCTAATTCGGAAGACACATTTTGAACGCGCGATATTAATTCATTTGATGTATTTGTCATCGTTGTGTTTCCGGCGTTGAGTTGTGTTTGAATATTATTATTAACATTGCTCAAAAAACTTAGTTCCTTGACACTAACTTCGGATGTTGCTACCTTTCCGTCATCGCCACTGATTAAAACCATATTCGGTTGCTTGAGATTAAGCTCATTTGCGACAGCATCTATTTTTGGTAATACTTTGTTGTAAGTAAATGACTTTAAGAAAGATAGACCAGGCATATACTTACTATTTACATTGAAGAATAAAAAATTAAAAAAATAATAATTTTAAGATATATTTGAACTTATATAATCTCTTATGATATTGATGCGGTATTCAAGAGAATCTATATACCCTGATAATGTATCATTAGTAAGTCTAAGTGAATCTACTTTGCGACTTAGTTCTTGTGTAGCACATGTATTCAAAGTATATATATATGATTTGTCTAATGTTGTCAAATCATTAATTTCAGTACCATATACGAATATGTTTGAAGATGATGTATAAGGAGTGAAATCACGATTATGTATTTGCAATTCGTAGCCATCTTCATTGCTTGTCATTGAATATTGTAGTACGACATCTTCATTCCTTTCATCTTTTATTTTAAGTTTAGTAGAAAGGTGATTTTCATTTGTCACGACGATATTGCTGGACATTTCATCGTAATTGCTTGTAAATTTATCGGCAATCAGAGTATTGAGGCGTGATATATCAAATTCAGCAGGGATTCGTATAGTATTGTTACTTGAGTTGTATTCGCAAGATTGATAGATATTTGGGATATAACGTGAAGTTTTCTTAGTGGCTTCTGGGATGACATCTTCAATTTGTTGCGAAATGAAGCCATATACTGTGTTGTCACCTTTGGTGGCATTATCAATGTATTTGTAGGTCTTGGGTTCTATTGCAAGTATTTGTTGAAGTGCGACATTGTCATCAATATCTGTTATATCTTTTTTAATACGTTCGTCTGAAGTCCATATAATACCTGCGCCATCCATCCATAAATCTTTTTCAAGTTTCATACAATAAGGATTTTCGCGAGTTTCTACAACATCAGTTTGAGAATTAACAATTCTACTTGAAAGACTTTCCGTACTATCTACTGAAGCACGTATATTGACATGTTTCCCAACATTGATAGAAGAACTATTATAAGGCATTAATTTATCAGCTTTGATATTATGCAACTCAGCATATCCATCAGATATCATGTTACCTTTCGCATATAACGTATAAATCTCATCAGGAGTCAGTGCGCGATTGTATATACGAACGTCGTCAAGTTTGCCATTGAAAAATGCGCCATTACTTATCCCAATATTTATATTTGTATTAAAATCTGAATCAGCTATTGCAACATCATTTGCTACTAAAGTACCATTTTTATAAATATTTCTTTTTCTCGATGAAGAATCATAAGTACCTATCCAATTATTCCATTTGCCTATATCATTTGAAAAACTTTGTGTGTCTAAATCATTTCCAACAAATGCAAAAGTAAAATTATTATTACTACGATATCCAAAATATAACACTTTGTGATGTGCATTATTACCGGGTGTCGTCAATATCTGGTCGGTAGTACCATTTGTATTTCTATAAGTCCATGCTGATACAGAAAAACTCTTATTATCAGACAAATCAACTGTGCTTGATAATCCTTGTGATGATGTATTTGGAAAACTAATACTATTCGTTCCTATGACACTATCATCAACAAAAGATGTTCCTGTGCCGCCAGTTAAATCTTTGCCATTTCCAGAACTATCCAAAACATTTCCATCAAACTTGTACCAGGCCAACATATCCGATGTATCTGCAAAGAAATCATACAAAACTTGTCGTCCAGCACGATATATTACTCGAATCTCTTCTGATGTCAGTGCGCGATTATATATACGGAAATCTCTCAATGTTATTTGGGTGTCAACATTGAATTCGTTTAACCAACTTGATTTACCTAAATATGAATGTGTGTATGTATTTGTAGATGGATAAATATGAACAGCATTATATATTTGAATGCCATTTTTGTATATTATCCAGGTTCCATCTTTTTTGATAACCCATGAAATATGAATTAAATCACCTTCAGTAACGTTCTCAAAGTTGATATTAGTTCCTATACCATCTATTCTAAAGCCCAAATTTTGAGATGAGCTATATTTAAATATTAATATTGAATTGTCAGCACTTGCAATATTAGTTTCTTTACTTAAACTGAATAATCTTGGATAATGATTAACAACTTCTTTGTCAATTCTACACCAACATGATATACATATATCTTTATCAAAATCTATAATATCCCCAGGAAGTTTCAAATAATTGTCTTTTGTAATCGACAATATACTTTCAGACAAAACGGGACTTCCAAAGACAGTTGCTGTTTTATCATTTCCAGAACTATCTATTTCTCCATTTGCTCCATCAAACTTGTACCAGGCCAACATATCCGACTTGTCATTTGCAAAATCATCAGTAGTGACATACAATGTCTCATCAGGAGTGCCAAAGAATTCTATTTCAGCCAAATCCAAATAACCATCAATATACCCACCCATTACTTTATTCACACATATGCCGTATTTTTTATAAGATATTTTGGGAAAGACAACATCTGAAACATGTATAACATTATTTTCTATATAAGATGCATCTGATTCATGAATAATTTCATCCCAATTTACATCATCATTTGTACCATATAATTTATAATCTTTGGGTTTCCGTGCATCCCAAATATGATTATTTGCTTGATTGTCATTTCTTCTAAATAATTTTACAAATGATAAATAAATTCTTTCTGGAAATTCTATTTTCACAAATTCTCCTAAATAATTTGGATTTATAAATGATGTTGATGTTGTAGTACCATCTGTATTATAAAAAGCCATTGAACTCATATTTCCTAAATTATCATCAAATAGATTTAATGCAATATTTATGAATTTTGAACTCCATTCTATTTTATATGACCCATTTCCATATGTTTGTCCTGAAATTGTTTTTATGACACCGCTCTGCTCACTTCCAGTGATTCCAGGAAACCCGATTGGAGGGTATTTCTTGACATCTACTGTATCATCTATGCCTATTGTAACGCGGTTGTTATAGACGCGCGTATTCTTATAACGAACGTAATGTCCCTTGTCTTCCCATACAGATGGCGCTAAACTAATGGTATTTTCATTATTGTATATGTTTTCTGGAAATACTATTTTATCTTGTTTTGCCGAAAAATCTATATTTGTTGCGATTTGTTTATCTTGTACTTTTACATGGTCTTGGTATATTTTGATTTGACCGTAATTTATATATTCTTCATTTGACGTCCATACAGAATCAGATGTTGTCACTGTACCTTGATATACAAATGTTCCATCTGTGCTGAGAGTTTTGGTAGCTTCATCATACACAAGTCCAGAACCAAATGTAAGAGGTTCATAAAGGTCATTGACGGGTCCTTGAAATTCTGATTTTATTTTTGCAGTATAATTAGATGCATTGCTTACATATGTATTTACCAATCCGGTAAATTCAGACGAAGTCGCAGTTACCTGTGACGAAATAGTATCCAATTGTGGCTGTATCGGTGAAGTGACATTTGTCAAATGATTTAATTTACTTGTATCAACCTCACTCGCGTCAAGTTTCCCTTCTGTATTTGTGACAAGTACTTTATTCGCAGGTAAATCAGATGTAAGTATAGTGGATGCCGCGCCAGTAATAACGCCTTGTTTTCTATTGACAATTGATAAAGTTGCAACTTCTTTATCATTTATCTCTATTCTATCTCCATATACAACGACATTGCCATATGATATAGAATTTGTTTCAACATTTTCATTCCACAACGTATTTGTAGTTGATACAGTCAGTGTATTGTCAGCACTGTCGTATGAAAATCCGTCACCAAATGTAATTTTATTTTGCTTACCATCCATAAAAGTATCAAATGTTGCATCTACATAATTAGAGACGGACGTACCCATTACGGTCATTTTATCAAAAAGTTTGTCTCGTGTTTGTTGAACATAATTTGATGTATTTGAATCATTTTCATCAAATCTATCATTGACATTTAAAGATAAATCGGATATACCCAATCCAATATTATCAAGTTGCTGTTGTATATTTCCAGTAACATCTTTGAAATTTTCTATATCATTCTGAGATACTCCATTGATAGTACCGACAACTTTAATATTGCCATCGACATGTAGTTTTTCTTGAGGATTTGATTCTCCAATACCAACATTACCATTTGACAAAACAGTAACACGATTGTTTTCGCCAGATGTCCCGTGATTGACAGAAAGAATATTGGAAGAAAGATTATTCACTACTTTCAAAGCAGGCGCGTTTAGTTCATTTACTATTTCAATAGATTCTGTATTGTAATTTTCCTGTACAGCACCAGATATAGTGACACTTCCTTTGATTCTGTAACTCGCAGCCGCTGCGGTACCATCAACTGTCAAAGAATTGTAATAATTTCCGTATTTAAATAATTTATGTGATTCTCCTTCGGGTATTTCATCCATTTTTAAAGCATTTTTTTGGTTTTCTAAATTTGATGATATAAGATTATGATATTGTGATATTTTATTTGTCATCATGCTGATTTTATTTTCAATAATGTTAGATGACTCATGTAGTGATATAGGAATATTATCTATTTGTTGTTGAATATCTGTATGAACACCTTTAATATTATCCAATATAGATGCATCTGTGTCTGAAGTTCTGATATTTCCACTTGGATTTGAAATTAAAACGCGCCCAGGAGGAGTAAGACCTGTGAAATTATTAGGTTTATCAGTCAATAATTTTTCCCGCACTTTATTATCTGATTTTTTCGTAAAGTTTTCATCCGCAATCACAGAGAGAAAATTGGATGTAAATTCATTCAAACTATTCATGCTGTATTCGGTCATCTTTTGATATGTTTGAGTTTGATAATACTTTACTATTTACAATAAAGAATAAAATATAAATGTACAAAAATAAGATTTCAAGTAAAAGGAAAGGAAAGTAAAGAAACTTAAAGAAGGGCGTTGGGGGATTTAAGGAACCAACCAAAATTAGGAATTAGACATTTTAGATTCTATGTCAGCGATACGCTGTTCTAATTCAGTCGTTCGCGATAACAAATTGCTACTATTCGCATCAATTATATCTGTTTTTCTGCTTAGAGTTTGTGTAGCACAAACGTTAAGGGTATATATATAAGATTTATCAATGGTTGTCATATCATCTATTTCTGTACCATATACAAAAACATCACGACCATCTCCTGGTATTTTGCCTGTAATAGTCATTGTATATCGCGAATCAGCATCGCCATTCATTACAAATGAAACATCGGTTGCTTGACCGCTTGATGATATAAGACGCAATTTATCAGACAGTAATTTTCCATTGTAAGTAGTCACGATGGTTGATATGTCAAAATCTTTTGGCAATACTATTGTTTTTCCAAAATAAGGACAATATTTGTAAATATTTGGAATATATTTCTTTGTCTGTGTAGTGGCTTCTGGTATTACATCTCTTACTTGTTGTGATATAAATCCATATACTTTGTTTTTACCACGTTCCAAATGGTCAATGTATTTGTATGTTTTTGGTTCTATGGCAAGAATCTTTTGGAGCGCACCATCCTCGTCAATATCTTGAATATCTTTTTTTATACGTTCGTCCGATGTCCAAACAATATCGGCACCGTCAATCCATATATCACGTTTAGCACGCATACAATATGATTTATCATCAGTTGAAACATCTGTTATATTTGAACTCATCATCATATGTTGTGACGACATAGTATCTGTTGTATTATGTATTTCAATGTGCTTACCAAGGTTAATCGGCCCAGAATCAATGGATGAAATATTTTTTGTAATAACATTATTTGTTTCTATTGAGCCTAATTTAGCTGTATTCAATGATTCTGTTATTACAGATGTGCTGACATTTATGTGCTCATTGCCATATAATTCTAATTCTGCGAATCCGCAATCTCCACCAGTACCTCCTTGTTTCGTGACAGTTATCGCAAAATGCTTATATTTCTGTGTTGGTACAACTTTTTCTGATGTATGAACTCTATCCGCATCTGTGCTATATGTTGCTTCTACAGTCTTATTTACAATAAGTTGTGTCCATGTATTGCCATCATTGCTACCATATATTACATAAAATACAGGATTTCTATGAGACCCCCCTGTTATACGTCTTTCATATATTTGAACATATGATAGGTAAATAGCTTTATCTAATTCTATCTTAACCCATTCACCATAATTATCAGAATCGTCGCCAATATATGATGATGTATCTATAGCATCGCCAGCAACAGAACCAGCAGGAATCGTGTCGCCATCTTTGTAATATTTGTTATTTTCTGTAATCCATCCTACATCAGCACGGTCACCATTAAATAATTGATGCCCTCTATAATTTGTAGATTCTACTGTTTCTGAACTCCACTGAACAATATGATTTTGAGATGTATATGGACTTACAGTCGTAGCAGCTGTAAGAGATATATCAGGATATTTGCGCGAAGGTTGGAAAGCAGCGTAAGTATTTACACGTTCGCCTTTGTATAATGATAAAGTATTTTTTGCAAAACTAACATCGCCATGCGAAACATGTGTTTTCTTATCATTCCAACCGCCTGCTGTGAGTTCTTTTGTTGTTGAATTGTATTTCAGACCATCTCCAAAGTGTATCACATCCTGTTTCGTAACAAGGTCATCTACCTCCGCAACCGGATATTCACTTTCTGGCGAATACCATCTTATTATTACTATACCGCTACCACCGTTGCCTCCTTTTCTTTGTCCATTATTCTCTGAACTACGAGATCCACTTCCACCGCCTCCTGTATTATTTTTCCCATCTAATCCATCGCCATTAAAACTATCAGCACCACCCCCTAATCCCCCCGATGAATGATTACCGTTTTTCAATCTATAACCTGTTCCTCCACCCCCAGCAAAATACACTTTCCCGTCTGTATGATGTTCTCCAATATTTGTATCTGTAATTCCGAAAAAACTTTTGAAATCTATTGTATCAACGCCACTTATACCATTCCCACCATCTCCATCATCTGCAGTACCAGATTCTATGTTGTTTTTCCCTGTTTCTCCGGCTCCGCCTCCTCCACCAGCGAAGGGTTCGGCGTCTAATACAGTTGAAGCTGTTGTTTCTCCTCCATTATAACCTTGTCTGTAATTATCAACTATAATAGTACCATCAAATTTAACTATGTCAGATATATATCCAAAACCTCCAATTTCTCCAGAATCTCCAGAATCTGGATGAGTTATAGTACTACCTCCACCACTACCACCTGTATTTCCTGCACTGGTTCCCCATCTTGATCCTCCACCTCCTCCTCCTACTGCTTCTGTTTGTAAATAACTAAATGATGAATTCTCGCCATTTTTACCGCGTTTATACGAAGTATCTGTGTGAATATCACCGTTACCACCATTTCCAACTGTAACAATGTATTGTCCTGAGGGGATAGTTTGATTTTGTAAGAATATCAAACCTCCTGCTCCTCCTCCTGCTCCCGGAACAGAAGATGTCGTACTATATGTACTTCCACCACCGCCACCTCCCCCTACCATAAGAATGTCACATACTGTGTCTCTGTCAAATGTTATTGAATTTGTTCCAGTAGTTGAGGTAAAAGCGAAGTATCTGTATCCTCCTGAACCTGGAATGACGGTGGGTTCTTCAACAAGATCATTATGTATTATAGATACTTTTGAAATAATTTGTAAATTGTATGCGATGGCCAATTTATCTGGATAATATTTGAGATATTTGTCAGGAACAACTTCTGATGTATTTTTATAAGTAATGTAATCTACAACTGGTGGTTCATATTTATAAAGTTGTTCAAGCTCTTCCACAATTAGTTCGCGGTCATAGAAACGAAGGTCATCTATAAAATGACGTAAAGGATATGTCGGGTCGCCTATACTTACTTTGCCAATAGGTACGGAAGGCCATGTATTTGTAACTTCTTGAGTAAATACAGGTTCTGTACCAGCATTCTTAAATATTTTGAAAGTGACATTGTCGCCTGTCTTGACAAAAGTGAAACAGTAATGTCTCCAAGATGTATCATCTAATGTAAAATCGTTGAGGAAACCATCAGTTGTCACATGTGCAGCCCCGAACTGAATACTCCAATAATTGGTAGAACCGTTCCTTTGGATTTTAATGGCATTACTGGCTGACATTTCTTTATATAATACAGTGTCCCATTCGCTATGTAATTGAGTAATTTTAGTCCAGAAACATATGGATATGATAGTATTTGCAGTAAAGTCTAAATCACTTTGTATAATCATGTAACTACCATCTAAGTTTGCAGCACCGTCGCCTTTTATTCGGATAGATGTATCAACCAATGCACTATTTTGAGTAACATCATATGCACTACCAAGATTGCCGCTATTCGTAGTAAAATTATTTTTATCAAACTTGTACCATAACAAAAGATTTTGCGTATCCGTGTAAAACGGCACACTAACTTGTGTTTCAATTACAAATTCTTCCGCACCATAAAACAATAAATCATCAAAACCAAGCGTACCAGTGTTTGGTGAAATTTTAGTAAATAAAATAGCAAATTCGTTAAATCCATATTCTGTGCTTGGAACAGGAGATGTATGTTTGCCGTATTGAGGTGTGTAGGATAATTTAGGATATATACCATCACCATTTATATACTCGACATTTGATACAGACAAAATTTCTGTCCAAGATACTCCATCATTATTTGTGCCAAAAATCTTATATTCTAATGGAGCTCTTTTTTCAGGAATATCTTCTCTTCTACGATATATTTCTATGTATGAAAGTTTTATTGTTAAAGGCAGTTTTAATCGTATCCATTCTCCTTTAATGCCTGATATTTCATGTTCTCCAATGTATTCACCAGAACTGTTAAAACCACCTTGTTGCCATGCAGAACCATATCGTCTTAAATTTTCATTATTAAATATCCCTGATGGGGTAAATCCCCAACCATCTGTTGTTTTTCTTGAACTATAAGATATATAATAATCACCGTTGCCATACGGAAGGTCACTTAATGTAGCAGATGAAGAACGTGCGGTAAGATCACTTGCGTCTGTGCTTGGTAAGGCAGCAGGTGGGAATATTTGTACATCTCCGTACGAATATACCATAGTTGTTGTTGTTCCAACTGCACCTGGGACATAGTTGTATAAATCGGCTACTTCGCTTGCGGTTAGAGCACGATTATATACACGGAAATCGTCTATTTTTCCGTTAAATGGATATATATAATAATAACCAATATTAAGAGTATTTCCTGTAAAATCTGCAGCACCTGATGCAGTATCATTTGCAATTAACACACCATTTTTGTAAATTTCTCTTCTAAGATCTGTAGAATTATATGTTACTGTCCAATATACCCATACATTTGCATCATTTTGAACAACAGTATCTAAATTATTACCGCCAAAAAATGAAAAAGTAAATTCATTTGTATTGCGATATCCTATTATCAAAATTTTATTCATACTTTGAACCTGTCGTTCTGTAGATATCATAAAATCGTAATCTCCATCATTATTTCTGTAACTCCAGAATGCTATTGAAAAACTCTTATTTCCAGACAAATCAACAGAACTTGTTAAACCCTGTGTAGTTGTTTTAGGGAAACTAATACTGTTTGTACCTATTTTACCTTCTACAAATGATGTTCCAGTACCTCCAGTCAAATCATTACCATTTCCGGAGCTATCTGTAATATTTCCATCAAGTTTATACCAGGCCAACATATCTGTTTTTACATCTCCAAATGAAGAACCAGATGATGCATTATTATTGGTTGTTCCTACTGCACCAGGGACATAGTTATATAATTCTGATATTTCATCAACTGTAAGAACACGGTTATAGAGACGGAAATCGTCTAATTTTGTTCCAGTTTTTAATCGGAAACTACCATTATCAGAAGAACCAAGATGAAATAATCCTTTGTACGCAATAAGTGGAGAAACATATTGTGATACTAACACATTATTAATATATAGTTTAGTCATATTTGTATCCAATGTTATAACTATATGTGACCATTCTGTATTAAATTGATTTATATTATAATTGAATGTTTTTTCATTCCATCCACTACCCCCTGAACCTGTCCATAATCCTAATTGTCCTGTATTTGGCATTATATACAACACCCAACCGTGGCCTCTACCATTCCAATATCTGGCTGAAGCAATTCCTTGATGTGATGTGTGTATTTGTGCATTATAAATCCATGTTGATAAAGTCATTGTTGTTGGTGTAAAATATGACCAATTATTATTTGGATTAGAAGCAGTCGTATACAAACTTGAATTAAAATTCATAGAAGAACTTCCTATTTTTTTCAAAGTACTATCGTATTGTTCTGAAATTGGATTCACGATAGTCAAATCATTACCATTTCCTGAACTGTCTGTTACATTCCCATCAAATTTGTACCACACTATCATGTCAGTAGTATCATCACCAAATGAAGAACCAGATGATGCATTATTGGTTAGAGAATTATTGATGATGATTTCAGGTGGGATATTTGAGCCATATTTGTAATGTAATTCCCAATATGTTGAAGATGTATTATTTACAGCTTCTGATGAAATAGTCATTTCGCTATCTAAAGAAATATTGTTACCATCTTGAATAAATCCAGTTGAAAATACAACATCTGTTGATAATTTTGTTGTCGATATGGTATTAATTGCTGTCTGAACTGTATTTTTAATATAATTACTTGTATTTGTATTCCATGTATTATTAGCAGATTGCAAGTTATTTCGCAATGTTTGATGATTGTTTGACAAAGTATTTATTTGTGTATTGATATTACTGCGAGTATCCGATAATGTATTTAGGGTATCAACAGATATATCTGAAACATTGACTTTACCATATTGGTCAGATACAGTTACAACATTTGGTTGAAAGTTATTAAACAACATACGAGAAATTCCCATCCATCGTAAAGAAGTTTGTTTATTATCAAGGCTGTCTAAAGTAGCTACTTGATTATTTGGCACAGATCTTTTTACTACTACCATTCCATGACCATATAATTCCCATTCTTCAAAATGTATTATTTCATTGTTGTAAGTGTTTGATATTACAAGAGAATAATATCTGAATTCTAATACATTGGTCGATATATCATATATCTTCACATCAATTGTTGGATCAATATCAGGATTTGTGCCTTCGTAAATAAGATTCCATGTTCCTGTCATATCGTTTTTCAAATAATCATTTATATTGTTTGTGCCATATATTTTAAATTTACGTGGTTGTCTAAAAATGTTTGCTCGCAATGGATATATCATGGTTTGTTTGAGAATGATTTTTTCTCCTAAATCAATCATAATCCATTCATTTTTTTCTAGACCAACATTTGCACTTGCCCACTGGTTTACTGCTGATACCTCTCCTTGTTTTGTACCATCGAATAAATAATGTATATTATATTTTGTTCCAGGATATTTTGAAGATGCCTGGCATCTCACAACTGTTCCATCTGATACATATGTAAATTCTTCACTTGTCATATTTTCACGCGGGTACTTGATGATTTCTTCTGTTGGTACAGTAGTTAGTTCATAATTTGGTTCAGAACCAACAGCACTAGGGACATAGTTATATAATTCTGATATTTCATCAATTGTTAATTCTCGATTGTACACACGAAGGTCGTCAATTTTGCAACCACTCAAATTTCCATTCCTATTGCCTATAATTAATGAATTTGCTCCAAAATTTGTAGCAGATGGCGCATTACCGCTTGCAATTAAAACACCATTTCTATAAGTTTTTGTTGATCTATTTGTAGAATTATAAGTACATGTCCAATGAACCCATTTATCAACATCATTTGCAAATGTCTCTGCTGTATCAACTTGGAATCCCCAAAATGAAAATCTAAACATATTACGATAATAACCAAGTGCTAAATTTCGATATTTTGCACCTATATATTCTGTTGATACTATGTATTCAATCTGATCAGTTATATCTCTATAAATCCATAATGATATGGAAAAACTTATATTATTTGATAGATCAACTGTGCTTGATAATTCTTGTCCGGTTAGTTTTGGAAAGCTTATACTCTTTGTTCCAATGGCACTATTATCGATAAAAGATGTTCCTGTGCCGCCAGTAAAATGTTTTCCATTACCAGAACTATCTGATAAATCACCATCGAACTTATACCAAGCCAACATATCAGTTGTTACATCACCAAACACAGGAGTTGTTGTTACATTATTATTGGTTGTTCCAACTGCACCAGGAACATAGTTATATAAATCAGCCACTTCGCTTGCAGTTAGAGCACGATTATACATACGGAAATCGTCTATTTTGCATTTTAAATATCCATCGCCTTCAAAATTAGATTTTGCTATATAGCAATTGTTGTAAGTTGCACTATTTGGATAACGCGAATTACTTGAATTAAGTTGTTGTAATGTTCCATTTACATATAATCTCCATTCAGGAGTTTTTGTTATGACCCATGATATATGCATCCATGTATTATTTACAATGACATCATTTACTGTATAGCTAAAGATATTAACTGTATTATCAATTACATGAATAGCTAATTTATTAGTTGTTGAGTATTTTGCCAATATAATGCTATCGACATTTTGTTCATCTCCAAAATCAATTATACGACCATATTTTGTATTATCCTCAAACATTACCCAACAACTTACCGTAAATCCATCCCATAGCGAAAAGTCAGTTGACGGTACTGTTAAATATTGCGAATTAGTTCCTCCAGCACCTCCTGCAAATTGAACGCAATGTGTTCCAATTTTCTTTTCTGTGTCATTAAATATTGGAGAATTAAATGATACAGCATGATTATTATTTCCACTTGCGTCATTAAAATTCCCGTCATACTTGTACCATATATACATATCGGTTGTTACATCACCAAATGAAGCTGTTTGATTTGTTTGTATTTTAGAATAAAGTTCCAATTCAGCAAAATGCAATAAAGGGCGAAGAGTGATAATTGTTTTACTTATCATCATATAAAATCTATATCCATGTGTGTTATCATTAACGGCAAATGTTAAAGTTTCTGTTGAAGTACCATCTGTTGGATTATCACCTTCATATAATAAAATCCATGAAGAATCATTAACATTATCATAACAACTATCGGTATTTGATGCGTATATTCTAAATTCGTCAGGACCTTGTGGGGTTCCGTCATTAGATATACGAGGAGATATTTTGAAATAATCTAAAATTATTTCTTCACCTAAATCTATAACAAGAAATTCACCAGGGTAAATATCATCATTTGAAGCACCAGTGCGATATGTGTAGATAGCTCTTTGTGATGTATAAGTATTATTTGCTGATGCCCATCCTCCAAGATTTCCATTAAATAAATTGTATGCAGGTGGAGGTTGATGATACGACGTAGATACTCTTACTTTTACAACAGTTCCGTCAGTATATGTAGTAGTGTTTCCGACAAGAGGTTCGCGTGGATATTTCAATCCTGTTGTGAAAACAGGTGTTGTTTCAACAGCAGTGTCTGAAACGACTGATGTATTGTCGCCTATAATGATTTGGTCGTTATAGACATGTACATTTCCAAAAGAGATGTGGTTACTATTGTCTGTCCATGCAGTCGTCATATTTGCTGTTAATTCAAGTGTATCATTTGTGAGCGATAGACCGTTGCCAAACACAAGGTTATCTTGTTTGTTTTCGCAAATGTCCTCATAATAATGGATAGCATTATTACTTGATATAGTGATTTGTTGTGAAACTTTATTTTCAACAGTCTTGACGATATTGGATGTAATTTGATTTGTCAAATCTATAGAAGTATTATTGCCGACAAATCCAGAAGATAAAGTATTTATTTGTTCTTGTAGATTTCCTTTCGTATTTGCTAAAGCACTGAATTCGTTGCTTGTGATACCATTCATAGTACCTGAGAAATGCATATCTCCGCGAATATCCAATATTTCAGTAGGATTTCCTATACCCATACCCACGCGACCATTTTGTTTTATAGTCAAATTATTTGTAGTTGTCTCCTTTTGTGAATAGACCTCGAGAATATTTTGTAGTCCATTTTGCGTAAGTGTAAGAGCAGAACCAGCATCTAATTGCGAATCGTCTGTTATAGTTGTATTTCCGTCATTTACAATAATATTGTCTGCGACATATTTATCGGTTACATATTTTGTATAAGTACCAGTAACTTCCAAATTATTTGCGGTTATTCTACCAGTTACATTGATATCCCCATGAATCGTATCATTTACGATAAATTTATTTAGTGTGCCATTTGCGATATTATCAAAAGTAATAGATGAAAGATGAGAAGACACTTGATTTTGAATATTAGACGCACTAATAATTAAATCTTTTGAATGAATATCGACAATATTTGGTAAATTGGATGATATAGTAGATTTGATATCATTGATTTGTGTTTGTATGGGATACGATGTTCCATCAAGATGATTTAAATAATTTGGTGAAAAATCGGAAGAGTCTGATACACCTTTTTCACTGGTAACGAGAATCTTATTGCCAGTGAAAACATTTTTTGAGATAGCACGATTGAGTTGAATATCTTCCATAATATCTTTAGAAGCTTTTCCTTTTGGTGCAATGATGTTAGAAGTAAATTCCGACAGTTGATTCAAAGAAGCCATGTCAAAGATATTACTATTAACAATCAAGAATAAAAATAAGGAAATCTAAAATATAAACGCGATAATATATGTCATATAATCGTGAATAGCATATAGTTTGACGTTTTTAGGAGCATTATAGTACCACCTAAATGGAATGATCAGACTCTGGTTTTTCTTCAATTTAATAGCAAGGATGGGTTCTCTATTATCGGGTATGTCATTGATAACTTTGTTACCAGGTGGGTATAATAAGATGTCAGTATCGTCAGTAGCATAACAGTAAAGATATTTATGAAAATTGAGATTCCAAGTTCTTTTACTATCAAATTGAATATCTTCAATAATATTTGGCGAGAACCAGGAAGATATGACGGTCAGGACATCTTTAATTTGGTCTTCAATGACGATGGGTTGTCTATTTAAAAGTAGATTAAAGTCAAATTCTTGAAGAGATGTTTGAATTATAGAGATATGAGATGGAAATATGAAATAACAGTAAGCGTAGATTGCTGTGATAATTAGTATGATTAAAAATATATTTTTCATTATAAAATCAAAATATTTAAATAAAGTGCAAATGAACACAAAGAGTAAATTATATTCTATGATATAATCAAATAGAGGAAGTCTTAAAATGGCGAGAAAACCAAAAGCAACGACGATGAAAAAATCAAGAAAACAAGGCGGAGCAATAAAATTAACAGAAGGACCGCTTGATTCAGCGACTCATTCAGAATTGTCAAACGAACAATTGAGTAAGCATATTAATATCATGCAAAACAGGCGAAAAAGTTATCATGATAAACTGTTATCTGAAAAAGAGAAATATGAAAACAGGGCTCAAATATTACTTGATAAGAAGAAAAATTATGAACAAAATTTGGAAAAAAGACGACTAGAAAGACTTGAGAAGAGGAATGTAGATGTTGCCATTAATGCAGATAAATCACGAGCTTCTGTACAAGCTTCCTTGCACATTTTAAAAAGCATTGCAATAGCAATTCAAACATTTTTTAAAGCATTATGGGAAATCTTATGCAAGATAGCGAAAGCAATAAAGGGTTTTTTCAAGACTGACAACCCACTTATGGCCGCTATCTTGATGTTTTTAGCATTTTTACTTGTGATTGCGTTCCTATTATTTTTGATTTGGTTAATTTGGCCATCAAAAGTTGAAAGTTGGTTTCGCGGAGGTAAAGAAAAAGTTGAAGAAGGTGGTGATGCAGAAGATGATGAATGTAAAAATGTAACAGAAATAAATATTTCAAATTTTGGGATAATATCAAAATTCAATAATTTGCTAGGTAATAAATATGATAAAATAAGTTCATATCGTCCAAAATTTCCATCAATATCCAATAACAATAACGGTATTTTTAATATATTGAATCCATTCGATGGTATCAAAAGTGTCGCGACAAATTTGCAGACGATGATATCAAATTCTGAAGTTGGTAGAAGAGTAAGCAGTATATTTCCTCCACCTGTCACGAGAACATCAAGAGGTATATTAAGTAATGGAAGGAGTGATAATGTTACAATGATAGATGCTAGTGTTATAAACAATGATAATGTTTTGAATGAGACAGATATCATCATATCAAAAACATCAATTAATATTGGAAAACCTGAAGATATTAAATGGCAAATGCCTGAAAATGATTATAGAAATAAAGATTTTAATAAAGTACCCGACTCGTTGAAAAATATGAAAGATGAAAATAATATATCTCTAAATGACAAAAAATCCATCATAATTCCTTGGAAAAAGAAAAATAACAAATACAAGTTATCATGTTCTGATGCATATTTTGAAAATAACGTGGATGAAAAAGCAAATATATTGATTGATAATCAAGATGACACAACTTGTACATTTGATGTAAATAGTAAAGCATTATCATATAATGAACCAAAAGAAAGATACAAATATGCACAAGATTTGAGTACATTTTTATAACAATTTGTAGCGAATTCTTTTATATTCTTATAGTAATGAGTATAGAAGATTACAATACTGACGCGATTGATTTAGCGTTTGACCATTTGGAAACATACAATTCATCTGGTATTGGTGGAAGTAATGAAACGAAAGAAAGTCCAAACAAATGTTATATTACAGATGAAGTTGATGATTTTAGCATAGACAGTGTTGCTCCTGGAGAGGTTTGTACAATAGAGACGGCACAATCATATGGAATATTTGGGAAAGATCAATATTTCAATAGTCTATTAAGAGAACGAAATGATATTAATACATTTAGTGATGATTCAGAAGCAAATCTGACATATTCATTATGTAGTATTATAGATAACAAAGCATATGCGAATTGTGTTTTAAGTACGAAGAATCCATGGAAGTCATTGAATCAAGATGGAGAATATTGTATGCTTCCGATTGACATACCTTTACCGAGAGGTTTGACATACAATGAAGATTCTACGATGATAAACAAACCACCTGATATTCCATATACATTGTCGTCTCAAGATATTTGCAAACATCGTTGGTATGATTGGTTTTCAATACCTGATTATCATCTTGGTAATATGTACTCTTCAAATGAAAAT
>Ga0209555_10001180_pt1 | contig 20498 bp, 20 predicted proteins | sample SaaInl85LU_5_DNA_FD_184643 | JGI IMG/M metagenome (GOLD analysis project Ga0209555, IMG submission 184643) | Marine microbial communities from expanding oxygen minimum zones in the Saanich Inlet - ESP_85LU_5_DNA (SPAdes) (version 2) | ecosystem: Environmental > Aquatic > Marine > Intertidal... | reverse complement strand
AAATATCGACACATATCGCTCGCGAATACGTTCAAAAGCATCCTTTGTTACTTGGTCAGCTTCCTTTTTTAAAGCATTTTCAAAGACCGAATATGCCCCTATTGCTGTTGGTTTAAAGACACCAAAGGCTTCTCCGTCATTTTTATCTACCGTTTGGAGGGAATCAATAATCGAAGCTGTTTTCTTGTCGTATTGTTCTTCAGATTCTTGACCTTCTACAGAATAATCTAGAATGGCCTTCACTCCATTTTGACTCAAATCAGAAACCAAATCTGAACAATCTGAGCGATTAATACCCCCACAAAACTGTCTAAAAACAGTTGACTTAATGATTTGTGGAATCAATGGCAACCTAGCCTTTAAACCGAAAAGAGCCAAGTTAGAACCAAAAGACACCCATCTCGGATTGCTCATCGTCTTGAACATTAAATACGCTTTACGTAAATCGGACGAAGACTTTTGAGAGAAAGCAATCTCGGTATTGTCAAACCTTAAATCTGAATTCATGCTCTTTTTTTAGTAAAGATATTTCAAAGAGTCTTTATTCTAAACATACCATAGTATATTTAACCCCCATGAAAGCTCACGAAGTCTATTTTGATCATTCAGGCATAGAACCTTTTGAAGAACTGATAAAACATTCAGGTATTTCAAAAACCTTTGTGTTATGTGATAAGATCACTGCAAAGTTGTGTTTACCTGTTTTACATAATATGGTAAATCTTCGAGATGTCACCCTTATCCTTATCCCTACTGGAGAATCTCATAAAACTATTGAAACTTGCAATATTGTTTGGGAAAAATTAACAAAAGTCAATGCGGATAGAAAGGCACTCCTCATTAATCTAGGTGGTGGTGTCCTAACTGATTTAGGTGGTTTTGCTGGGAGTTGCTACAAACGGGGAATCAAGTTTATAAATATCCCCACCACTCTGCTTGCCATGGTTGATGCTTCAACAGGAGGAAAAACAGGAGTGGATTTCGGGAGTTTTAAAAATCAAATCGGTGTTTTCTCAGCTCCTGAATTTACTTGGGTTCACTCTATTTTTCTAAAAAGTTTACCTGATAATCAAATTCGTAGCGGGGCTGCAGAAATGATCAAACACGGTCTTATCTATGACCCTAAGCATTTCAATGAGGTAATCTCAAATTTTAATGATTTGACATCACTCATTAGTGATTCTGTCTCCATTAAACAGGCTGTTGTCGCTCAAGACCCTACTGAAAAAGGCCTACGAAAGATTTTAAATTTTGGGCATACCCTAGGTCATGCTATAGAGAGTTTTTATCTCGAAACCCCATCCTCTTTATTACACGGTGAAGCTATTGCAATTGGAATGATTCTAGAGGCTTACCTTTCGAATAGAACCTTAGGCCTTTCTAAGGATGGGTTGGCGGCCATCACCAACCATATTAAGAATCTTTACGACTTACCAATTATCGATCCTGCTGATTACCAAGCGATCATCGAACTTACCAAACAGGACAAAAAAAACGAACACGGAAGTGTTCGTTTTGTTGGGTTAGAACGAATAGGAAAAGCAGTTTATGATATACCACTAAAGGCTGAAGATATTCTAGAAGCCTTTTCCTATTATAAAGGGATTATTTTATAACTCTCTAAAAATCGTATGCATGAGTCGCTTCTTGTCATTAATCGACTCCTCCATAGCAATCATCGTTTCAGTTCTGCTCACACCATCGATATCATCAATCTTAAAGATGATATTTTTTGCGTGAGTGGTGTCCTTAGCTCTGATCTTGCAGAAGATATTAAACTTACCGGTGGTAATATGCGCCACAGTAACGTATGGAATATCAGCCAAACGCTCAAGAACAAACTTGGTCATGTGGGTCTTTTCTAGAAAAATTCCTACGTAAGCGATAAATGAATAGCCTAACTTTTCATAATCTAAAGTCAAAGACGACCCTTTAATAAGGTCAGCATCTTCCATTTTTTTAACACGTACGTGAACCGTTCCGGCTGAAATCAATAGCTTTTTGGCGATATCAGTATAAGGAATACGAGTATTCTCAATTAACATATCCAGTATTTGGTGATCAATCTCGTCTAATTTAACCTTTGACATTTTCTTGAATTTTTGGCAAAAATACTACAGAAATGAAGAAAATCTTACAAATAATTCAATTTTATTAAAAATTTCTAAGAATTATTCATTTTCAAGGTATTGGCTCAGTCTTAGTTGAATTAATTGCTGTTCTACGGCTGATGCCTTTCGATAGTCTAAAATCTGTCTAAGATTTAGAATTCGCGAATCCACCTTATCGTAAGAGGTGAATTCAAAGACCGTATCTATTTGATTATTTATTAGCACCTCTATGTATCTTACATAGAATTGATGCTTCTCTGCTATGACTAGTTCGTCGTAACTATTCGTTTTATTTTCTGGAATTTTAGAATACTCTGTAAAAATTGTATGGTCTGAAAGATCAGGTATTGGTTTAGATAAAAACTCAAGAAGATTCATCAAGCATTGGGCAATAATCGATGCAATAGCTGTTCTTGTATAATCGTTACCTAATTGACCGGCTTCAAAAAGTACCGTTGGTATACCTTTAGCATGAAAGTAGTCCCCAGTGCAATTCGGGTTGAAACCATCGTCATATCTTCCTATGTGTTTCTTGAAATCGTCAGGTAATGAAGATACCATATGATTAATTAGATGCATAGCTACAATTCTTGTAGTAGTTATTTTACGAGAATCATCGGCCGCGGCTGACAGAAACGATAAAGCAGCTTCTTTGTTGGTGTCACCAACCGTAAATCTGGTTCTTTGATCGTGTAAATTCAAATTGTAATGAGGTTGAAATTCTTCAACGAGTCGCATGAGAGCCTTGATTTCACTTTGTGATTGAGTAAGTGCATCCCGGTTGAGATCTATTCCCTTTCCATTGATTCGCGTATACTTATCTGCACCGTCAGGGTTTAGTTGAGGTATAATTAGTAAACTTAGCTCTTTATGGTAAGAAGGAGGTTGAAGATACTTTTCAAGCCAAATTAGTAATCCTCTGGTTGTCGTTGATTCATTGCCATGCATCTGTGACCAAATAAGAATTTTAACAGGACCCTCTCCTAAACGTATTGCAAGAATAGGCTTCCCTAGCTCAGAGTTACCTATAATTTCGGTTTCAACAGCATGGGTGGTCAGCCAATCTTTCAGGCGTTTACTTGGAAAATAACGATCTTTAAACATCTCATGCAAGGTAATAGTATATTTGTATTTGAATCAAACACCTACTCTTGAAATCACTTTTATCTTTATTCCTAATCCTTATTTTTTTTAGTTCCTGTTTCAGAGCACCTGAAAGGAATTGTTCAGATTTTAAAACCGGAGTTTTTGAATTCGTAGCAATAACAGATTCAGACACCTTAACATCTATTTTTGAACGACATGAAGACTACGAGATTGACCGATTTCAAAATCAGGTAGATACATCCTCTGTAAGATGGATTAATGACTGTGAAATGATTCTTAGAAACAAGAACCCAAAAAACAATCAAGAAAAGGAGGCGATCCATATCAAAATTCTTGAAACCGACGTTGATGGTTATCGCTTTGAATATGGATACTTGTCTGAGCCCATCAAAATGAGAGGCTATGCTAAAAAATTAAGGTCTTTAAAAAAGAGTTAGCTCTCCTCCGTTATTCTGTACGTCACCATCATCATTGAAGTCTTCATTGTTTAACTCATCGAACTCATCTTCATCTGCTTCTGCTTGTTCGAAAGGTAACGGGTCTTCAATATGTACTTGTTTAATCTTATCTGTGGTCACTTGATTACCTAAAGCCTTAATTCCCTTAACGCTAATAAAATCTTCTACATTGAGAGTTAAATCGGGTAATGGATCTTTTCCTCTTGGCTTGACAAACTCCATACGAATTATTGGGCGATAATCGGTCAAAAATGAGATTAATTCTGATCCTTTCGTTTCACTGATAACAAGCTCCTCTTTCAACTCTTGCTCGATTAAGAATCGCTTTAAAAAATATCGTTCTCTTTCTCCCTCGTAATATAGTACTGATAGAGGTTTTGTGGGAATCCACTTTTCTAATAATAACATGTTATCAGGCATGTGAAGTGCTAAATCAGGAGTAACCGTTTTTACGATTCCATCTGAAGTAACTATCAATAAGAGATCATCCCCCTTAAAGGCACCTAAATACTCACCGCGATCCTCAGAATTCAATCTTCTAGTGATCGAATCATACCATAATTCACGGGGCTTTAGAGTTGATTTACCAGAATCTTTGAATTCAATTTTCTTCACAGTCTGTTTCGAAACCAAATTACCCTTTGACCCTCTCCCTTTAATCAAGATATCTGCAAAATCGATATCCCATTTCAACTTCTTAATACTTCCTGTGGGTCTTAGGAAGATGGTTATGGTTTCTGCTTCACCATTCGGGTTAGCGCTAAAGTACAAGACCTGACAATTCTCAACATCAGAGGTTAATGAATACTTGCGATCCCTAGTCACAGAGGTCACTGCAAATCTTTTTATAAATGAAGCACCGTTTTTAGGAAGCTTATATACCATGTTATACACCATTCGCGAATCATTCTTCTTGAAGATGCCAACATGTATAATTTCCTTTCCTACAAAGACCTTAGAATCAACTTTGCTAACCTGCATTGATCCGTCAGCAAAAAAGACGATAAAATCATCAATATCACTACAGTCGGCTACATATTCATCTTTGCGTAGTCCAGTACCCACAAAACCTTCCTCTCTATTCACATAAAGTTTAAGGTTTCGGATGACCACTTTTGTGGCCTCAATCGTATCAAAAACTCTTAATTCTGATTTGCGTTCTTTTCCTTGACCATACTTCTTTTTCAGCGATTTAAAGTAATTAATAGCAAAATCAATAATGTGAGCGAGATGGTTTTCGACTTCAGCAATTTGATCCTCTAATGATTCGATATATGCAGCTGCTTTATCGATATCAAACTTAGAAATACGCTTGATTCGAATTTCAGTAAGTCTTACAATATCCTCTTCGGTAACCGCTCTTTTTAGATGGGTGATATGGGGCTTAAGACCTCTGTCAATTGCAGAAATCACCCCTTCCCAGGTTTCTTCTTCTTCAATCTCTCGATAGATTCGATTTTCAATGAAAATGCGTTCTAACGAAGAAAAATGCCATTGTTCTTGCAGCTCTTTTAATTGAATTTCAAGTTCAGATCTTAATAATTCCACCGTGTGATCGGTAGAGCGCTTTAATATTGTTTTTACGTCAATAAACGCAGGCTTATGATCTTCAATTACACAGGCCAATGGGGCAATAGAAACTTCACAAGAAGTAAAAGCGTAGAGTGCGTCAATGGTTTTGTCAGGGGAAATACCAGTAGGTAGGTGTATTAAGATTTCTACTTTTTCTGCAGTATTATCTTCTACCTTCTTAATTTTAATCTTTCCCTTATCGTTAGCCTTTAAAATGGAGTCTATAAGAGACGAGGTATTAGTACCATAGGGGATTTCCTGGATAACGAGCGTCGACTTGTCTTGAATTTCAATTCTTGCTCTCACTCTGACTCTCCCCCCTCGTAAACCATCGTTATACTGCGTAGCATCAACAATGCCTCCGGTCGGGAAATCAGGTACCAAAGAAAAACTTCGGTTATTCAAATACGCAACACTAGCGTCAATAAGTTCAATAAAATTATGTGGGAGAATTTTAGTAGAAAGACCCACTGCAATACCCTCAGCCCCTTGAGCAAGTAACATCGGAAACTTTACTGGCAAATGAATAGGTTCCTTCTTTCTTCCATCATAAGAACTTTGCCAATCGGTAATCTTTGGGCTATAAACAACGTCTAATGCAAATTTGGTAAGTCTAGCTTCTATATATCTAGAGGCTGCCGCACCATCACCCGTTAGTATGTTACCCCAGTTTCCTTGGGTATCAATAAGTAATTCCTTTTGCCCGATTTGCACCATAGCATCTGAGATACTTGCATCACCATGGGGATGGTATTGCATCGTATGGCCAACGACATTCGCAACTTTATTGTACCTCCCGTCATCGAGCTCTTTAAGGGCATGAAGGATTCGGCGTTGAACCGGTTTAAACCCATCTTCAATAGCAGGAACTGCGCGCTCGAGTATTACATAGGAAGCATAATCAAGAAACCAATCTTGATACATCCCCGAAACGGTAACCATCCGTTCGTTCGGTTCAGAACCTTGATTTAACTCATTAGGTGGTAACTCGCTCATCAACTAAATCTAGTTCAACTTTAAGATTATTAATTACGAATTCTTGACGATCAGGAGTATTCTTACCCATATAAAAATTGAGTAATTGATCGATACTCATTGCTTTATCAAGAAGTATCGGTTCTAAACGAATCGATTCACCGATGAAATGCTTGAACTCATCAGGTGAAATTTCACCTAAACCTTTAAATCGTGTAATTTCAGGTTTAGCACCCAATTCAGCTAAAGCTTCCTTTCGCTCCATTTCACTATAGCAATAAATTGTCTTCTTCTTATTACGAACTCTAAAAAGTGGTGTTTGAAGGATATATAAGTGATTCTCCTTGATTAATTCAGGAAAAAACTGCAAAAAGAACGTAATTAAAAGTAGACGAATGTGCATACCATCGACATCCGCATCAGTAGCTATTACGATATTATTGTATCGTAAATCCTCCATCGAATCCTCAATATTTAAGGCTGCTTGTAGCAGATTAAATTCTTCGTTCTCGTAAACGATTTTCTTACTCATCCCGTAAGAGTTTAAGGGTTTTCCTCTTAAACTAAAAACAGCTTGAGTGTTTACGTCACGAGATTTAGTTATAGATCCTGAGGCAGAGTCTCCCTCGGTAATAAACAAGGTAGATTCGAGACGTCTGTCGTTTTTCAAATCGGTGAGATGTACTCGACAATCTCGCAATTTCTTATTGTGAAGACTGGCTTTTTTCGCGCGTTCTTTTGCCAATTTTCTAATCCCAGATAATTCCTTTCGCTCTTTCTCAGCTTGAAGAATTTTGCGCTGAATTTGATCAGCAACTTCAGGGTTTTTATGTAGATAATTATCTAAATGATGGCCAATAAAATCATTAACGTAAGTTCTTACGGTAGGGAAATCACCTCCCATATCGGTAGATCCTAGTTTTGTTTTAGTTTGACTCTCAAAAACAGGCTCCATTACCTTTATGGCAATAGCAGAAATGATTGATTTTCTAATATCTGAAGCATCGTAATTTTTTCCGTAAAAATCTCTTAGAGTTTTAACGATTGCTTCTCTAAATGCAGCTTGATGCGTACCTCCTTGGGTGGTATGCTGACCATTAACAAAAGAATGGTATTCTTCGTTATACTGAGTTTTAGAATGGGTAATGGCTACCTCAATATCATCTCCTTTAAGATGGATGATTGGATAAAGAAAATCTTCTGATGGATTTTGGTCTTCGAGTAAGTCCTTTAATCCATTTTCAGAATAGAACTTCTCTCCGTTAAAAACTATGGTTAACCCCGGATTGAGATACACATAGTTTTTAAGCATCCGCTCTACATATTCATCTCGGTATCTGAAGTTTTTAAAAATATCTGCGTCAGGAACATATTCGGTTCGAGTACCTTTACGTTGCTTAGAATCTGATTCATTGTCATTAGACAGTACCCCTTTTTCAAACTCTGCATGACGCTCTTTATTGTCTCTAAAAGAACTCACCTTAAAATAGGTAGATAGCGCATTAACTGCTTTAGTACCTACTCCATTAAGACCTACAGATTTTTTAAAAGCACGTGTATCATACTTTCCGCCCGTGTTCATCTTTGAGACCACATCTACAAGCTTTCCGAGAGGAATACCTCGACCGTAATCTCTAACAACCACCCGTTGGTCTTTGATCGAAATTTCGATGGTTTTACCAGCACCCATGACAAATTCATCGATACTGTTATCTAAAATCTCCTTTAGTAAAATGTATATTCCATCATCAGCACTAGATCCGTCTCCTAACTTTCCGATATACATACCCGGACGCAACCGGATATGTTCTCTCCAGTCGAGCGATCGTATGTTATCTTCGGTATATTGGGTATTTGACATAAATCAATTAAGGAAAGTACAATATACTAGGAACCCTATCATTTAGCGCCCATGAACCCTAGAAGTAATTAACAAAAACTGTGGAAGTTTTACACATTAAAGCGGAAGTGCATTACATCACCATCCTTGACAATGTATTCTTTTCCTTCTACGCGAACTTTTCCTGCCTCTTTTACCTTTTGTTCGCTTCCGTAGTGTTTGTAGTCTTCGAAGGCGATTACCTCTGCTCGGATAAATCCTTTTTCAAAGTCGGTGTGAATCACTCCTGCGGCAACTGGCGCCGTACTACCCACCTTAATGGTCCATGCTCGTACTTCTTTTACCCCAGCAGTGAAGTAAGTTTCTAAATTGAGGAGTTCGTAGGCACTGCGAATAAGTTTTGCTGAACCGGGTTCAGATAATCCCATATCTTCTAAGAACATTTGTCGTTCTTCATAAGATTCTAACTCTGTGATATCAGCCTCAGTACCCACCGCTAAAACAATGACCTCTGCATTTTCTGAAGCAACTGCTTCTTTAACACGTTCAACCATGGCATTGCCTGTGGCAGCAGCCGATTCATCGACGTTACAGACGTAAAGTACTGGCTTATCCGTAATTAACTGAAGTGAGTTAACAAAAATTTGCTGATCCTTATTTTCGAAGGAAAGGGTTCGGATAGAATTGCCGGATTCTAAACAGCTTTTCAACTGGTCTAGGATTTCTTTCTCCTTTTGAGCTTCTTTATTCCCTGTTTTAGCAGCTCGACTTACTTTTTCTAAGCGTTTTTCAACACTTTCTAAATCTTTAAGTTGCAATTCGATATCAATCGTTTCCTTATCTCTGATAGGATCAACACTACCATCAACATGAACAATGTTAGGATCTTCGAAACATCTGAGAACATGAATAATAGCGTCTGTTTCTCGAATGTTTCCAAGAAACTGATTCCCTAATCCCTCTCCTTTAGAAGCCCCCTTGACAAGGCCAGCTATATCTACAATTTCAACCGTGGCAGGAATTACTCGTTCAGGGTTAACTAGGGACTCCAAAACCTCAATACGAGGGTCTGGGACGTTTACAACCCCAACGTTAGGTTCGATGGTACAAAAGGGAAAATTCGCGCTTTGTGCCTTTGCATTAGATAGACAATTAAAAAGGGTCGATTTTCCCACATTGGGCAAACCTACAATACCTGCTTTCATAAAAATAAGGAGTTAGGAATATTAATCAGGGTGCATCAGTCTTTGCTTGGCAAGAAGCACCTCTTCAGTCTCTACAACATTAGGGTCGGGAACACAACAATCAACAGGACATACGGCAGCACATTGAGGCTCTTCATGAAACCCTACGCATTCGGTACACTTATCTGGAACGATATAATAAAATTCATCACTTATTGCTTCCTGAGCTAAATCTGCGTCAATGTTATCTCCGTTATTCAACGAAACTTTTCCGGTTAGTTTGGTTCCATCACCATACCTCCACGAATCTGCGCCTTCATAAATTGCTGTATTCGGACACTCTGGTTCGCAAGCCCCACAATTGATACATTCGTCAGTGATAATGATTGCCATGAGATGATGTATTACTTTTGTGCAAAATTAGCTACACTCTAGATAGTAAACAAATGAAGGTTCTATCATTAAATCAAAGAATTCAAGTCTTAGCAGACCTCGGGGAACTGATACGATTTGAGTTAAATAACTCACCGTATAATGCGACTTTTGAAAACCTCTTAAATAAGGTAAATCAAAGCAATCCATGGTTTACTATTGATAGTACAATACAAAGTTTATCTTCTTGGGCTATTCTATTAGAAAGCAACCATTTAGATCAATTTATAAGTGGTTATGAGACTCAGCTTTTTGAGAAAAAGAACGATAAGGTAGTTTTGCTTATTCTGGCAGGAAATATTCCACTCGTTGGCATGCACGATGTGGTTTGTTCCTTTTTGTCTGGATCAAAATCGATGATTAAGGTCTCTTCAAAAGACGGTCTTCTGATCAAATACCTCATTGATCAAATAGGGAAGATCAATCCAGCTGCTTCGGAATATTTTGAAATTAGTGAAGCAATAGCTCAGGGATTCACCCATGTTATTGCCACAGGAAGTGATAATAGTGCCCGATATTTTGATCATTACTTCTCTAAATTCCCAAATATTATTAGAAAAAACAGAAGCTCCCTAGCCATTATAAAGCAGGAAACTACCGATAATGAATTAAAAAATTTAGCAAATGATATTTTTCAGTATTTCGGATTAGGATGCCGAAACGTAACTCAACTTTGGGTTCCGCTTTCCTTTGATTTTGATCGTTTAAAAAATACATTTAAAGCCTATGCTACGATCATCAATCATAATAAATATGCAAACAACTACGACTATCACAAAGCGATAGCACTGATGAATGGTAACCCTTTTATCGACCTTGAATTTATTCTTCTTCAGAATAAACCGATACTCAAGTCGCCTTTAGGAGTTCTTCATTACAATTTCTATGAAAATCTAACTGAAGTAAATAGCTACATCCAAGAACATAGAGAGCATATACAATGTATCGTCTCATCTGAAAAATCTTCATTAAATGAGGTGAATTTTGGACAAACCCAGCAACCTAAATTATGGGATTTTGCAGACCAAATTGATACCTTGCAATTCTTATTGTCATAACCAATGATCAAATCACACAATTTCGGTGCAGGTCCTTGTATTTTGCCGAATACAATCTTTGAAGAAGCTGCAGAGGCCGTAAAAGATTTTAATAGATCAGGGCTTTCCATTCTAGAAATAAGCCACCGATCTAATGCTTTTGTCGAAGTTATAGAAGAAGCTCGAAATCTCCTATTAAAGTTAATGGGTCTTTCATGCAAAACCCATACAGCACTATTTATGCACGGTGGGGCATCTCTTCAATTTGCAATGGCTCCCTATAATTTTTTGAGCCAGAGTGCAGGCTATATAAATACTGGAGTATGGAGTAAAAAGGCGATTGCTGAAGCAAAAAAGATCGGAGGAGTAACCCTTCTTTTCGATGGCGAAACGGTCGATTATAAATCAGTACCTAACAAAAAAGAATTAGAAGTTCTACCAACAAAGGGGTATGACTACATTCATCTCACAAGTAATAACACAATTTACGGAACTCAGTTCAGGGACTTTGGCACCTTAGGCAGCCCATCCATCATCGATATGAGCTCTGATATATTCTCAACGATTAGAGACTATAGCCGTTTTGATTTAATCTATGCTGGGGCTCAAAAAAATATTGGACCTGCCGGCACAACAATCGTAGTGATCAAAAATCAATTTCTCGAGCAGATTGTGCACAGAAACCAATTATCAATGTTAGATTATAGAAAGCATATTGATGCCAATTCTATGTTCAACACTCCTACGGTTTTTTCGATTTATACGAGCCTTTTAAACCTTAAATGGCTTGAGGAAAAAACAATCTCAGCAATTTCAGAAAACAATACAAAAAAAGCAGCACTACTTTATGACACTCTTGACAAGAGTGCCCACTTCAAAGGTTTTGCTGATAGAGATAGTCGATCAGAAATGAATGTCACCTTTACCATAGAAAATTCGGCTATAGCAAAAGCTTTTGATCTAACATGTAAGGAAGAAAATATCGTTGGAATTAAAGGTCATCGACTTGTTGGCGGATATAGAGCTTCTATGTATAATGCCCTTTCCTTGGAAAGTGTCAAAGTATTAACCGATATCATAGAATATACGGATAATGCATAAAAAAACTTCTTTCATGAAACGACTCAAAGAAAAGTGGCAAATAACCTCCAACTTACAATTGGCAATCATTTTTATTGTTTTTGCCATTACCGGTAGTACAGCTTCTAAAATAGCTGCACCCTTAGTTCATTTTTTTGGAATTTACTCAGAAACCAATCCGATCCTGTACTGGCCACTAAGAATCATTTTAATCTTTCCTTTGTATCAAGTTCTACTTGTATTATTCGGATGGATCTTCGGTCAATTCAAGTTCTTCTGGGCTTTTGAAAAGAAAATGCTCAAACGTTTGAGAATTTTAAAGGATTAGCTCAACTTGTCCGAAAAATACTTCTCTAATTTTTCAATTTTTGGATTGATTACCCACTGACAATAAGGTTGTTCTTTGTGTGTACTATAGTAGTTATGGTGCTCTAGTTCGGCGTCAAAAAATTCTGTCGCCATTTTAATTTCAGTGACTATAGGTTTATCGAAAACATTCTCCTTCTCAAGAAGTTCAATAAACTTCAATGTTTCACTTTTCTGCTCATCGGTGGTGCAATAAATACCGCTTCTATATTGAGTTCCTTTATCATTGCCTTGGGCATTAAGCTGAGTCGGGTCGTGAGTAGCAAAATTGATCTCTAGTAGTTCAGAAACACTGATTACAGCTGTATCATATTCAATTTCAACACACTCTGCATGACCTGTTCTTCCGGTACATACCTCGCGATATGCTGGGTTTCGAAACAGCCCATCAATATATCCGGGCTTTACCTTCACTACCCCATGAACTCTTTGAAATACCGCCTCCGTACACCAAAAACATCCGCTAGCAAAGTAAATTTTCTCTTTCATAATCTTTATTTTGCGTAAAGTTACATCACAACAATGATTTTAAAAGGTCAAAATCTATATAAGCATTACGAAAACAAACCGGTTTTAAACGGTGTTTCGATTGCTGTCAATGAATCCGAAATTATTGCAATAACAGGAGCTTCAGGGGCAGGTAAGACTACCCTTCTAAACCTATTAAGTGGTTTAGAACCCCCTGACCGTAGATCGGATTCAAGCCTGACTCTATTGGATAGTGATCTTTTAAGTTGTTCTGAAAAGACCAAATCAATGTACCGAAATAAACACATGGGCTTTGTATTTCAATTTCATGGGTTGTTGGACGAGTTTAGTGCTCTTGAAAACGTGATGTTACCCGGAAAAATTGCAGGTCAAGACCACAAGATTTTAGAAGAACGTGCCCACAGTTTATTACAAAAAATGAATGTTTTAGAACAGAAAGATCAGAAACCTGCAACACTTTCTGGTGGAGAAAGGCAAAGAGTTGCTGTGGCTAGATCACTGATCAATGGGCCCTCTATTGTCTTCGCTGATGAACCTAGTGGTAACTTAGATTCAATCAATGCAACTCAACTTTTTGAGATGTTTTCGGAACTTCGGGAGTTAACAGGTACGGCCTTTTTAATGGTTACTCATGATAAAAATTTAGCGGCTAAGGCTGATCGTATGATAACTCTTGAAAATGGCCAGATTATCTAAAAAAGAATTAAAGCAGTATCTCGATGAAAAAGCTGCTCAATACGAGTCACCTGAATTTTTAGAAACCGATCCTTTGGGAGTGGTCCATAGCGCTGATAGTAAACAAGATAAAGAAATACTCGGTTTACTAACCGCCCTGATCGCTTGGGGTAATCGAAAGTCAATCATCAACAACGCAGAAAAAATCTTTGAAATTCTCGAAGGCCAACCCTATCATTTTCTCTTAGAACATACGGCTGATGAAATCGAACGTACTACTAAAGGGTTTGTTCATCGAACCTTTAATGATCGTGATTTGACCTTTTTACTGATCCGGCTAAAGGATTATTACAGTACCAATAACAGTTTAGAGTCTTTATTTCAGACCGATGCTCCGATCTTGAATTCGGGAATATCCAATTTTAGAAATTTTATTTTAGGGATTCCCCATGAAAGCCGTTTTGAAAAGCATCTTGCAGATCCTTCAAAGGGTTCAGCTGCGAAACGAATACATCTTTATTTACGATGGATGGTTCGGCCCAATCAAAAAGGAGTTGATTTTGGAATCTGGAACAAAATCGATACCGCTCAACTATCGTGCCCTTTGGATGTTCATACCGCTCGAATCGCAAAACAATTAGGATTACTTAAAAGAAAACAGAATGACGCGAAAGCTTTAGCAGAATTGGATAGCCACCTAAGGGCATTTGATCCATTTGATCCTGTTAAATACGATTTTGCTCTTTTTGGAATTGGTGCCTTTGAACAGTTTTAGTACTTTAATTCAATCAAATTTTAAAACCATGAAAAAACTCTTTGTCTTAGGTTTTATCCTTAGCTCTATGGGATTAATCGCTCAACGTAGTCTTCCTTCAGATACACTAATGGTTAAAGAAGATCGTATTCGAATCGGTAATTCTTGGTTAGAATACACTGTAGAAGTGGGTACCCAACCAGTATGGGATACCGATGGTAGTGAAATCGCGTATTTACAATACACTTATTATCAGAAGAAAGATTCGAGTCAAGAGGTTAAAGAAACACGACCGCTGATCATGAGCTTCAATGGGGGTCCTGGATCTGGCTCGGTTTGGATGCATCTCGCTTACACTGGTCCTAAAGTATTAACGATTGATGATGAAGGTTTTCCAGTACAACCCTATGGAGTAAAAGATAATCCTAATACGGTGCTTACAGATGCGGATATTGTTTTTATTAATCCGGTAAATACGGGCTACTCAAGAACTATACCACTAGATCCAAAACAAATTGATCGTTCAAAATTCTTCGGCATTGATGCTGATATTAATTATCTAGCAGAATGGTTGAACACCTTCGTAACACGACATAATAAATGGCGAGCGCCAAAATATATTATTGGTGAAAGTTATGGGGGAACCCGTGTAATGGGATTAGCCCGAACCCTTCAAGAATCACAATGGATGTATCTAAATGGTGTGATCATGGTTAGCCCTGCTGACTATCAGGTGCTACGTGTTGGGGGTCCAGTATCAGAAGCTTTAAATGTACCCTACTATACGGCTGCTGCACATTATCATAATAAATTAAAGGGCGGTTTAAATGAATTGGAGTTAACAGAAGCCCTAAAGAAATCTGAAGACTTCACCTTAAACACCTTAATTCCTGCACTTGCCAAAGGTGGATCTTTAAATGGCAGCGAACGTCAAAAAATTACTGAAGACTTAGCTCGGTTTTCGGGACTAAGTGTATCTGAAGTTGCGGGTCTAAATCTGAGTATACCTACCTCCTATTTTTGGAAAAATCTGCTCAAAGAAGAGGGCTTTACTGTTGGACGTTTGGATAGTCGTTACAAAGGAATCGACAAAGAAAAAGTTGGGATGAGACCTGACTATAATTCAGAGCTTACTTCGTGGCTACATAGTTTTACACCAGCAGTAAATTATTATTACAATGAAATCCTTGGATTCAGAACCGATGTTAAGTACAACATGTTTGGTCCAGTAAGACCTTGGGAGGACGATCGTGTTAATACCAGAGAGGACTTAGGGATTGCAATGGCCGAAAACCCCTACTTAAAAGTTCTTTGTCAATCAGGATATTATGACGGTGCTACTACCTATTTCAATGCAAAATATACGCTGTGGCAAATTGATCCTAGCGGACAATTTAGTGATCGCTTTAGCTTTAAGGGTTACGAATCAGGACACATGATGTATTTAAGAGCAGCAGATTTAAAGTCAGCCAATGACGATTTAAAAGCTTTTATAAAGGATAGCGCTGTAGGTTCTAAATCAGCCAAATACTAAGGCTGATTTATTTCCTAAATTTGCACTAAATCATCTCAATGAAGGATTATTTATTAAAAGGTGTTACCCTGGTAGAAACAGGACATTCCTTAAACAATCAAATCGTAGATATTAGAATACAAGGAGCCAATATTACTGAAATTGGTACCGATCTAAGTGTTAATACTGAAGAAGCGATTAATCTATCGGGGCAAATGGTAAGTAGCGGTTGGATTGATGCAGAGATCGCTCTGAGCGAACCAGGATACGAGGCAAAAGGTAAACTTCTAGATGATTTAACCAGTATTTCGAAAAACGGATTTACGCACATAGGTTTATTACCAAATACACTTCCACTACCTGATAAGGGAAGCGTGTTATCCTTCTTTAATCAATACAAACACCTACCAATAAGCATATTACCCTACGGCACCTTGAGTTTGGATAGCAAGGGTGAAGAACTGGCTGAGCTCTATGACTTGAAACAATCTGGAGCCATTGCATTCGTCGATTACAAAAAGGGAATTACTAATACAGGACTAATGAAATTGGCCCTCCAGTATACACAGCCCTTTGACGGAATTGTTGGAGTTTTTCCTTGTGACTATTATTTAAAAGGTAAAGGAGTAGTACGTGAGGGTATAACTAGCACCCGATTAGGTTTAAAAGGAATACCGTCGATCGCAGAGTCGATCCGTATACAAAGAGATTTAGAATTACTGAGATACACCGGCGGTAAAATTCACTTTATGGGAATCTCAACCCTAGAATCTGTTGAACTCATCCGCGAAGCGAAGCAAGAAGGTTTGAGCGTAACGGCCAGCGTTAGTATCGGTAATCTTTACTTCAACGACCAAAAACTGGAAGGATTTGATTCTAGGTATAAATTGAATCCACCTTTGGCAAACGAGGAAACGAGATTAAAACTTATTGAAGCACTGAAAGAAGGTACGATAGATATCGTTGTATCGGATCATTTTAATTGTAGCACCGAAGAAAAGAATTTAGAGTTTGATCTCGCAGAATTCGGATCAAAAACAAAGGATTACCTCTTCCCTGCCCTTTCGAAATTGGTTGGTATCGAAAAAGCGGTTGAAATCCTCTCTAGAGGGTACCAATTATTCCAAATCTCTACCCCAGAGATAAAAGAAGGCTCAATGGCTAATCTAAGTTTCTTTACTACCGATAAGTCTTACACGGCGATGGAAAAGGATCCTCAAACTGAACTTTTTTGCGGTGAATCTTTCGATACTACAGGCACCGGAAGTTTTTTTAACGGGATACTTACATTGAAATAATCCTAATGGAGCACCTACATTACCTTCATAAAGCTTCTGAAGAGCCTTCAGAGGACTGCATTGTCTTGCTTCATGGTTATGGAAGTTCAGAAGAGGATCTTTTTGGTTTTGCTAGGTATTTACCAAAGCACCTAACCATATTTTCTCTAAGAGCGCCCTATTCAACAGGCTTTTCCGGATTTGCTTGGTATGCAATTACTTTCGAGGCCGATGGTACAAAATGGAACGATATTAAACAAGCTGAAGACTCTGTAAAAAGAATCAAAACAGAAATTGACTTCCTTAGAAACAAATATAATTTAAGGGGGAAAGTGCACCTATTAGGATTTAGTCAAGGGTGCATTCTAAGTCTCGCCTTAAGCTACCATTACCCAAACTCTTTTTATTCGATTATTGGGTTAAGTGGCTACCTAAATGAGGAGATTCTTCCTTCAGAAATAAAATCTTTACCAAGCACCTATTTCTATCTCTCACACGGCACAGAAGATCAGGTAATTCCTGTAGAATGGTCTCAACACTCTGCTGAGAAAATGAGGCTTCAAGGTTTGAATGTTAATTATCACAACTATCCTACTGGACACCAAGTTCATCCCGATAATTTTCGAGACTTTCTGAGCTTCATAAATTCACATTCTTAGCGAGCTTCACATTGTTCTAGCTGATCGGTTAATTGCTCTAATTTTCGCTGATAATTAACCGCTAAAAAAATGAGGATAATTAAGGTGAAGAAAAATAAATATCTAAAAATACTCTTACTCATTACTATCAAATTCAAGTTTTAGGTTGTCATAAGCTAAGAAAAAACCTTCTGGCAAAGCAGCAGATACCTCATTATGAAAACCCATGGTATGACTAATATGTGTGAAATATGTTCTTTTCGCACCAATTCGTTTCCCCAAATCAATGGCCTCACTTAACGACAGATGAGAGTGGTGCGGCTCATGTCGTAATGCGTTAACAATCAATATATCTAAGTTGTCTAATAATGCTATTTGATCTTCAGAGATATGCTTGATATCTGTAATATAGGCCAAACGGCCTATTCTAAACCCTAATACCTGCATCCCGGCGTGATCAACTTCGATTGGCAAAAATTGAAATTCCTTTACTTTAAAAGGGATGTTTTTTGTGATGTAATTTTTAGTGATCTCAGGAACTCCAGGATACTGATAATTTTCATCAAATATATAATCGAATCGTTGAGATAGAGCTCTAAAAACCTTTTCGGTAGCGTAAAACTGCATGTCTCCTTGCCTGAAAAAGAAAGGTCTAATATCATCTAAACCCATCGTATGGTCTGCATGTTCATGTGTTAAAAGCACTGCATCCAATCGTTTTACTGGATTATTAAGGAGTTGTTGTCGAAAATCTGGCCCACAATCAATAATTACATTGGTCTCAATACCTTCGATTAAAACAGCACTGCGGAGTCTTTTATCTTTGATATCCGTACTCAAACAGACCGGATGATCACTTCCGATCACAGGAATTCCTTGAGAAGTACCGGTTCCTAAAAAGGTTAATGTAATAGCGCCTTTCACACCTTAAAATTAGCGTTAAATTTCTAAGCATTCACTCGATTACTTGTTACCTTTGTAACGTTAGCTTCATAAACCATGAGTAGAATTGTTTTCAGAGAAAGTGAATACGAAGTAGTTCCCTCCATTCAGGACAAAACCCTTCGAATTAACCTAAACAAAGATATTTACGGTTCATTTGCCGAGATTGGTGCTGGTCAGGAGACTGCTCGCCATTTTTTTAGAGCAGGAGGTGCGTCTGGAACTATTGCTAAAGCAATGAGTGCGTATGACAAATCATTCAGCGACGCTATTTATGGCACCGAACACGACGGGAGATATGTGACCGAATCTCGACTTCGAAAGATGCTCTCCCACGAAACGAATCTACTCGAAGAACGTATTGATAAATCTCAGAATCCCGATTACCTTTTTTTTACCTATGCTAATACGGTAGCAACCATCGATTTCTCAAAAAGATATAAAGGTCATGGTTGGCTAGGTATCAAATTTCAATTAGAACCGAATCAAAAGGTATACAATGAAATTATTTTACACGTTCGTTTCAAACAAAATGAAGCTAGATTACAGCAGGAAACATGCGGTATTATAGGTGTTAATTTGATCTACGGTGCATTTTACAAACATTACGAACCAAAAAAACTACTCAAATATCTATACGACCATATAGACAAAGACACCTTAGAGATTGACATGATTAATTTCTCCGGTCCTCATTTTGAACAGGTAGACAATCGATTAATGAGTTTACAGCTGATTAAAAACAATATGACTGAAGCGGTTATGTTTGGTCCTGATGGTAATAACCTATTACCTGCTGCTTTACTCTATAAAAAGAACATCCTCGCATTACGCGGTAGTTTTAGACCGGTTACTCGAGTCAATATCGATATGCTGAATAAATCGAGTAAGATTTTCATGACCGAGGAAAAGGTAAATCAAAAGAATACCGAGGTAATTTTCGAAATCACTCTCGATAACCTTAAGGCGCATGGTGATATCGATGAGAAAGATTTCCTAGCTCGAGCAGAACTATTGAGTTCGTTGGGGCACACTGTAATGATTTCAAAATTTCAAGAATATTATAAACTGGTTGAATACTTCCATAAATACACGAAGAACCGTATTGGTTTAACGATGGGACTCAATAACCTTATTGATGTATTTGACGAGAAGTACTACCGCCACTTAAGTGGGGGAATTCTAGAGGCGTTTGGAAAGTTATTCTTTAAGAATGTAAAGGTCTATCTCTATCCTATGAAAGACCCGAGTACTGGTGCTATTTTAAATAGTGACAATATCAAGGTTCACCCTCGAATGAAAGATCTCTATAAATTCTTTAAGCACAACGGTAAAGTGAAGGATATCGAAGATTTCGATGAGAAAAATTTAGACATTTTCTCAAGAGAAATACTTCAAAAAATTGCTGACAATCAACCAGGATGGGAAGAGATGCTACCTGAAGGAATTGCGGATATAATTAAAGAAAAAAACCTCTTCAAAAACATTAAAGTTTCAGAAGAGATTTTCCCTTACAAAAATATTCTATCCTAAGAGTTCAAGAATCTGGTCTGCGTGATCCTTGGTTCTAACCTTACCGATTACGTGACTAATGATTCCATCAGCATCCACAATAAAGGTAGTTCGATGAAGTCCATCGTATTCTTTCCCCATGAACTTTTTAGGGCCCCATACGCCATAAGAATCAATTAACTGATGTTCGGTATCAGCTAGTAAGTCATAGGCGAACCCATATTTTTCCTTGAACTTCATTTGTTTTACAGGAGTATCTTCACTTACCCCGAAAATCTCAAATCCTTCTTTCCTTAATTCTGAAAATTTATCATTTAAACTGCATGCTTCGGCAGTACATCCTGGGGTACTTGCTCTAGGGTAAAAGAAAAGTATATAAGCCCTTCCTTTTAGGTCAGAACTTTTTACGAGGTTTTCATTTTGATTTAAAACCTGAAATTCAGGAGCCTTATCTCCTACTTTAAGTGTATTCATAACTATTTTTGTTATAAAGTTACCGATTTATGACTAAGAGTGAAAAAGTGGATTTCTGTATG
>Ga0209555_10001170_pt1 | contig 20586 bp, 11 predicted proteins | sample SaaInl85LU_5_DNA_FD_184643 | JGI IMG/M metagenome (GOLD analysis project Ga0209555, IMG submission 184643) | Marine microbial communities from expanding oxygen minimum zones in the Saanich Inlet - ESP_85LU_5_DNA (SPAdes) (version 2) | ecosystem: Environmental > Aquatic > Marine > Intertidal... | reverse complement strand
ATATAGAGTTTGTTCGCTTCGAACCTTTTGACTCATGTATGGGTTAATAGCCATTATGCATTACCCCATGAAGAAAGATGGACCTTCATCCTCTTCTTCTCTAAATTTTTCCATGATCTTTTCAATATCTTGCAAAGCATCTTCGTATATTTGTCGCGCATTGACTGTTACTCCACCAGGGAGAGTCATGCCATCAAACTTAATTAAATTCATTCCCCACTGACGTTTAACCAACGCGGTTGCATATGATTTCACGAACTTGTGATTATATAGCGAGTTATACTCGAGAACATTATCATCCGGATAGCGAATACCATATACCTCAAACACAACATAGTCATCGACCTGAAGAGTTGATTTGGATACGTGCAAATTGATACGGTTGTATTGGCGGTCGAATGTAATCTGAGGCTGACCAACTAGTTTCATATCCAACAACTCTAGTTGCTGCTTCATTTGATCGTAATGAGCTAGATCGCCTATGATTCCACCACCACGAGTAAAATCCATTACAGTGTATTTCATATGCTGCCATGCATCTGAAAACCATCCGGCTTTAGATAGGCTAGCAGTGACAGGAAGCATACGTACGACGGAAGCCAAGTCTAGGTCTGGGAATTCGACATACTGGTTATCAATGTCTTCCTGTGTAAGTTGGTGCTTTAAATAGTATCGTCGTTGGCCATCTGGGTGATGTTCACGAAACCACTGTAAGGCTTCATCCATACGATCGTCCAGTTGTTCATCATCAATATTAATTTCGACTACAGGATACCCTAGTGCCCTCAAGCAATAGTCCATTAAGTCCTCTCGGCTAGTTACATACATTTTTAATATTCCCAGTTAAGCATATCTTGTATTTATATGTTTTTTAACAATATAATAAAAAAGGGGGCCGAAGCCCCCTTTATAGTGCGTTACTAGGTGTTAGTTCACCATTGTACCAGCTACGTTATAAACGTTAATGCGATAATGGCTTGGATCTTGTCCACCCAAGTTATCAGCATCGTGAGTAATTAACTGAGCACGAACCTCAGCTTCATCAATCTCAATAACGCCTGTTCCAGCAGTATATGTGATACATAGACCACCACTAAGATCACTCTTAACTTGCCCAGGAAGATCAATGATATCTTGCTGTGCTTGAGTCATCGAGTTTTCAAGTGTAGTGATACGACCGTTGTGAGATACTAATGTACCTTCAACAGTGCTCAGTCTACCGCCAGCATTGATACCTTGCAAGCTAAGTACATCGGTTTCAATTGATGCAATATCAGCAGCGTTGCTATTGATCAATCCAACTAATGTGCCATCAACCGACTGGAACTCAGCAACGATTTCAGACAATGAGTTGAGAGCAGTTTGGTCAGTGTTAGACAGAATGTTTGTGATCTGTGACTGTAGACCAGCTTCAACGCCAGTAGCGCGAGCAATCTCAGTGTCAATCTTAGCATCCAAGTCTGAATCTTTACCAATCCATTCTACACGGTCTGAATCAAGACGACCTTCAACTGTATCCATCTCACTTTCGAGAGTAGTTACACGAGCGCCTAATGCTGAATCAGCACCAATCCACTCTAGGCGATCTGAATCAAGACGACCAGACAACCCAGCAAGGTCAGCATCATGTCCATCTAAACGACCATCTTGTTCAGCGTCTTTAGTGTTGATATTGCCGATCGAGATGTCAGTAGCTGACTTGAGGTTATCTGCATATGCTTGAGCATTTTGCAGCGTATCACTATCACCAGCGTCTGAGTAAGCCTTAGCAGAAACAAGAACAGCAGCATCCTTAGAGTCCATAAGACCAGGATGAGAAGCAATGTCGCCTTCATTAACTGTTACTCGTGCAGCCAGCGTAGATACAGAACCAGATACTACTGAATCACCAGCATCAGCATACGCTTTTGCAGCTTCGAGAGTATCACTATCACCACCAGCAATTGCGGCAGGTAACGGATTGATTTGATTCTGAAGTGCTTGATCACCACTCTGACGATCGAAGATCTCTTGACCTAGATCGTTAATGGTTGCAGTTAGACTAGCATCAATATCACCGATTTCAGTGACACGTGAAGCCATATCTGACTCAAGTACGCTAACTTTGCTCTCTGCAGTTGATAGACGTGAGCTGTTTGAAGTGATAACATCAGACAGATCAGAATCTATACCTTGGAAAGCAGCAACGATTTCTTGTAACGTATTCAGCGTCTCAGGTGAAGTACCTAAGATAGCTTGTACCTTACCGTCAACTACGTCGATAGCATCTTGCAAATCAGAGTCAGCACCGATACGGGCAATCTGCTCTGCCGACAAACCAGAAGTTAGGTTGTCGATAGCTGATTGAAGTTGACCTTCAGCACCTTCTGCACGATCTTTCTCAGTTACTACTGCCGCAGCGTTTGCAGCGATAGCATCATCCTGATCAGAGTCTTTTGAAGCACCAGCAGCTTGGATAGCGTCAGCGTAGACTTGAGCAGATGCTAAAGTATCGCTATCACCAGCAATACGAGCAGCCTGTTCATTTGCAATCGCTTGTGTATTAGCAGCAATTGCTACGTCTTGGTCAGAGTCTTTACCATTGATTACACCAATGGATACATCTAGACTTGACTTGTGACTATCAGCATAGTCTTTAGCATTTTGCAATGTATCGCTATCGCCAGCAATGCGAGCAGCTTGTTCTGCATCAACTGCAGATTGTACAGTAGCATCGCCACTTATACGAGCAGCTTGTTCAGCATCAACCGCAGATTGTAAAGCGGCATCACCATCTGTACGAGCTTGAACTTCAGCAGCAACATCAGAGTCGACACCCGCGAAGATAGGATTAACGATTGCTCCAACACGCTCACTAGTGAAGTATTGGTTAGAACCTTCACTTAGATCGTCGGTTGATACGGCAATTTTGGTCCAAACAGAACCATCGTACATTTCCCAATAGTCTTGAGCTTCATTCCAACGCATTTGAGCTGGTGATTCATCGCCACGCATAACACGGATACCCGCATTTTCCGAAGCAGCACCAGTAACAACATCGCTGTTCAAGTCAATAATGTTATCTGCTACAGACAGTGTCTGTGAGTTAACAGTTGTAGTTGTACCCTGAACCGTCAAGTTACCTTGTACAGTTACAGATCCACTAAACTCTTTATCACCTTGATGTGCGCCTGAGATTTGACCGTCAACATAATCTTTGTTGGTAGCATCAGAACCTAAGTTCGGAGCAGCGATATCGCATAAGTTGTTACCAGCAAGATTTACATCACCACCAAATACTGTAGCATTACCGCCACTAGTAGTGATTGTCTTACCATTTAAGATGACTAGGTCTGATTTAACGTCAATGGTAGCTTCGCCAGCATTGAAGTCAATAGAACCGCCACCAGTAGTACCAAACGCCAAGTTTTGACCTGGGTCTGCGTACATTGTGATTGTACCAGAATTATCTTCTAAGATCTTGGTGCCATTGATATACAACGAGCCTGGACCGATGTAAACATCTCGCCAAACTTTATCAGGTGAACCTAAGCTGTATAAGTTATCTACTGAAGGAACGATATCTTGAGCGATAGCAGAACCGTCAAACGAGATCTCGTCGCCAGATACTGTGATGCCTTCACCGCCTGTCAAAGAGACAGATACTTCACCCAATGTTGCATCGTATGATACGCCGGTACCGGCTGTAATAGCATCGCGAGCACGTTGAGTGGTGAAGTATAGGCTTGCGCCTTCACCGACATCAGTAGTAGTAAACGAAGAAATGTCGGTGACACTTTGAGCTGATAATGCTTCGAAAGCAGTAACATTCAACGCGTTAACATACGAGGCGTTAACGATCGACTCAACAGCAGGTTGTACCGAGGCAGCAGCAACAAGACCATCAGAGTCAATTACGGTAACGTTATCGAAGGACAGTTCGCCCTGGATATTCGCACCATTCTGAATTCTAAACTTTTTATTAGTTGCCATGTTTTCTTTACCCTTTTGTTTTTAAAACACTGTGTTTAAGATTATTTATTATATAAAAGGTGGGGAACGAGTCCCCACCCTAAATTATAATCTATTATACGTCAATGTAAGAAGCAGAAGCAGTAACCACCGCACCAGCTGATACAGCTGTGTACGTTAATTCTACTGTGCCATTTACAACGCGAACGTCAGTGTCACCTAGCAAGTCATTACCCGTGTAGATAATTCCGTACTCAGTGATGTAAGCGTCAGTCCCGTTATGGACTACCAAACACTCACGAGTTTCGAATTCGCCGTTCAACTCAACCGATACTACGTATTTGGCAGAGCGGTATACATCAACTGGGAATGAAGAAACAGCTGTCGCTGAAGTACCAACAACAACATCGTTGCCTTGTTGGAATACCTTGACGTTTGGAGCAAGAGTTTCAAGCGTTACTGAACCTGGATCAAGTACGCCAACAGATGTAGAAGACTGAGCTACTAATACTGCTTGTGTACCGACTGGGATAGCACCGTTGAAAGTAATTGTTCTTGCTTCTGTATCGATGAAGTAGTGTACAGATGGATCCTGAATTACACCACCAACGAATACCATTGCATTCTGTTCTGTAACATCGAAGTCAATTGCGAAAGTGGTTTGAGCACCGTCACCGTTGAATACTTGACGCTTAGAACGTGAGAATGATAGTAAGTCAGGCGATACTAATTCGAAGCCAGTTCCGTCTGTCTTAGCACGTAGTACGAAGCCTTCCTTATCAGTGATCGCTGAATCAACAACGTCTGTCAACTCAAGGAGTGACTTAGCTGTATCAATAGAGATTACACCGCCAGACTTGCTTACGTTGCCTTCACCAGATACGTCAACAACGCTGATTGCGTCTTGTGCGCGAACATTAGTGAAGTACTGATTGTCACCTTCCGCCAGATCAGTAGTGCTGAACTGTGAAATGTGTTGAGCAGCAAGACCTGCATCCAACTGACCTTTGTTAACCGCATCTGCAGCAACTGTACCGTTAGCAACACCAGAAACTTTGTTTCCGCCCATCGCCAATTCGCCAGTCATGCTGTCGCCAGACTTAGATACTTTACCAGCCAATGCTGTGTTAGTAGCACTTTCTAGGTTGTCGATGTTAGTCTGTAAACCAGCATCAGCAGTTGCACGTGAAGTAGCTTCAGTAGCAATCGCAGTAGCATTATCAGAGATGTCAGATTGGTTTTGTGAAACAAGACCAGTCAATGTACCATCAGCTGATTGGAATGCAGCAACAATCTCAGTCAACGAATCAAGAGCAGCACTATCAGTGTTAGCTTTGATGAAGTCGATTTGATCTTGTAGTGCTTCGTCTGCAGCAGCGCGTGTAGCAGCTTCTGTAACCAGTGCATCAGCATTGTCTTGGATCAATCCAGCTTGTGTAGCTTCAACACCAGTCGCACGAGCTACTTCAGCAGCAAGTGATACGTTGATTGCGCTATCGCCAGCAGCACGAGCAAGCTCTTCTGCATCGATTTCAGATTGTAATCCAGACTCAACGCCTTCAGCGCGTGCTTTTTCAGCAGCGATTGCAGCGTCTAGTTTAGCATCAGCATCTTTCAGTGAAGTAGAAAGATCTAAGTAGGTTGAACCACTTGGAGCAGTGTAGCTACCATCTGTACCAAGACCAGCACCTGACTGAGTTGCAGTCATCTCTGTTTCTAGAGCAGTAGCACGGTTTGACAATGCAGCGTCAGCAGTTTGACGTGCAGTTTCTTCGTTAGTGATAGCAGTCTGTAGTACTATATCAGCATTCTCACGAGCAACCGCTTCGTCAGCAACTTTACCGTCAGCATATACTTTCGCATTTGCTTCAGCAGTGTTTGCTTTAGAAGTAGCGTCCGCAGCAGCATTAGAAGTAACAACCGCATCTGCAGCAATGTAAGCAGCAGTCATTGCACTATCAGCAGCAGCAAATTCAGAGCGGATAAGAGCTTCTTGACCTAATGCACGAGTCTCTTCAGCGCTGATTGCAGATGCATTATCAGAGATGTCGGATTCGTTTTGCGTTACGCGAGCAACAGCAGCGTCAACTTCACCGTGGACTTCGTTAATACCACCAACAAGTGTTTGAGCAGTAGTATCTAGAGCAACTTCAGCAGAACCGACTTTAGCTTCTAACGCGTCGATGTCGCCTTCGTTAACAGTCAGACGGCCAGCTTGTAGTGCTTGTTCAGCTTCTACAGCATTCATTTCTGATTCTAGAGTAGTAGCACGACCTTCAACAGCATCCATCTCACCTTCAAGAACAGAAACTTTACCAGCTTCTAGATCTACTTGTGTGTGGATTTCGTTGATTGCAGCAGACAAGTCTGTAGCAGTAGTTGCTAAAGTAGCAGAGCCAACTTTAGTTTCTAAGCTATCAATGTCACCTTCGTTTACAGTTAAGCGACCATCTTGAGCACTATTCTTAGTTTCAACAGCAGTAGCACGACCTTCTAAAGATGTAGCGCGTGACTCAAGGTCAGTAGCGCGTACTTCTACAGCGTCGATATCGCCTTCGTTAACAGTCAAGCGACCAGAGTTTGCACTGATAACAGCTTGGATGTCAGAATCAGCATCTTCGAACGCAGCAACGATTTCTTGAAGTGTATCAAGAGTTTCTGGAGAAGTACCGATGATAGCATCAACACGACCAGTTACAGTATCAACGTCAGTGCGTAGACCAGCTTCAATACCAGTTGCGCGAGTTACTTCAGCAGTGATGGCATTAGCATTTACACCTTCAGCAGCAGTAGCACGAGCAATTTCAGCAGATAAATCTGAATCAAGAGCAGAGATGTCGCCAGTGTTCAAGTCGACGTCAGAGCGTAAAGCAGCATCGCCGTCTATACGAGCTTGAACTTCGTTTGCAACAGAAGTGCTTAAAGCAGACTCAGCAGCAGTAGCGCGAGTAACTTCATCTGTGATTGCAGTAGCATTAGCTGCTTCAGCAGCTTTAGCGCGTACAACTTCGTTAGAAATTGCAGTTGCGTTATTTGCAGCAGAAACCGTGTTAGCATCAACGTCAACGCGTAAGCCGGCTTCAACGCCAGTAGCACGAGTTACTTCGTTTGAGATTGCAGTAGCGTTAGTAGCATCACCACCGATACGAGCAGTTTCTTCAGCGTCAATAGCATTTTGCAATACTAAGTCAGCAGCTTCGCGAGCACTCGCTTCAGTAGAGATCTTACCGTCAAGTACAACGTCAGCCGCAACACGAGCATTTTGCTCGACTACGATATCAGCAGCATTTTGATCGATATCAGTCTCAGCCGTATCCATACGACCTTCAAGGTTAGTCGCACGAAGTGACAATGCATTGTCAGCAGCTAAACGAGTAGCAGCTTCAGAAGCAACTTCTTGATCTGTGTAAGTGTTAGCAGCTTGTTGAGCAGTTAAGATACGAGCAGAAACAGTGTTTCCAGAAGTACCGTCAACAGATGCGTCACCAATTAATGCAGTATCTTGAGCGTCGGCGTGTGCAATTGCATCAGCTTCAGCTTGATCAGCTTTCTGAGTTGCATCAGCAGCAGCATTAGAAGCAACAACAACGTCGCGAGCAATGTAGTCTAGTTCGATGGCATCGATCTGACCTTGCAGTGAAGTATCAGCAGCAGCACGAGTAGCAGCCTCAGTGTTGATGTTGGTTTGTAATACGCTGTCAGCACTTGAACGAGCAGATGCTTCGTTAGTGATAGCAGTTGTATTTGAAGCAACAAGAGCAGAGATTTCACCATCTACTTTCTGGAACTCAGCAACGATTTCTGTTAATGAATCTAGAGCAGCAGAATCAGTATTAGAAATTACGTTGTCTAATTTAGCTTCGATACGAGCTTCTTCGCCAGTAGCACGAACAACTTCAGCAGCGATGTCGTCAGCGTTAGCTTCTTCCGCAGCAGTAGCGCGTACAACTTCAGTAGCTAGATCAGATGTTAATACGCCTTCAGCTGCAGTAGCACGAGTCTCTTCAGCAGAAATCGCAGCAGCATTTGCGGCGATGCCAGCGCTGTGATCTGAATCAGCAGATACCAACTCAGCAACTTTGCCGTCTGTGTAAGACTTAGAAGAAGTTAGAGTAGCAGCATCACCAGAAGCGATTGCAGCAAGCATATCTGTACGAACAGCAGTATCTGCGGCCGCACGAGCAGTGATCTCGTCTTGGATTGAAGCAGCGTTTGCAGCTTCGGCACCAGTAGCACGAGTAACTTCGTCTGCTAGGTCTGATTGAAGAGTAGAAATCTCAGCGTCTGTAGCTGAAATCTCTGCAGCCAATGCAGTTTCTAGGTCAGCAATGTCGCCTTCGTTTACTGTAACACGAGCGCCTAATGCATTGTCACCAGCGATACGAGCAGCAGTTTCAGTTGCGATAGCTGAAGATAGTTGTGACTCAGCAGTTTGTGCGCGTGAAGTTTCAGTTGCGATAGCTGTAGCGTTAGCTTGTTCAGCGGCTGTCGCACGAGCAACTTCAGTACTGATTGCACTTGAGTTAGAGATTACAGATGCAGATAATACGTCATCAGCGTCTTCAAACGCAGTAACGATTTCGGCAAGTGAGTTAAGAGCAACTTCATCTACGTTTGAGATGATGTTGTCAATACGCAAAGAAAGAGCAGCATCGGCAGCTTTATATTCTGTCTCGATACGACCTTCTTCACCAGTAGCACGTGATACTTCGTTCGTAATTGCTGTATCTTGTGCATTGTCTTTTGCAATACGAGCAGCTTCTTCGGCGTCGACTGCACTTTGCAGTAACGTCTCAGCAGCAACGGCACGGTTAGTCTCAACAGTTACCGCATCAGCGATATCTTGAGCAACCGCATCTTGTGCACGCTGATCGGTAAAGTATAACTTGCTATCGCCTTCTGTTAATTGGTCAGTTGAGAACGAACCAAAGAAGTCAGTAGTAGCAATTTTCTTTAATGAGTCTGAACCAACATCATACAACAGCGTAAAGCAGTTTTCTGGTTGGGTCATCCCCGTTAAAGTACCTTGACCAGCAACTGCGCTTTCATCAAGTTTAGTATTGATGACCGCTTTGTCGGCTAATGCAGGTGATTTAATCTGTCTAAATGACATTCGGATATCTCCTAGTTAGTTTTGATATTTTAATATAAACGTTTATAATATACTAACGAAATTTAATGTAAATGTCCCAACCAGAGGTCGGGATTTCAAAGAACTGTATAGTGTCACCTATAGTTTCATATGTTTCTTCTGGGTGTTGTAACACATCGTTTACCCAAACATCTATTAAGTCAGCCCGGGCGGGTGTGCCATTTAGTGTGAACGCAGCAGTATCTCCAGGAGCGACAATGTGCTGCGCTTCCGGAATAGCTGTGTTACCACTAGTAGATGAGGATGTCCCTTCAATCAGTTCAAAGATTTCAGTTTCATTACCGTTGCCTTCAGCGATAGTTGCTTGTTTAGATTTAGCTAAGTTAAACAAGGATTCCGCCAGGACTCGGTTAAAGGATTTGTTATTGATCATACAGACAACACTACCAACTGTTAATATAGGTGAGTGTATTTATATGTTTCTTAGACACTAACGACTACGAAAGGGACCACAATTAATTCAATAAAGTTCCAGTTTGATCGTACACGCTTATACGGTAGTAGTCACTATCATGGCCACCCAACAAATTAGCGTTGGTGGCGGTACCATTAAACGCGTTTGCGGTTACAGTATTGAAAACTGCATCGTATGAACTATCTAGGTCAAACTCTCCGGTCGCTGGGTTATATAGTAGTCCATTACCGGCTGAGACGGCGTCTCTCGCTCTTTGTTGGGTAAAGTATAGATTGGTTGCGCCTTCGTCTAACTGGTCTGTAGTAGCGGTTTTATCGAGCTTCTGGTTAATCCAGTTTTGAACTGTGCCTATGAAGTCGGAGTCATCACCTAGAGCAGCTGCTATTTCATTGAGGGTGTCTAGGACTTGAGGGGCGCCATCTATTAGATTAGTGATGGCAATATTAATAGCAGAGTCAGCATATGACGTTGCAGAGGATAGTGTTATAACATCATTATCATCAGCATACAGTTTAGCTAGCGCTAACGTATCACTATCTCCGTCGCTAGCATATTGCTGAGCGATACCTAAATCACTATCGATTTCACTCTGCAGGCTTATTATAGCATTATTAAGACTTGAAGTCAACGAGGAATCAAGTGACGTTATTTGGGTATCAGTATATAAATTAGCACTCGTCAGTGCGGAATCACCTGCGATCTGAGCAGCAGCGTCGACATAGTTTTTCGTCGCCATCGTATTAAGATCTGCAGCAATCACACCGGTAGCTGAGTTGTATTGAATTCCAGCTCCTTGAGTTAATGATTCCCTAGAGCGCTGCACAGTAAAGTACTCGTTCGTACCTTCCGCAATATTAGTTGTGGTTACGCCATCTAAAGTTTCTAATGCTTTTTGTACTGTGTTATCGTTACCAGATAGCAGTCCATCAAAGTTTACGGTCTCCGTAATAATATCATGAGCATGTTTAACATCTTGAGGAATAACAGATAAAGGTACGGGGAATGAAGTTCGTACAGGTTGATCCCCACCAAACTGGAAGTCAAACGAAGTTATGTTTGATGATTCCGATCTACCGTAAAATTTTAAACCAACTCTATCACCAGAACCAAACGTAGTTGTTGGTATTAAAGCGTCAGCATAGAACTCTTCAAACGTATCGCCATTTTCGCCCACAACAGAAGTAAGTGAAGAAGTACCTAAAATACTCTCTACATTATCAGAATCAATCTTACATACCTCAAAATAGAAGCGAGCAAGACCACTACCGTCTTCAACATGGCGTCTGATATTACCTATAGTATGAATATTAATGGAGCCAGTGGAGCCTGCAAGGACGCCTTTATCCGAAGCAACTTGCGCAATAAACGTAGCATCCGAATCTATAAGCCCAGTATTAACAGCAACCGCAGTTGTATCAAAATCGGAGTCATCAATAGACGTAACCAATTTGTTATAGTTTGCTAAATCGGAAGTAGTCGTCGTAGGAAAGAATGTAACGGATGATGTAATAGAAGAAATATCTAATTTACGACTCTGCAATTCGTCGATAGCAGCTTGAACGTTGGTAGCAAGTAATCCATTAGAATCATTATCATATGAGATTACACCAGCAGTTAAGTTTAAGTCTGATACGAATTGATTGGTGACTGTACCATCTATCAATGCTAGAACATCAGAGTCAGTAACTAGCTGGTTACCGTTAATGGTAAGTTCGCCAGTAATGTTAATTCCGTTCTCACCCATTTCTAGGCGATCTGAATCGCGCCACATCATCTTAAACGTATTATCACCATACGCCATATGTTTTAAGATTGTGTTTACGCCATTATGATATAACTTTGTTTCTTCGTCAGTACCTACAGTAAAAGAGAATCCATCATCAAGAATAAGATCCGCATCTATTGAAGCGCCATCCGAATTATAAGCTGCTATTTGAACAACCTGATCTAGGTCAATCGGATACGCCATCTGAATGGTAATACCATCAGGTGATGTGTAGTCAATGCCTTGGTGAAGTAGAACACCATTGAGATAAACTTGGATACGACGAGGGGATGAAAGATCGTATGATAGATGATTGCCGTAGTCATCAGCGCCAGATATATTTTGAAGTGTACCGTCAGAAGTATAGATGTAGGTATTGAATGTACTAACAAGTCCGGCACGTGCGTCCGCACCTACCTGTACAACTTGCTCAATACCATCTATTTGCTTCTTGAGATAGAGCTTACCATCGGCAGTGTTAATTGCCAACTCGCCGAGATTTAATTGCTCTATCGTCGGTATGTTTCCAGGTACGGACGATCTCCGTAACCTGATATCTATATTACGCGCCAATGTTGGCTACTCCTATATGTCAATCATCCCTTATGTAAGGGGTAATATAGTATAATAAACTTCAATTCGTATATGACGATTTATATAAAGTTTATATGTGTCCGTTAATAAGTGCCGCCATCTAATTGATAGATAGTAGTCGCACCACTCGCTGAAACGAGGAATTGGGCTGAGTCAAAAGACGCAATACCAGCATTTGTAGTAGAAGCAAATTCAGCCGAGATAACCAATTCGTTATCAGAGTCGAAGTATGCTAGATCAATCCCTTCACCAGCAGTTAGTAAATTTGCTACTTCGGAGTCAATAACTTGCTGAATAGACGTTCCATTGATAGCGAACGGAGCAAGAATATTTAAACCCTTGTTTATATCTATAACATCGTTGGCAGCGTTGTATACAATAGACGCATCAGCACCAGCAATGAATATCCCTGCGCCATCAGCTTCGGCAGGTGTTGAAGCTTCATCTGCTAAAGTGAGCGTCAGGTCATTAACCGACATCACAGTCGAGTTAATTATAGTCTGTGTACCCTGAACTACTAGATCACCACGAATTACTAACGTACCACCATCCGAATCAGTCGGGGCAGGATCGATGTAAAGAGTGTTTGAACTATCTGTAGAGGATAACGTATTACCTTCTAATCTTAAATTGCCAACCTCTAAACTTGTTAGGTCAGCGACGTCTGCGTTTAACGCATAGTCAATTGTATTAGTTACTGAATCGTATTCTACGACTAGATTGCTAGATGCGGTAAACGTAACATCAGAGTCAAGTAACGATATCGCATCGCCATTAATAGTGAGTTCAGTAGCGATATCAACAACACCAGCTTCAGATAGACGACCATCTGAATCAACGGTGAATGTAGGAATTTGCGTCTGTGAACCATACGACCCAGCAGTTACACCTGTTGGAGCAATTGCATCAGCAACATAATTTGCTAATGTATGATCAACATAGAATTTAGTGGTAGCGTCAGCAGAATCTATCGGCTCACCGAGGTTGGTGATCCGTGTTCCGTTAAGTGTTACATCACCACCAACAGCAAAAGATAGATCACCAGCTGTGGTTATTTCCGAACCGAGAAACGTGATACCACCAGCTGTTAACGTATCTACGTTTCCGTCTGAGTCTAGGATTAGTGCTGTGTTTGCAGTAGCTACACCAAAAGGAGCATTGCCTTCACCGCCCAATAAGTTAACATAATAAGCACCACCGACAACTGTATGGTTGACTGCGTCACCATTCGTTTCTGTCCCAGTACCAATGTAAAGTCGGTCACCGCCTTCTCCATTGAAATAGGAGTATGCTAATTCACCTTGAGCTAGAGTAGTAGGATTACCCTGTACTCCAGAACGTTTAATTCTAATTATAGATGCCATTAATACTGTCCGCCATTAATTTCTTGTTTATCTAATAGTTTTTGTGCGTGCCACTTTTCATCACTTTCATGATATACGAGGACATCACCTTCTTCTGCACCAACTGCCTGAACGTCATTCAACTGAGAAAGATCTGCTATAATCGCAGCTGCGTTTACTCGACGTACAGGTTTACCGAGGGTTACACGTTTAACCTTGGTGGTACTACCTGACGTAACGCCCGAGACTAAATGTTTAGTCTCTGCATTTGATTTGGATATCTTTCTAACCGGCATTTGTCTACCTTGTTACCGAAGGTGATACTTTTATCTTACCTTCTAGGATACGTTCTACGATTAAATTATCATCGCTATCGAGATAACTGAGCTCAACATCATACACGTACCGACCGCGCGTAGATAGGTCGTCGGTTTGTTCATTAGTAAGGGAAAGGACGACTACACCATCAGTAGCAGGATCTGCTACTATAGCGGTAAAGTCAATGGTCTTATCAGAGTCACTGTTGAAAGACTTTTTCATCTTAGCTTCAACAGTGTAGCCGGTGAGATCTTTAGTGGAACCATCAAGCTCCACGAGCTCAAGCTCAAACGCGACGTCTGAGCCTTGTGAGATTGTGAAATCTTCGTAAGTAGTTGACATTTATCTTCCTAGCCCTATCCAGTACAACATAATTAAATATATTTATATGGATTGAAAACTAGGAAGATAAACTATTTGGAATATTACTCCGCGGAAGAAATATCATCTAATACCATCTCACGGAATCCTTCTGAAGTATCACTCCAGTCGAACACATATGAGACGGTTACGCGCCAACATTCGCTTTCTGCTGCATGGTACAACTGCTTCTCTTTCTCTTCATGAGATCCGAAGTAAGCCGCTTTGCATGTCCACTTCCCAGCAGTATCTTCACACTTGACAACTTCTTTTGTTTCCGGATGAACGTAAGAGAAGTGTCCAGCACCGGTTTCTGACCAAGTAAAGATTAGGTTATAACCGGGAGCGTTAGCATTGTTGTGCCAAGAGATGAACCCACCTGGAGGATATACAGCGCATAATGCATTGTGCTTTACCGACAAGAAGTTCATCATGCGATCATTAAGCTCACCTAATTTATGAGTGAGATCTCGCTTGAATACAGGATCAGCATCTTGGTTAAAGAACGTGTGCGCGCGCTCAGATAGCTTGAAGTTGTATGCTACCAGCATATCGGGGAAGCCTTCATGAGCTTCGCCCTGATCAACTACTTCTTGACGGTACGCATCAGACATCCAATGTGGACGTTGACGTATGTGCTCAGCAGCTGTTAGATGGCAGTTTTCACTGAACCCCTCTCTATTATGGAGTTCAGCATACTCGTTTAAAATCTCAAGCAACTCTGGATTGTTGACATCCACGTGCTTTAGATATGAATCATTAATAGGTGTCATAAGATCGGTTTGTCCTTTTCTAAGCCTGCAGAGAAGTGACGTAAAATCACGGGACCTGTTTCTGGCTGTGTTCTCGCCCAATTTAGTGCGTTATAATAGTTCCACCTTAAATCGTCATCAAAGATTCCGACTTTAAGATCTTTATATTTTTCTTCCTTCTCGGTCAACCACCATAAGCTAAACTGATCCCATGACTTCAGGGAGTCGGCATAGCCTTCAGGCCACCAAGTATCATTCATCTGCTTGTATGTCAAATCCCACCAATCCTGCATAAACTCGCGGACAATTGGCTTAGACATATCGTACAAACAAACCCCACCACAAAGGACAAATTTAGATTTACCCTCTGGTGTATCAAAATCACGCTCAGCGTAAATGTAATCACGATCATCAGTTAGTGCTGAGAATACCATATCATGGTCTTTCATCTCATCCCAAACTTTAGCGATGTCTTCGTGCTCACACTCCATATCCGCATCGATGTACATAGTTAAGTCATATGGAGATCTTGCCATCCCCCACAACTTTGCACGATAGTGGTCGTCGCAGAACAATACAGTATCTGCTACATCATATCCACGCTCGTCAATAAATCTTTCTTCGGTAACAATACAAATGTTACACTCTTCTTCAGGCTCATACATGTCCCGAATAGACTCTGCAAGATTAAGTGCATACAAATAAAAGTTGCGATTTTTACTCGCAACAATAACAAATCCTTTACTCTTTGCCATCAGACTCTGCTCCAAGTTGTTCCTGTAAAATCATGATTGAGTATAAGTCAACTTCAATTCTAGATTTAGCACGTCGCAACTTGCCTTTGAGCTTACGGTTTTTAGAGGCCTTGATTTCATCAACTTCAAATGCTTCTAGCTTATAGTTAAATAACTTTTCTAGCTTGCGCGCTTTTTGGTGTTCCAAATCACGCTGCTTATGCTCTTCAGCTTCCGCTTTCTTGCGTGTCACACGATCTGTAGTTTCTCGATCAATTGCTTCTTCGCCGAGCGATTCAATTACTTCATCAAACATAGGGTTAGGATTACCCTCACGATCGGTTCGATTCAGTTTCATAACTTGTCGAACTTCACGACCTTCATCATCAACGATTTCAAGAATACAGTTAAGCTGTTGCTTCTCGTCAGTTTCCCAAAATGCGTTATCAAGCCATTTTCTAGTAGCCATCTTATAAAAAACTCCAATTAATTAAAAAATTCATATCATTCATATCGTATTATATATTAGTAAAATAAAGTGGGTCTTCCATGACCCACTATTACCTATAGTATACCATAACTATATGGCTTTATGCAACTCTTACATACAAAGTATATGTTTCAACAATGTTGAATGTTGGCTGAATAGTCATACCAACGTAGTTACCAACAAACGCTCTAGAGTAGTTTCCTACGAAGTCGCGTGAGTAGTTACCAGCATATCCTGTTGCATATGTACCAACGTATTCACCAACATATGTCGATACACGGTTACGTGAATACACATCTGTGTATGCTGATGTACGTACTCTTGAGTATGCACTAACGCGTGTACGTGAGAACACTTGAGTGTAGTTACCAGTATATTCACCAGCAAACGCTCTTGAGTAGTTTCCTACGTAGTCGCCAACGAAGTCTTGTGAATAAACACCAGTGTATTCGCCAATAAACGACAATGCATAAGTTCCACCGTATGTGCTTACACGAGTACGAGCATATGTGCTTACGCGGTTGCGTGTGAAGTCACGTGAGTAGTTACCAGCAAAGTTACGTGCATAGTTACCTGTGTATTCACCAGCAAAGTTGCGTGAGTAGTTACCAGCATACGAGCTTGGGCGTGTTCTAGAGTAAGTGCTTATACGCTCACGTGTAAACGCACGACTGTAGTTGCCTGTGTATGTTGTTGCATACGCACCGGTGTACTCGCCGACGAAGTCACGTGAATAGTTACCAACGTAATTTCCAGCAAACGCTCTTGAGTAGTTTCCTACATACTCGCCAGCAAAGCCGCGTGAGTACTCTCCAGCAAATCCACGGCTATATGCGCCTGTGTATTCACCAGTGAACGTACGGTTATAAGCACCAGTATATTGACCAGAGAATCCACGGCTATATGTGCCAGAGTATTCACCAGTAAATGTACGTGCATAGTTTCCTACGAAATCGCCAGTATAGTTTCCAACATAGTTACCAGTATATTCACCGGCAAACGCTCTAGAGTAGTTTCCTACGAAGTTACGTGCATAGTTACCAACATAGTTACCTGTGTACTCACCAGCAAATGATCTTGCATAGTTTCCAGCGAATGTACGAGCATAGTTTCCTACGAAGTTACCAGCAAAGTCTGTTACACGATCACGAGCGTAAGCGCTAGAACGTGTACGGGCATATGCTGAAACGCGTGTGCGAACATAAGCTGAATAACGAGTACGAGTACTTGTACGTGTAAAGTCACCAATATAGTCTGTAATACGAGTACGAGCATATGTGCTATTGCGTGCACGCGTACTGTTTATAGTTGAAATGCGAGTAAAATCGCCAACGTAGTTTGTAATACGTGTACGGACATAAGCTGAGTAGCGAGTACGAGTACTGGTGCGAACACTGGTGCGAATGAAGTCGCCAACGTAGTTTGTAATACGTGTGCGAGCATATGCGCTATAACGTGTACGCGTTGAAGTACGAACAGAAGTTCTAGAGTAGTTACCTACAAAGTCTCCTACGAAGTCTCCAACATAAGAACTGACGCGCGTATAGTATCCAGTTCGGCTATAAACAGCCGAATAAGCACGAGCATAGTTTCCTACGAAGTTACCAGCATAAACTAGCGTACGCGAATAGTTTCCTACGAAGTCGCCTGTGTACGTTAATGAACGAGCATAGTTTCCTACGAAGTCACCCGTATAGGTTAATGTACGCGAATAGTTACCGGTGTAGTATACTGTACGAGCATAGTTACCAGTATAAGTCGCCGCACGCGTACGAGAATACGTTGGATAGTAAATGCGCTCTCTGGAGTAAGCAGGATAGTACGCACGGTCACGAGCATAAGCAGGATAGTACGCACGGTCACGAGCATAAGTAGGAGTTATAACGCGGGCACGAGAATATGTTGGTGAAACCGTATAGTTTGTGACTCGTGTACGAGCATATTCGTACGTTACCCCTCTAGAGTAGTTTCCTTCATACGATACAGTGTTACTGTATGATGGAGTTCTAGTATAGTACGAAGTTACCACCCGACTATACAATTGAGGATCACCTGGATCAGGACCGATTGGTGGACCTGGGGGACCTACGTAAGTTATCGTCTGAGTACGCGAATATGCTAATGTACGAGTGTATGATGCTGTGGCAGTTCTAGTTCTAGTATAAAATACTGGACCTGTTCTTGCGTAGTTTCCTACAAAGTCGCCAGTATATGTTAACGTACGAGCATAGTTGCCAGTGTACGTTACTGAACGAGCATAGTTACCAGTATAGTAAGCAGTACGAGCATAGTTACCAGTATAATACAATGTACGAGCATAGTTACCAGTATAGTAAGCAGCACGAGCATAGTCGCCGACATAACTTGCAGCACGATCGCGAGTATATGTTGGAGATGCAGCACGAGCGCGAGTATACGCAGGAGTTATCGTATAGTTTGTAACTCGCGTACGAGTATACGCAGGAGTTATTGTATAGTTTGTAACTCTTGTACGAGAATATGCCGGACTAGTTGTAAAGTTAGTTACACGATCGCGTGTATATGCGGTTGTATAGTTACCTGTGTAATTCAACGGTGAAGTGAAAGTCAACGTGTTAGTTGAAGTTCTAGCTGAGTTTGTGATACGCGTACGAGCATATTCGCCGACGAAGTCTCCAACAAAGTTACCAGCATAGCCACGTGCATAGTTACCAACGAAGTCGCCAGTAAATGTAGTTGCATAATTACCAACATAATCACCGACATAGTTACCTGCAAATCCGCGAGCATAGTTACCTGCAAAGTCGCCAGTGAACGTAGTAGCATAGTTACCAGTGTAATTACCAATAAAATCGCCGGTATAGTTTCGCGAGTAGTTCCCTACGAAATCGCCAGTAAATGTAGTAGCGTAGTTACCAATGTAGTTACCCGCAAATCCACGTGCATAGTTACCAACGAATCCACGAGAGTAATCACCCACGAATCCACGAGAGTAGTTGCCAATAAAGTTGCCAGCAAAGTTAGTTACGCGATCACGGGCATAAGCAGAGGTACGTGCACGGGAGTAAGCTGAAACACGAGCTCGTGAATAAACGCCAGTATAATCAGCTGAATAAGTTGAAACTCTAGCTCGCGTATAAACAGATGCGCGTGCACGCGTGTATACACCGGTATAGTCGGCAGCAAATGCAGTCAGACGAGTACGAGCATATGTGCTTACGCGATTGCGAGCATACGTACCTGAGTACGTTGAAATGCGGTTACGCGAATACGTACCAGCGTAAGCTGAAACGCGGTTACGAGCGTAAGTACCAGCATAAGCTGAAACGCGGTTGCGTGAGTATACGGAGGCACGGTTACGTGAGTATGTGCCAGCATATGTTGAAACACGGCTACGAGTGTAATCAGCAGAATATGATGAAGGACGTGTACGTGAATATGTACCGCTGAACGTTGAAACACGACCGCGAGTATATTGATTCAAGTAGTTACCAGTAAACCCGCGAGCATAATCGCCCACGAAGTCACGTGAGTAAGTACCAGCGTATGTGCTTGTACGTGTTCTACCATATGTTCCTGCATAAGCAGAAACTCGGGTACGCGCAAACTCACCAGTGTAGTTGCCAACAAACGTGGTAGCGTAGTCACCAACAAATGCTCTTGCATAGTTACCAGCATATGTGCTCACACGAGTACGTGCATATGTACCAGTATACGTCGAAACGCGGGTACGTGCATAGGCATCGATGTAAGCAGAAACACGGTTACGAGAATATACTCCTACGAAATCACCAGTATACTCACCAGCAAAGTCGCGTGAATAGTTACCAATAAAACCACGTGAATAGTTACCAACGTAGTCACCAACAAATGTTTGGTCAGTGGTTCGTGAATATGTTCCAACGAAGGTAGAGATTCTGTTACGGGTATATGCTGATACTCGAGTTTGTACGTAAGCTGAGTTACGCGTACGAGTATAATCAATTTGAGCGGTACTTAGCTTTGTATTTACCGCTGTGCCAACAATCTTCCAAGTACCACCACCAATAGGTGCACCTTGTGCTGAAGAACGTAATTGATAGCTACCAATATTGCCAACTGAGGCACGCAACGTTTTGATACGTTGACCCAATGCATCTTGGATCTCTGCATCAGTCATCTCCTGGAATCCATCGAAGCCAGCGCCATCGTAACGTATACGAACAGGACGAACAGCTCCAACTGCAGCCATGGAATTACGGATGTAAATGTGATAGTTTGTAGATGCACCATCTCCACGAGTATCAGTAAAGACGTTCGCTATATGGATCGAGTAATCGGATCCTGGAGAAGACGATGCTAATCGATAAGTACCAATATAGTCATTTTGAACCATATTGCCAAGTACACGATTTGCTAAGTTAGATAAGTCCGCGTCTACCATTTCGTAGAAGCCAGGACTAGGATCTTGTTCGTAGTAACCTACAGGAATATTTTGGCCACTCTCACTTGCTGGTCCTGCTACTTGACGGAGAGTCGTAGTAGTTGAACCTGAGGTGATTTGGCTAGCAGGGTGAGTTCCAGGACTTTCGTTGAAGTATGTATCAACGTAAGATCCTACAGCTACGCCTGTTGAACTAAGCGTTAACGCACCAACATCAGTTGGGTTTAGTAATGCTTGTCCTACAGCATACGCCAGATAATTTTCTTCTAACGGCGTAAATTCCTTTAGGTCACCATCCGAATTCAGTATT
>Ga0209555_10001165_pt1 | contig 20630 bp, 21 predicted proteins | sample SaaInl85LU_5_DNA_FD_184643 | JGI IMG/M metagenome (GOLD analysis project Ga0209555, IMG submission 184643) | Marine microbial communities from expanding oxygen minimum zones in the Saanich Inlet - ESP_85LU_5_DNA (SPAdes) (version 2) | ecosystem: Environmental > Aquatic > Marine > Intertidal... | reverse complement strand
TCCAATGTTTGTAATGGGAGTTAATAATACAGAGTTAAAAGCAGATCAAAAGATTTTTTCTAATGCATCTTGTACAACAAACTGTTTAGCGCCAATTTCAAAAATATTAAATGATAATTTTGGTATTGTAGAAGGTTTAATGACGACTGTTCATGCCGCAACTGCAACTCAAAAAACTGTTGATGGTCCTTCTATGAAAGACTGGAGAGGTGGTAGATCTGCTATCCATAATATTATTCCTTCTTCTACTGGAGCTGCAAAAGCAGTTGGAAAAGTAATTCCCGCATTGAATGGGAAATTAACAGGAATGGCTTTCCGAGTACCAACAATGGATGTTTCTGTAGTTGACTTAACGGTAAAGTTAGAGAAAGCAGCAACATATGAAGAAATTTGTGCAGCAATGAAATCTGCATCAGAAAGCGGACCAATGGTTGGTGTTTTAGGATATACTGAAGATTTAGTGGTTTCTCAAGATTTTGTTGGAGATACAAGAACTTCAATTTTTGATGCAAAAGCAGGTATCGCATTAAATGACAACTTTGTAAAAATCGTTTCTTGGTACGATAATGAAATGGGATATTCTACGAAGATTGTAGATTTAATTGAATATTCAGCAACACTATAGTTGTAAAATATATTTTAAAAAATAAAGCCTGATAGAAATTATTCTATCGGCTTTTTTAGTTTTATTACAGTTTATTTGATAGCTATCATGCTAATTTCTACATTGACAAACTTTGGTAAATTGGCAACCTCTACAGTTTCTCTTGCTGGAGCAGTTGCTTCATTAAAATAAGTTCCGTAAACGGCGTTAATTTCAGCAAAATTATTCATATCAGAAATAAAAATAGAAGCTTTTACTACATTTTCAAAAGTCATTTCCGCAGCTTCTAAAACTGCCTTCATATTTTCCATGACTAAGGTAGTTTCTTCTTTAATCGATCCTAAGTCTAGTTCACCTGTAGAAGGATTAATTGCAATTTGGCCAGAAGTGTATAAGGTATTGCCAACTAAAACTGCTTGATTATAAGGTCCTATTGGAGCTGGTGCTTTTGAGGTTTGAATTATTTTTTTCATTTATTTAAGTTTCAAAGTTTCAAAGTTTCAAAGTTATTTGTTGATTGTAGAAAGTTTTTCAATTTGATCTAAAATCTAAAATCTAAAATCTAAAATCTAAAATCTAAAATCTAAAATCTAAAATAGCACTCTATTTGGGGGTCTATTTTGATCGTATTTTAAATCACTTAATACAGATGATTTAACACCAATAAAGAAAACATAGGATTGATTATTTCCAAAAGGAACCCAGTTGAAGTTAAATCTCCAGCTGTCTAAATCTCTGGAAAAATTCATTCTAGTAAAAGTAAATCCTCCACTAGCAAGATCATAACCAGAAGAAAAACCAACTTTCCATTTAGGAGTTAATTCAAAATTACCACCAAACATTAATGAATGCGATTGAATACCAATATTGCTAATTCCATTGTTGGAGTAAAAGGCCGAATAGGCTAAATTTAAACTCCAAGGTATTTTAGAACGATACAGTTCTGTTACTTCATCTTCATCTTCATTATTGCTATTGTTTTGCATACTACTTGGTGTAGAGGCAAAACGATTAGTAGGGTCTATATTATTACCAAGTACATCTGGAGTATCTTGATTTCCATTACCAGAATTTCCAGTATCATTTTTTTTATTTTTCCCATTAAAATCAGTACTGGATAAGGTGTAATTTGCAGTTAAATTAGCACTTGTTAATCTAAATAATCCTTTCACAAACTTATTTATTCTTTGTCCAGTTTCATTAATCTCATAAGGATCTAAACTTGCATTTAAATTGATAGCTAGCTTGTCTTTAAAAACTCTCGTACCCACAGTAGCATTTACTGGGGACCAACGCAAACTATCAGCAGCAATATTGTAAGCAGAACTGAAATTTAAGTTATTTAGAATAGTAATTTTCCGATCTTCTTCATCGCTGTCGGGGTCTTTTGGAGCGACTTTCCCTTCTAATACGTTATTTAAAGAAAGTCCTATAGAATTGCTTAGTCCTGCTCCAGGAGTTCCATAAAGACTAGTTCCTCCATCAAAAGGAGAATAGGTTTCAAACTCCGTTCCTGCCAAATTACTTTGTACTGTTCTATTGTACTTGTCAGCAAAATCTGGTCTATAAGAAAAAGAAATTGAAGGTCTTATGGTATGTCTGATTGCTTTAAGTCTCCCTTTTTTAAAATTGAATGTTCCGTAGATATTTGTAGATAAACTTAAACTAGTACTGTATTCTCTAAAAGTATTAAAACCTCTGATAGTATCGGTAACGATGGCACCTTCAGTCCCATCTGTATTTTGAACAGTAGCATCATAAGTTTTATTTACATTTTGAAAATTCCAAACTTCACGATAATTAATACTTGGAGATAAAGTAAAATAATCTAAGATGGTTAAGTTAGTACTTGCATCAGCCCTATGTTGTACACCTGTTCTTGCTGTTTCAAACATTTTTGGAGTGAAAAATTCATCTTCGGTGGTGTTTATTCTATATTCTCCTTGAACATTATAGGTCAAACCAATTTTTTGTAACGGATTTTTTTTGATACCACCTTTTCCTGCAAAAGGAAAAACTCTATTCATAGAAACCTGCAGAGAAGGCAAAGTCATCGTTACAGCACCTGTGTTTGTATTTTGAGAATGTGTGGCATTCATATTTAAATTAAATGGAGTGCCTACAAATGTTTTTTGATAGGAAATTGATGAGTTAAAAGTATTGGTCAGGAAATTAGAATTGTTGAATTCGTTTAAAGATTGCCTAAAGTATTGACTACTCCCTAAATTTACGGATGCACTAAAATTTGAATTAGGACTCGCTTTTGGATCTTGTCTTTGACTCCATCTTACATTAAAATTTGTTGCCTCAGAAAAATCATCAAAACCTCGGGTACTCTGAATAATTTTCTCAAAACTTAAGTTGAAATTACCTGAAAATTTATATCGAACATAATATTGTGAGTTAGATCTAAAACCCCAACTTCCGTTTGAGTACACATCTGCTAACAGCTCTAAATCTACATAATCATTAATTGCAAAATAATATCCTCCATTTTGAATACCAATTCCTCTATTAGCGGTGCTTGTTTGTAACGCTGGAATAATAAACCCTGACGTCCTGTTTTTCCCTAAAGGAAAGTAAGCAAACGGAAGAAAAACAGGCGTAGGAACATCTGCTATAACAAGATTGCTGATTCCAGCCACAATTTTTTTATTGGGAACTACTTTTGCTTTATCTACACCAATATAATAATCTGGGTTTTCTTTATCGGAAGTCGTAAATCTAATTTTCCGCATGTAAATAGTAGAGTCATTTACGCGTTTTGCTTTTTCACCTAAAACAAACATACCAGGTTCTTGTTTGGTTTTTATACCATAAATAATTGCCTTTTTTGTTTTAAAATTATACATCATCGAATCTTGTTCAGATTCTTGTCCTCCTTGTTTAAAAATTGGTTTTTGAGTATATCCTGTACTGTCTTTTATGCCCTTAGCGAATAGTGTATTGTTTAAGTAGTCGACAATTATAATTCCAGCTTTTAAATCAATATCGGTGTAAATTACATGAGCTTCGTTATAAAGTTTAACTGTTTTGTCTTTTGCGTTCTGAATAGTATAATCTTTTGCAGTATGGGTGATTAAATCTGAAATAGCTTCTTTAGATTTAATAGAATCTAATTGAATGCTATCCCTTTTTTTTATCAATAAACTGTCTTTTTTAATTGTTTTTGTAGTATCAGCTTTAATTGGAGGAAGGGTGTCTTTGGTGACTCTAGGAATCGATTTACCTTTAGGCTTTATATCCTGTGATTTTACATTTATGATTGAACAAAATAAAAGTAAAAATAGAAGTATGTAAGACAGATTTGATTGCAATATTATATTATGCTATTTTTGTATCTGGGTAAAAATATGGTTCAATATTTGAAGCACCAAATTTGTAAAGGCCAAAATTAGTTAAATTTTGTTGATAGACTATTCATATAACACCAAATTTAATACCATGCTAAGGGTGGTATTATTCCTTGTTTTTTTATTTATTTTTTTAACACCTTCTAATTTAACTTCTCAAAACGAAAAGTTTATAGTTGTTTTAGATGCAGGACATGGAGGAAAAGATCCTGGTAATATTGGAAACGGTTACAGAGAAAAAAATATTGTTCTAAAAGTTGTTAAAGAAATTGGTAAAGAATTGATTAAGATAGATGATATACAAGTTATCTATACTAGAGAAAGTGATGTGCTAATAGATTTGTGGAAAAGAGGTGAAATGGCCAATAAGGCAAAGGCAAACTTATTTGTGTCTGTTCATTGTGATGCCCATACAACCAATGCTTATGGAGCCGGAACATTTGTTTTAGGCTTGCATGCAAATAAAAGAAATTTTGAAGTTGCTAAACGTGAAAACGCCGTTATCTCTTTAGAAGAAAACTTTAAAGAACGATATAATAATTTTGATCCTAACTCTGAAGAATCTGTTTTAGGGCTAACTTTAATGCAAGAAGAAAATTTGGATAAAAGTTTTTCTTTAGCTGCAACTATTCAAAAGAACCTCACAAAGTCTTTGAAAAGAAGAGATAGAGGTGTAAAACAAGCTGGTTTTGTTGTATTGCATCAAACTTATATGCCAAGTGTCTTGATTGAATTGGGTTTTCTTACCAATAAAAACGAAGGAAAATTCTTAAATTCTAAAAACGGTCAGAAAAAAATGGCTAAAGAAATCGCTAAGTCTATCATTAAATATTACATTCAACTAAAGTTAAATACGGTAAAAACTGATGATGTGATTACTGAAGATGTTGATAAAAAGAATCCTGAAGAGAAAGAAGAAAGAAAAGAAGTAACAACAGAAGTTATTTTTAAGATTCAGATTGCTTCTAGTAAAAAGAAAATTAAAGAAAAATCGTATAATTTTAAAGGATTAAAAAATGTACAAAGAGTAAAAGTAGGTCGTTATTATAAATATTATTTCGGAATTACCTCTCATTATGAAAACGCAAAAGAAGCCTTGTTAAAAGCCAAGAAAAAAGGGTATTCTGATGCTTTTATTGCAGCCTTTAAAGACGGAGAAAAAGTATCACTCACAGAGGTGTTGAAATAGATGTTTTCTAACTGTTTTCTCACAAAAAATATTAGTATTATTGTAATACAAAAAAAGATAGATGTCTAAAGAGTTAAAAACAGGTATTGTTGCTGTCATAATTTTATGTTTAGGTTATTGGGGTTTTAATTTTTTAAAAGGACAAAACCTCCTTGAAGCTAGGTCTAGAGTTTTTTATATCGAATATGATAACATTCAAGGCCTAAATAAAGCAAGTACAGTAAGTGTTAATGGATTACAAATCGGTAAGGTATCTGACATTACATTTAATAAAGATTCTACAAAAAGAGGAAAATTAGTTGTTAAAATTTCTCTTGACAATGATTTTGAGTTTTCTAAAAACAGTGTTGCTAAAATATATTCAACCAGTATTATTGGGGGAGAATCATTAGCAATTATTCCAAATTACGATGGAGAGATAGCAGTTTCCGGAGATTATTTAAAAGGAGAAGTAGAATCTGATATTTTTACTTCAGTAGGTGAAACTTTAAACCCGTTGAAAGCAAAAGTAGAACGTGTAATTATTGGAGCAGATTCTTTACTGATTGCACTTAATGATGTATTAGATTTAGAATCAAGAAATAGCTTTAAAAATACAATTAAAGGGTTAGAAACTACCGTTACTTCTATGAATAGCACATTGAGTTCTGTGAATAAAATGATAGACTCAAGCAGAGCAGATATAAATATAACACTTCAGAATACAAAAAAAATCACTGCAAATTTTGCAAGAGTTTCAGACACATTGGTAAATGCTAATTTTGGGCAAACAGTTAGAACACTTCAAGCTACATTAGACAATGTTAATGGATTGCTTTCTGGTATAGAAGACGGAAAAGGAACACTTGGGAAACTAGCAACTGATGACACAATGTATACCAACCTAACAAATGCGTCTAAAGAATTAGAAGAGTTGTTAAGAGAGATGAAACTCAATCCAAAAAGGTTTGTGCATTTTTCATTATTTGGAAAAAAAGCAAAACCTTATACTGAAGAAGAAAAGAAAGAAAATACATCTAATAAACAATAGTTTAAATAGTAACTCAATACCGAGTTTGTTAAACTAAAAATAAAATTAAGTACACATATGGATTATTTATCAAACCTGTTTTTTGCTTTAGCATTAATAGTTGGAATCGGTTTTTTTGTAGTAAATGTTCGTAAACTAGTTAGAAATATTAAACTTGGAAAAGAAGTTGATAGATCTGATAATAAAGGAGAACGTTGGAAAAACATGGCAAGAATTGCTTTGGGGCAATCAAAAATGGTAAGTAGACCATTTGCTGGATTCTTACATATTATAGTTTACTTAGGGTTTGTAATCATCAATATAGAAGTATTAGAAATTATTATCGATGGATTATTTGGGACTCATAGAGTATTTCAACCTTTACTAGGAAATGCTATATATGGCTTCTTAATCGGAACTTTTGAAATTTTAGCCTTGTTGGTTTTAATTACAGTCATTATTTTTTGGCTTCGTAGAAACATCGCACAACTGAAAAGATTCATGAGTAAAGAAATGAAAGGTTGGCCCAAAAATGATGGAAACTTAATTCTTTATTTTGAAATTGTATTAATGTTATTATTCATTATTATGAATGCTACAGATCATACATTTCAAGAAGCAGGTGTTGGAAATCTAATTAGTCAATTTGTAGCACCATGGTTTTCAGGGTATTCTTTAGAAACACTAGCAACAATAGAGCATACAGCTTGGTGGATTCATATTCTAGGAATTTTAATTTTCCTGAATTACCTATATTACTCAAAACACTTACACATATTACTTGCCTTTCCGAACACCTATTTTGCAAATCTAAATCCAAAAGGTCAATTCAATAACTTGGCATCGGTAACTAATGAAGTTAAAATGATGATGGATCCAGATGCAGATCCCTATGCAATGCCACCAGAAGTAGCAGAAGATGAGGTTCCTGAAAAATTTGGAGCGAGTGATGTAACTGACTTAAATTGGGTACAATTATTAAACGCTTATACCTGTACAGAATGTGGTCGATGTACTTCTTCTTGTCCGGCAAATATGACTGGAAAAGAACTGTCTCCAAGAGCCATCATGATGAAAACCAGAGATCGTTTAGAAGAGGTTGGAAAAAATATTGATGAAAACGGTGGGAAATTTAAAGATGACGGAAAACAATTATTGAACGATTATATCACTCCAGAAGAATTATGGGCTTGTACAAGCTGTAATGCTTGTGTAGAAGAATGTCCGATTGATATAGATCCATTATCTATTATCATGGATATGAGAAGATATTTAGTGATGGAACAATCAGCTGCACCACAAGAACTGAATATGATGATGACTAATATTGAGAATAATGGTGCTCCATGGCAATATAATCAACAAGATAGACTAAATTGGAAAGACGAATAGTTTTGATCGTATTTAATGAAATTATTTAGAAAAAGCATAAGCTTATGCTTTTGGAGAAATAATATTGGTTGTTTTAGGTATTTTAATCGCTTTGTATCTTAATAACTGGAATGAAGAGAGAAAAGAAGCAAAAGAGTTAGAGAATATTCTTTCCATCATAAAAGATGATTTAGAAAACGATATTAAGGAAGTTAAGGAAGTAATTCAGTTCGAAGAAGGTAAGAATAACCTATATCAACGTTTTTTTGATGAAGACTTAATAGCAAAAGATTATAAAGAGAATATAAGATAAAGACGCTTAATATTTGGATTTAAAGAAATATCATTTAACAAAAGAGGTTTTGAATTACTGAATAATTACAAAAACAGTCTTGAAATTTCTAATGACGTTTTAATTACTCTAATTTTAGAATTATATTCTGATAGAATAGAAGAAGTCCATGCAGATGACGCATTAAGAAATATAGACTTTGAAATAAACTACAAATATTGGAAAAACCAAGATTGGTGGAGTAACTATATTCGAGAAGAAATTGATGATAAGTTTATAGATTATGCGTTAACTAGTCAAGATTACAAAAATAGAGTTGCTTCATGGCACTTTATCACTTTTAAAGCATTTATTCCTGTGTTAGAAGATTTTATTAAAGAAGCAGAAAAAATACATAGTTTAATAGAAAATAGAGAATAGTTTTATAGTTTTATAGTCTAAGAAAAATTTGAAGATATGATAGTACCAACAATGGCTGAAATGATGGCGCAAGGAAAACAACCAGAAATATTGTTTTGGGTTGGCGCTGCTGGTAGTTATGATGATAGGGCTAAAAAAATAACCAGAGCTTTTGTAAAAATTTTGCATAAAGCTAAGGTAGATTTTGCTGTTTTAGGAACAGAGGAAAGTTCTACAGGTGATGCTGCAAAAAGAGCTGGAAACGAGTTTTTGTTTCAAATGCAAGCAATGACTAACATTGAAATTCTAAATGCATACGAAGTAAAAACGATTGTATGTACTGATCCTCATTCTTTCAATACCTTAAAAAATGAGTATCCAGAATTAGGCGGTAAATATGAAGTATATCATCATACACAATACATCAAAAAATTAGTAGAAGAAGGAAGATTAGATATTAAAGATTCTTTAAAAGGAAAACAAGTAACTTATCACGACCCATGTTATTTAGGAAGAGGAAATGGTGTGTATGAATCGCCAAGGGACATCATTAGAAAACTAGGTGTTAATTTGGTTGAGATGAAACAAAGTAAAAACAGAGCCTTGTGTTGTGGAGCAGGTGGAGCACAAATGTTTAAAGATGCTGAGAAAGGCGATAAGGAAATTAATGTATTAAGAACTGAACAAGCACTAGAAACCAATGCTAAAATAATAGCAACAGGATGCCCTTATTGTAATACAATGATGACGGATGGAGTGAAATTCCACGAAAAAGAAGATCAGGTTATCGTAAAAGATATCGCAGAATTAATAGCAGAATCAAATCAATTTTAGACATTCCTATGAAAAAATTAATAAATTTTATTTTCGTTTTCAACTTACTATTCTTAGTTTCTTGTAATAAAGAAAAAAATACAAAAACGGATATAGTACCAGTAGAAAAACCAAAAGATAGTATTGTGAAAGTTGAAAAAAAGATAGTAGAAAATACACCTGAATTAATTTTTACAGTACAGATTGGTGCTTTTAAAAAGCCAAATCAAAAAATGGCTGGTGTTACCAACATTAAAGTCACAAAAGAAGAAGATTTATATAAATATAGATTGGGTTCCTTTACAGATTATAAATCAGCAAGGAGCTTTAGAAAGAGACTTTCAAAAGAATATCCAGGTGTTTTTGTGCAAGCTTTAAAAAAGAACAATCCTATCAATATTATTAAAGCTTTAAAGTAATCTAGACAAAAATAATATTTTGGTTAAAAACTATTTTAAGGCTGCTAGATTAAGAACCTTGCCCTTATCAATTTCTGGAATTATAGTTGGAGGCTTATTAGCCATGTCTCAAGGTTTTTTTGATTGGTCAATTTTTATTTTATCAATATTTACGACCATAGGTTTTCAAGTACTTTCAAATTTCGCTAATGATTATGGTGATGGCATCAAAGGAACAGATGCTATTAGAACTGGAGAAGAAAGAATGGTGAGTTCTGGTAAGATTTCTCCAAAACAAATGAAAACAGCCATGATAATCACAGCTACAGTGACTATCTTAATAGCGCTTGTACTAATTTATTTAGCCTTCGGAAAAAATAATTTTGCCTATTCAATTCTTTTTTTTACACTTGGAATTGCCTCTATTGTTGCTGCCATAAAATATACCGTGGGTAATTCTGCTTATGGATATAGTGGTTTGGGAGATGTTTTTGTATTTGTCTTTTTTGGCTTGTTAAGTGTTTTAGGAAGTTACTTTTTATTTACTAAACAAATTGACTTTTTAATATTGTTACCTGCATTTTCTATCGGTTTATTAAGTACAGCAGTTTTAAATCTTAATAATATGAGAGATCGTGAAAACGACAAAAAATCAAATAAAAATACCATCGTTGTTAAAATAGGAGCAACTGCTGCAAAAAAATATCATTACAGTTTATTGATTTTTTCATTGGTTTTTGCTGTTGTATATGTAATCCTCAACTATGTTAGTCCATTTCAATTTTTATTTATGATTGCTTATATACCATTATATAAGCACTTTGTATTTGTAATAAAGAACAATGATGAAAGCCTTTTAGACGGACAATTAAAAGTAGTAGCACTCAGTACTTTTTTATTTGGCATCCTTTTTGGAATTGGTCAAGTAATATAAATAATAAACTATCTAAAATGAAAAAGTTATTCTTACTAATATTTGTATCGAGTATCGTCATTTCTTGTGATAACAAAAAATATAATGATGATGTTGATCTAAACGAAACAGTTGTTTCTAGTCTTCAAGCAAGCGCTGATTATAATTTTGAGTCAGTAGTAAAAAAGAAATCGAATGCCAAAAATGAAGAGATTTCTGTAAATAGAAAGTTTATTAAAAATGGAAGAGTTGTATTTAAAACTGATAGTATTTCAAAAACTAAAAGCAGAATAAATCAACTCATAAAACAGTTTAAAGGATATGTTTCATCGGATAATACTTCAAAAAATAACACAAGAATTAATCAATATCTTACTGTAAGAATTCCTGCCAAAAATTTTGATGCTTTCTTAAGTGAATTGTCAAAAGGAGTAAATGAGTATGATTCAAAAGATATTACTATTTCTGATGTAACGGAGCAATTTTATGATTTACAATCTCGATTAAAAAATAAAAAGGAATTAGAAAAAAGATATCTACAGATTTTAGGGAAAGCAAAAAGTGTAAAAGAAATTTTAGAAGTAGAAAAAGAAATAGGTAAATTAAGAGAAGATATAGAATCAGCAGAAGGGAGATTAAAATATTTAAGTAGTCAAATTGATCTTTCTACTTTAACAATTACATTTTATAAAGAAATAGAAGCTAAGACAGAAAAAACAAATAGATTTGTTGAAGCATTTAATGATGGTATACAAGCTATAAAAAACTTTGGTATATTTCTAGTTTCAATATGGCCGTTTGCTATTTTAATTTCTATTGTTTATTTAATTGTTAGAAGAAAATTTAAAAAAAGAAGTTCATAATTTAATTCAATGAAACTTCCATAATGAGTAATTGATGCCCAATGAAATGATTATGTGGAAGCTACATGTGGCCAATAAAAAATAATAAAAGAAATACATGAAAACAGTAAAAATTATCATCACGTTTTTAGTCATTCTAACAGTGGTGTTTTTTGGTACAGGTCTCATTATAAAAGAAAGTAGTTATTCAACTAAAATCACCATCAATAAACCTTTAGAAGAAACTTTTAAAATGTTTAATGATACGGAAACAATTACAAAATGGAATCCAGAATATACTTCCATAGAAGTTGTAGATAACAAGTCTGGTATTACAGGAAGCGTTTATAATATTATGGTTAAACATAATGAAGAAACTGTTATTGTCAAAGAGAAAGTACTGGCGTATGTTAAAAATGAGAAAGTAACCTTGCTTTTTGATAGAGAAGGAGTCGCTGAAAGAGATGATTATACCTTTACAAGTGATGGGTTAACTACTGTCATTACGCTAAATGCTAGCTTTCAAGCAAAGAGTTATATTTTGGGATGTGTCTTGCCTTATTTTGAATCAAATTTTAAAGCAATAGACGAGCAAGCCCTTACAAATTTTAAAAATTTTGCTGAAAAATCTTCATTTTGATTTCTGCTAAATACCATAAATATCTATTGAATTTTAAAGTTCCTAGTGGAACGTCTAGAGGGATTTTAAAAACGAAAGAAACCTGGTTTTTAACACTAGAAAAAAATGGTAAAAAAGGAGTAGGAGAGTGCGGAATCTTTAGAGGATTGAGTATCGACGATAGACCAGATTATGAAGAGAAACTTCAATGGGTTTGTCAAAACATTCATCTTGGTTTAGAACTCCTATTAATAGAAACTATTCAGTTTCCTAGTATCCAAATTGGATTAGAACAAGCTTTCTTATCATTAGCATCAACAAATACATTTCATTTATTTCCTTCTGATTTTTCATCATCTAAAGCAGGAATTAATATCAATGGTCTCATTTGGATGGGCAATAAGCAATTCATGAAAGATCAAATTAAACAGAAAATACAACAAGGGTTTCGATGTATAAAAATGAAAATTGGAGCGATTGATTTTCAAACAGAAATTGAATTACTTCAGTCAATTAGAAAAGAATTTTCTATTGAAGACATCGAATTACGAGTAGATGCAAACGGAGCTTTTAATCCTAAGGAGGCGCTAGAAAAATTAAAGGTTTTATCTGAATATAATTTGCATTCTATTGAGCAACCCATCAAACAAGGTCAGCTACAAGAAATGGCTGTTTTGTGCGATAAAACACCTTTACCTATTGCTTTGGATGAAGAATTAATGGGTGTTTTTGATGTAACAAATAAGCGAAAATTGCTACAAACTATCAATCCACAATACATTATATTAAAACCAAGTTTAGTGGGAGGTTTTCAAGGAAGTGAGGAATGGATACAGCTAGCTAAAAATAAAAACATAGGTTGGTGGATTACCAGTGCTCTAGAAAGCAACGTTGGACTTAATGCAATTGCGCAATGGACAGCTACCTTAGAAAGTGAAATGCCACAAGGTTTAGGAACTGGAAGTTTGTTTACCAATAACATAGAAAGTCCGTTAGAAGTAAAAAACGGATATTTGCACTATAAAAAAAATAAGAGTTGGAATTTTAACTTGATTTAATATGAATTTTTTACAGACAGGTTTTAAAGGAAAGAATGATTGGTGGATGTATTCACTCACATTATTTGTCATATTCTTCGCGACTCAAATTGCTTCTTTTGTCCTTGTATTTGTCGCTTTAAATCAGGTTGATGGCGATATGGAGATGTTTTTAAAAGCTGCAAAAACCTCTTTTTTAAATATTGGAATCAACTCTAGTTTGTATTTGTTTTTAATAATTATAACTTTTATTGCTGGTTTTATTGCACTTTATATTTGTATAAGAAAACTACATAAGAAAAAATTTATTTGGATTGTCACTTCCAGAAAAAAGATGGATTGGAATCGTTTCTTTTTTGGAGCGTTATTATGGGGAGGTTTGTCTCTATTATTTTTAGGTACAGACATTGTTTTATCTCCAGAAAATTATGTTTGGAATTTTAAACCCCTACCATTTTTTACACTTTTTTTTGTTGCGGTTTTATTTCTGCCAATACAAACTAGCTTAGAAGAGTTATTATTTAGAGGATATTATATGCAAGGATTAGCCTTATGGCTTAAAAATAAATGGGCACCTTTAATTATTATGTCTATGGTTTTCGGATTACTACATGGTATGAATCCGGAAATTGAAAAATTGGGTTACGCTGCTTTGTTTTTATATATAGGAACTGGCTTTTTTTTCGGAATTGTAACTTTAATGGACGAAGGGACAGAATTGGCTATGGGAATGCATGCAATTAATAATATTATTGCGGCATTATTTATAACTACAGACTGGACAGTGCTTCAAACCGATGCTTTGTATATAGATACTTCTGAACCTTTAATGGGTTTAGATATGTTTTTACCTTTTCTTGTTTTATATCCTTTGGGGTTTTTTATTTTATCAAAAAAATATAAATGGACAAATTGGAAAGATAAAATTTTTGGTAATGTTGAAGAACCGATTCTGATTGAAAACGAATAATATCCATACAAACTTTCAATTAAACGGGATTTCATTTTCTAGTACAGAAGAGGTAATTCTTTTCTCAGCATCTATATCAAAAGAGTTAGCAAATTTTTTGAATGAGTGGTTTTCTAAGGATGATTTTATCATCGTTAATACATCAGGTTCTACTGGAAAACCAAAACAGATTGAACTCAAAAAAGAGTTCATGATAAATTCTGCACTAGCATCAGGGAAGTATTTTGATCTACCAAATAAAACAACTGCACTATGTTGTTTACCTATTGATTTTATTGCCGGTAAAATGATGTTGGTGAGAGCTTTAACTCTTGGTTGGCATCTAGATGTATTGGTGCCTAATTCAAATCCCCTAGAATTTATTGAAAAAAAGTATAATTTTTCTGCCATGGTTCCTCTTCAAGTTGATAACTCTATTGATAGATTACATTTAATTCAGAAACTAATTATTGGTGGAGGTGAAGTTTCTTCCAAACTACAAGAAAAATTACAAGAAGTTTCTACACTAGCATTTGCAACCTACGGGATGACAGAAACCATTACTCATATTGCTGTTCAGAAATTAAATAATTTCAGCCTAACTGAAGTTCCTGTAGCTTCTAAATATAAAATATTGCCAAATGTTCAAATTTCTCTTGATCATAGAAATTGCTTAGTAATCAATGCACCCAAAGTTTCATCCGAAATAATAGTAACCAACGATGTTGTTGAAATTACTTCCAAAACAGAGTTTATTTGGAAAGGTCGTTTTGATAATGTGATTAATTCAGGTGGAATCAAAATACACCCCGAAGAAATCGAAAAGAAACTAGTTTCCTTTATACAATCACGTTTTTTTGTAGTAGGAATTCCTGATGAAAAATTAGGAGAAAAATTAATCTTAATTATAGAAGGAGAAAAGAGCCTTGTCATTTCGAACGAAGTGAGAAATCTCAAAAAGGTTCTCTCAAAATTTGAAACCCCAAAAGAGATCTTCTTTATTTCTAAATTCATGGAAACATCAACGGGTAAAATTCAGAGAAATAGCACTTTGAAAAAAGTTCTTACTACTTCATAAAGAGACTTTACGTAATTTTTGGGTACGTTCCCTAATTATAGTTTTTTAATTCTTTAGTTAATTTATAGGTTTACTGTGAATCTAAAAACTAACAAGTATGTCAAAGAAAAATTTATTAGTATTTGTGTTGTTGATAACATCATTTATACAAGCTCAAGAGAAAAACATTAAAACTCAATCGGTTGATATAGATAACTTAATTTCTTATGTTGTTGAAAACTACAAGAGTAAAAAGAGCTGTGAAGTAACTCCTAAAAATATTGTACTCTTAATTCAGTTTAATAATGATTTTTCGGAAGAAAAGAAGATTATTTTAAAACAATCTTTAAAGTTGATGTCTTCTAGATTATCAGAAAATGATAAAATTTCTATTCTAACTTATTCTGGTATAGTTGGTGTTGTTATGAAACAAAACAATGCTACTAAGATTAAGAAAATATTAAAATCTGTTATTGATTTTAATGAAAGTACAAAAGAAATGCATAAAGATGGTATTGACTTTGCCTATAAATATGCAAATGATCATTTTGATGAAGATGCTATTAATTCCATCATAATGGTTAGAAATTCGAACCCTACACCAATAGCAGCAAACTCAAAAAAAAGAGAAAAAGAAAAGAAATAATATTTTTTTTACTAACTGTAATTAGCCTTTACCTGAAGTTTTATCGGTTATAAAAAATTAAAAAAATATTCTATTGTTAAATTTTACAAATTAAAAAAGCCTCCCGATTGGGAGGCTTTTTCAAGGGTATTTATTCTTCCATAGAATGATAGACGTTTTGCACATCATCATCTTCTTCTAATCGTTCTAGTAACTTCTCAACATCTGCTTTTTGCTCTTCGTTAAGCTTAGTGGTAGTAGTTGGAATTCTCTCAAATCCAGAAGAAATAATCTCTACATTATTTTCTTCAAAAAAAGATTGGATGGCTCCAAATTGCTCAAAAGGAGCATAAATTATAATACCTTCTTCATCATCAAACACTTCCTCTACTTCAAAATCGATGAGTTCTAATTCTAACTCCTCCATATCCATAGAGATATCTTCTTTCTTTACTGTAAAGTTACAGGTATGGTCAAACATAAAAACTACAGATCCAGAAGTTCCTAAATTTCCATCACACTTATTAAAAGACGCTCTCACATTGGCAACAGTTCTGTTATTATTATCGGTCGCTGTTTCTATTAAAACTGCAATTCCATGGGGTGCATATCCTTCAAATAATACTTCTTTAAAGTCTGCAGTGTCTTTTTCAGTAGCTTTTTTAATGGCACGTTCTACATTGTCTTTTGGCATGTTTGCTGCTTTGGCATTCTGCATAACGGCTCTTAATCTTGAGTTAGACTCAGGATTAGGACCGCCTTCTTTTACAGCCATTACAATATCTTTACCAATTCTTGTAAACGTCTTAGCCATCGCTGACCAACGTTTCATCTTACGTGCTTTTCGAAATTCGAATGCTCTTCCCATGCGTTTGATTTAAGTAATCTCTAAAAAATTAGAGGTGAACAAATGTAAAAAAATGAAAATGCTTTTACAATTTTTATTGAAGTGTTTACCTATTAATTCAATAATAGATAAGTTTGCTTGGCAATTTCTATTTCTTCGTTGGTTGGAATGACCAAAATTTTCCCATTTAAAGTCTCCGTTACTTCTTTTACAGTTGGGTTATTTAGAAAATCGATTTTTGGAATGATACTAATTTGAATCGAACTAGGGATTTTATGGTGTAATTTTTCTGTTACAATTTCTAAATCTTCACGAGTTACTTTATTTGCAACAATTCCGATTACATCAACTTCTTTTTCAATAAATGATTGATAAGTGATAAAGAGAGAGTCTGTAAAATCTTGTGCATTTTTACCTATTGCTGAAGCAACGATCATTGCTGGAATTCCTAAGTTTTTAGCGATATTGAGATTAATATCTAGTTCTGTAAATGATCTCTCACCTGAGAAATCACTTCCTTCAACCAGAACATAGTCAAATTGAGCTTCTAACTTTTTATATTTTTCAATAACTGTGTTGAGTACAATATCAATTTTATCTTGTGCTAAGAGTTGTAATACTTCTTTTTGATTTTAGGTATAACAATCTTGATACTTTAGATCTAATTCAAAAAAATCGATGGCTGTTTTGGTATGATGATCTATTCCAGAACCATCTTTATCATTAATGATCGGTCTAAAATATCCAACTCGAGATGATTTTGTCAACATCATTCTCAAGATTCCTAATGATAATAGAGACTTACCACTATTTGGTTCTGTTGTAGCGATATAAATAGATTTGCTCATAAATTTTAGAATGGTGTTTAAAGCGATTACAAAATTTGTGTAATAATGATTTATCTTTTATGATTTTTGTCATTAAAAGCGTTGATATTGGCAAGACCAAAAGTTTTAGCTCCATCTAAAAAATGTAATTCAGCCCTAGCATAATATTGAGCAACAGAATTTATTGACAAAAACAATAAAAGAAGTAGTGTGTTTCTATTCATAAATAATTTAAACCTGAATAACACCTAAATTAAATTTCTTTTCAATAGGAGCGTGGTTTGCAGCTTCTATCCCCATAGAAATCCAAGTTCGGGTATCTAAAGGATCAATAACTCCATCTGTCCAAATTCTAGCCGCAGCATAATAAGGAGAGATTTGTTTATCGTATCTAGATTTTATTTTATTAAAAAGTTCAGCTTCTTTTTCTTTGGTGATTTCTTCTCCTTTTTTCTTTAATGAAGCGGTTTCAATCTGCATTAATACTTTTGCGGCAGAATTTCCACTCATTACCGCTAATTCAGCACTTGGCCAAGCTGCAATTAACCGCGGATCATAAGCTTTACCACACATGGCATAATTTCCAGCACCGTAAGAATTTCCAATAACAATCGTAAATTTAGGTACAACTGAATTACTAACTGCATTTACCATTTTTGCTCCGTCTTTGATGATTCCACCGTGTTCAGATTTAGAACCTACCATAAAACCAGTAACATCTTGTAAGAAAACTAACGGAATTTTTTTCTGATTACAATTGGCAATAAAACGAGTAGCTTTATCTGCAGAGTCAGAATAAATAACGCCACCAAACTGCATTTCGCCTTTTTTAGTCTTCACAATTTTTCGCTGATTGGCTACAATTCCAACTGCCCAACCATCAATACGTGCATAAGCAGTTATAATACTTTGTCCGTAAGCTTCTTTATATTCATCAAATTCAGAATTATCAACAATACGTTTTAGAATTTCTTTCATATCGTATTGCTCATTTCTAGCCTTCGGTAAGATGCCAAAAATTTCATCTTCTTTTTCTTTTGGTTTAGAAGCTTCAATTCGATTATATCCAGCTTTATCAAAATCACCTATTTTTCCAACAATATTTTTGATGGTATCTAAAGCATCTTTATCATCTTTGGCTTTATAATCGGTAACTCCAGAAATTTCACAATGTGTTGTTGCTCCGCCCAAAGTTTCATTATCGATAGTTTCACCGATGGCGGCTTTTACTAAATAACTACCAGCTAAAAAGATACTTCCAGTTTTATCAACAATTAAAGCTTCATCACTCATAATTGGTAAATAGGCACCACCTGCAACACAACTTCCCATAACGGCAGATATTTGAGTAATTCCCATACTACTCATCACTGCATTATTTCTAAAAATTCGTCCAAAGTGTTCTTTATCAGGAAAAATTTCGTCTTGCATTGGTAAATAAACTCCAGCGCTATCCACTAAATAAATAATTGGCAATCTGTTTTCTATAGAAATTTCCTGAGCTCTTAAGTTTTTCTTTCCAGTAATAGGAAACCATGCACCTGCTTTTACAGTAGCGTCATTTGCCACTACAATACATTGTTTTTTTTGTATATATCCAATTTTAACAACTACTCCACCTGAGGGACAACCTCCATGTTCTTCATACATATCTTCCCCGGCAAAGGCTCCAATTTCAATACTTTTAGATTTAGGGTCTAATAAATAATCAATTCTTTCTCGAGCAGTCATTTTACCCTTTTCATGGTGTTTGTCAATTCTTTTTTGACCGCCTCCAAGATTTACTTTTACCAATCTTTTTTTTAATTCAGCGACTAAAAGTTTATTGTGATCTTCGTTTTTATTGAAGTTGATATCCATGTACAAAGTATTTATTGCGAATTTACAAAAGTTTGCCTTTTCTTGTACAAATAAGAATGCTAAACTTCTATTAAAAGCCATGGCAATATTTTCCTTGGAAAATAAATTATTTTTTTGTAACTTTGAACTATATTTATTTAAATACAAAAAGATGAAAAAAATTTTAGCATTTGGAGGAAGTACAAGTAGTACTTCAATAAATAAACAATTAGCAACCTATGCATCTAGCCAAGTTGCAAACGTAGAAACAGAAATCATTGATTTTAATGATTATGCTGCTCCAATTTATAGCACAGATGAAGAAGCAAACGGTTTTCCTGAAAACTTAGTAGCATTAAGCGAACATATGAAGCAATTTGATGGTTATGTTGTTTCCTTAGCAGAGCATAATGGTTCTTATGCAGCAGCCTTCAAAAGCATATTAGATTGGTTGTCAAGAATCAATAGAAGTGTTTTTAATGACAAGCCTGTTTTATTAATGGCAACATCACCAGGAGGAAGAGGAGGAGCATCCGTATTATCAAATGCTAGTAATTATTTTCCACATGCTGGTGCAAGTGAAGTGATTACATTTTCATTTCCCAATTTTTTTGATAACTTTAAAGAAGACAAAATAATCAATAAAGAGTTACTTGATGAGTTGCTTGAAAAAGTTAAAGTATTTGAAAATAATATTTAAACTGTGCTTATGAGTGAAGCTAATAAAATAGTAAAAGAATACAGTAATGGTGATGTTATCATAGTTTGGCAGCCTCATTTATGCACACATTCTAAAAATTGTTGGAAAGATTTATTACCAGTTTTTGATCCAAGAAGAAAACCATGGATTGATTTGGGAACCGCATCTTCAGACAAAATTATAGCACAAGTTGGTCAATGTCCTTCTAAGGCATTATCATTAAAAAGAAATTAGTTACAACAGAAATATATTCCTTGGAAAATAAATTTATTCATTGTATATTTGTAATCTGAAAAAAGAGATTTAAATGAAGATAACTTTATACGGTAAACAAGGTCACGCTCATACCGTAGCTTTTAAAAATTTTTTAAGAATGGCCGAAGTAGCTTTTGATTATAAAGACATATCTAAAGATGAGGAAGCTAAATCTCACACTAGAGATTTGTATGAAGGGCATCTTAAGTTCCCTACATTATTTGTTGATGATGAAGTGTATTTAACACCAACATCAGACGATTTTAATAACATCATGAAAAATCTAAAATTAAGAGGATAAGATGGGAGATATTTCCAAAGATATCAATTCTAGATTTAAGAACGACAAGATAAAAGCTTTGATTAATATTAAATTCACTGCAAATTGGATTCATAGTCACGAAAACGAGTTTTTCAGACCCTATGGAATATCGCCACAACAATATAATATTTTAAGAATTTTACGAGGTGCAGGAGAAGCTATCAAAGTACAAACGATCAAAGATAGAATGATTGATAGAGCACCAAACGCAACTCGCTTAATGGACAAGTTATGTGATAAGAAACTAATTGAACGCATCCGATGTGATCATGATCGTAGAGTTGTTTATATCAGTATTAGTGAAGAGGGTTTAAAACTTTTAAAAACAATCGATCATAATGATAAGTTAGATTTTTTAGAAAATTTAACG
>Ga0209555_10001162_pt1 | contig 20669 bp, 18 predicted proteins | sample SaaInl85LU_5_DNA_FD_184643 | JGI IMG/M metagenome (GOLD analysis project Ga0209555, IMG submission 184643) | Marine microbial communities from expanding oxygen minimum zones in the Saanich Inlet - ESP_85LU_5_DNA (SPAdes) (version 2) | ecosystem: Environmental > Aquatic > Marine > Intertidal... | reverse complement strand
GGAATTTATTTGTCCACTTTGCGGTAAAATCCGTGAGGGACATTCCTTCGGCCATGGATTGGCGAATGGTTTTATCGTCCAAGTCCGTGATATTGCGGACGTGTTTGACCTCGGTGCCGTCGACTTCAAGGACGCGGCGGAGTATATCTTGGATCAAAAAGGTGCGGAAGTTGCCGATGTGAGCGGGTCCATAGACAGTCGGGCCACAGCAGTAAAAACGCAGTGGCTGGCCGCTTTCAGTGCTGAGCGGTTGGACGGATCGGCTGAGAGTGTCGTATAATTGAACGGACATGCTGCCACCTATGGCAGAGTGTAAATGAAAGTGAAGGTGAAAAAGACTTTATAGATAAAAGGGTTTAGTCGTTCAGGCTAAGGCTTGAAGCATGTTAAAGTGTGATGATGTCGAAATGGTCCGGTTGAGGGTTCGAGGCTTGGCTCCATGGCAAACTTTCACCTTCACTTTTACTTTCACTCTGTCATCCATGACAGCCATGTCAGATAGTTATCGTTTAGATCTCACACGTCGCCCGCGTCGCATGCGCCGCACTAGTGCTTTGCGTGAATTGGCCAATGAAACTGCGGTGCTGCCTCAACATTTGATTCAACCCGTGTTTGTGATTGATGGCGAGGGCTCTGCGGAGCCGATTGAATCAATGCCAGGCATTGAGCGTTTGACGATCCCTTTGTTGATTGAGGAGTGCCAGAAGCTACTGAAGCTAGGGATTTCAGCAGTGGCACTTTTCCCCAAGTTGGATGCTCAGTGTAAGAGTGACGACGGTCGTGAAGCGACGAATCCAGGCACTTTGGTGTTACGGGCGATTCGTGCGATTAAGCAGGAGATTCCAGGAATGGCTGTGATCACTGACTTAGCGTTAGACCCGTATACAACGCACGGGCATGATGGTTTGCTAGATCTTTCAACAGGAGACCTAGCGAATGATGCCACCGTGGAGGTGCTCGCCGAGATGGCTGTGCTCGCTGCAGAAGCGGGTGCTGATCTTGTAGCGCCGTCAGATATGATGGATGGGCGAGTCGGCGCGATCCGAGAGGCTTTGGATGGCAATGGCCATGAGTTGACCGGTATTATGGCGTATTCGGCGAAGTTTGCATCGGCGTTCTATGGTCCGTTTCGAGATGCGGTTGGTAGTTCGGCGAGCGCTGGGACGAAAAGTTTGGACAAGCGCACTTATCAGTTGAACCCCGCGAATCGCCGCGAGGCGTTGATGGAGATCGCACTGGACGAGGAGGAAGGCGCGGACATCCTCATGGTGAAGCCTGCGGGGCCGTATTTGGATATCATACGAGAGGTTCGCGAGGAGACGGAGCTTCCATTGGCGGCCTATCAAGTCTCAGGAGAATACGCCCAAATCATGGCTGCTGCTCAAAATGGCTGGTTGGATTTGGAAAAGTGCCGTGATGAGTCCTTGTTGGCAATACGCCGTGCGGGTGCAGATATGGTTTTAACGTATTTTGCCAAAGAATACGCGAAAAGCTTGGTTTAGTTTACCGGCGCGCTTTGTGTTTTTCGGCAAATTGCCGACGTCTTGCCAGTTCTCGCATATCCACTGCAGGGTCGTCATCTTCGAAAATTTCTTGGCCAATAATATGCTCAATCACGTCTTCCATTGTGATGACGCCAGACATCGAGCCGAATTCGTCAACCGCAAGTGCTAGTTGTTGTCTCGATTTTAAGAAAGTTTGCAGGGCATCGGATGCTGCCGCGTTATCTGGAACGAAGATTGCCTCGCCTGCGAGATCGGCGATGCGGATATGATCTTCATCTTTCGCTTTAGCGCTGAGTAGGTCGCGCCTACGGACGATACCAGTGATATTATCTATTTGGTCATGATAGATGGGAATGCGAGCAAATGGCACATCGCTTGTCTTCTCGAAAAACGAGCCAATGGTTTCTTCTCCATCGATAGCATACACGACGGTGCGAGGGGTCATGATACCATTGACAAGTAATTCATCTAAACTGAGCGCATTGTTGATCATGTCTCGCTCGTTTGTCGTGAGTGTTCCCTCTTTAGCGCTTTTTTCGGCGAGCAGTAAGATCTCCTCGTCACCATCTGCCACTGTATTTGTTGGGCGTAATAGGAATTTGACTAAAAAGCTAACAACCGAAGAGATCGGTTTCATTACTGCGCAGAGCCAGCAGAGTGGGAACACCAGTATTGGCTGAAGTGCGGGCCGATAAAGCACACCCATATTTTTAGGGATGATTTCTGAGAAAAATAAAATCGCGAGTGCCATAGCGCTGGAGATCTTGAGAAGTATATTGGCGTCTTCTGGCCAGATTTTGACCGCAAGGCCACCGACCATGGTCGCCCCAAGCGTATTTGCGATGGTATTTAAGCTCAGGATTGCCGAACTGGTTTCTTCGAGTTCTACCTTGTATTTTTCAAGCATGGCTCCGCGCTTTGAGTGCGCTTTCTTTAATCCTTCGATTTCGGCCGTGGTCGTGCTGAGAATCATGGCTTCTAAGATCGAGCAGAGTGCGGATATACCGATGGTAAATGCTATGGCTATGATAAATGCAGGGATCATTACAAGGGTGTTGGTCGAGGGCCTCCACAGAGTCGGGGCAGAATGTTAGACGAGCAACACTTTGCTTAGTTGAGGAAACACGATAGCGTATTCAAGATATTTCACGTATTAATTTAGGCTGAAAAAGGTGGTAATCTTCGTCACCTAAAGTCTTGACCGTAGCGATACGTAGAAACTACTGTGATATGAAATCTAATCTTCTAATATAGAATATTGTATGAAAATTAAAACACTACTTCCCCTTTCTTGCGTATTTTTAGCGCTTATTTCACTATTTGCAGGTTGTGCATCGTTTAAGCGTGGTGTTCCGCAAGAAGTGATCATTCTTTCTTTTCCGAATGAAGCGAGTGTTTACATAAATGGGGAAGCTACGGGGATCACTCCAATGGTTGTGAAATTACCACGTAAAGTGACTCACGAAGTCCGCTTAGAGAAGCAGGGTTACAATTCTGCAGTGAAATACTTTGTTCCTGTTCCTAATGAGAAGAGTAAGAACTTTATTCGATTTGGCCTTTCTCAAGATCTCGGTTATTATGTCGATCTAGAGCCAGGCACGATGCAGGCCGAGTTGAAGAGTGGCCTTGTGCCTAATTCAACGGGTGCAGATCCGTTTGAGAAAATGGCTCAGCAAGCTCTCGAAGCCGACCGCCAACTTGAAGCAGGAGAGATCACTCCGCTTGAGCATAAGGTGATAATCGAGCAAATTATCGAGTTCTTCGAGCAAAGTATCTAGCTAATTGCTTGATTTGTAGCAATTCGCCCGAATTGATGTAAGCTCATGAGCGAATTACCTAAAGATCTTCTATATACTAAGGATCACGAGTGGCTAAAGCTGCACGATGATGGCACCGCAACTGTGGGTATCACCCACTATGCTCAAGAGAGTCTCGGTGACATTACTTTTGTCGAGTTCCCCGAAGTCGGCGACACGGTTGACGCTGGAGAAACATTTGGAGTCGTCGAGTCTGTGAAGGCAGCTTCCGATCTATATATGCCAGTCGACGCGGAAGTCCTTGAGATAAACGAAGAGGCTGATTCGGCTCCAGAATTACTCAATCAAGATGCCTTTGGAGCAGGGTGGTTACTTAAGCTCAAGGTGCTAGACGACTCACAACTCGCAGGTTTATTGAGGCCTGAGGCTTATAACGAATTGATTTAGTGAGTTGCCTATGAGCAGCGACAGTCGCTCGCAGCAAAATCTGTAAGAAACTGGATATGCCACCACAAGAGAATTTGTCAGCACCATGGTCGGTTGCTGAAGCTGCCAACTATTATGGCTTCAAACGCTGGGGCGGCGGACATTTTTCGGTTGATGAGGATGGCTATGTATTGGTGCACCCAGAAGCCGACCAACGTGCGATTCGCTTACACGATATCGTTGAAGAAGCTAAGGGTAAGGGCCTTTCGCTGCCGTTAACGATTCGCATACAAGATCTGTTGCGCACTCGTGTTGTTCAGCTCAATCGCATATTCGACCAAGCAATCATAGATGAGGGCTATCAAGGGCGTTACCGCGGGGTCTTTCCGATTAAGGTCAATCAGTTGCGTGAAGTGGTCGAAGAGATTCAAGACGCTGGTAAGTCCTATAATTATGGTCTAGAATGCGGAAGTAAGCCGGAGCTGATGATCGCCTTGGCGATGCACAAAAATATGCAATCGTTGATCATTTGTAACGGTTACAAGGACGATGAGTTTATTCGTCTTGCTCTAAATGGGCGACGAATTGGTAAAGAGATTTATTTGGTTATTGAGCAGCTCAGCGAGGTGCAACGTATTATCCACATCTCTAAACAAGTTGGAGTGACGCCGCTCATCGGTTTCCGTATAAAACTGTCTACTGCGGGAGAGGGAAAGTGGGCCAGTTCTGCGGGTGAAGATGCGAAGTTTGGGCTCACGAGCCCAGAGATTATTGAGGCGATACGCCGGCTCAAGCGAGCGGGGTTAACTGATTCTGTTAGGCTTGTGCACTTCCATATTGGTTCTCAGGTGCCCAATATTCAGACCATCAAAAAGGCCGCAGTTGAAGCCTCGCGGTTCTTTTGTGAGTTGCATAAGCTGGGTCTGCCGATGCAAATCATTGATGTCGGCGGTGGTCTAGGCATCGACTACGATGGTTCGAGGAGTAATTACGAAAGCTCGATGAATTATACGATGCGTGAGTATGCACGGGATGTGGTATATCATATTAAGAGCATTTGCGAAGCAGCGGATGTGCCCGTTCCCGATATTGTTACCGAAAGTGGCCGAGCTATTGTTGCGCCGCATTCGATCTTGATTACCGAAGTGTGCGATACGATTTCAAAGACATCCGTTGGCCCTAAGAAACCGACTAAAAAGCGTAATCCATTGCTGCGCGATTTAGATGCGATTCTTGCAAACGAGCACGGCTCTTCATCGCTAGAGCGTTACCACGATGCTCAGCAGAAGAAGGAGGAGGCGCATAATCTCTTCAATCTAGGATATTTAAAGCTTACTGAGCGTGCAGAGGCGGATGCGATATACTGGCAAATATGTAAGCAGCTCGCCGCCTTGACTAAGGGCGACTCATACATTCCAGAGGATTTAGAGTCATTGCCGCAAATGATGGCAGAGCAATACGTTTGTAACTTTTCAGTGTTTCAGTCGCTGATTGATCATTGGGCCTGCGATCAATTATTCCCAATCGCCCCCTTGCAGCGCCTCAATGAATCGCCAGATGTGGATGCCACCTTGGTCGACATTACTTGTGACAGTGAGGGTAAAGTATCGAAGTTCACCGATGTGGAAGATGTGCGCAGCACCTTGCGCCTGCATGCGATTAAGCCTAAAGAGCCATACTATCTAGGGATCTTTCTGGTGGGTGCCTATCAGGATATCATGGGTGATTTGCACAATCTCTTTGGTCGTGTGAATGAAGTGCATGTCTTTCTCGAAGACGACGAAGATGATGGTTTTTATATTGAAGACAGTATTCATGGTTTCACTACAAACGATGTCTTAGGGTTCACTCAATACGATGGGCATATGATGACTCGTATGCTGAAGAAACAAATCGATGCAGCAACTAAGGCCGATTTGATTAAGCCGCGTGAAGGCACTCGTATGCTGGATGAGTATGTCGAGATATTGCGTGGTTCGACTTACTTGAAGACTACGTAGCGGTCTCTTCTTTGGGCAGCGTCGGAATTTTTTCGATGGCTTTGGTGTCGGGAAGCGGTTCGAGCGAGGAGCTGTCGAGATCTTCGAATTTCTTGGCGGTAACGAGTAGGCGACTTTCGACCGAACTAATCGCTTTGTTATAGTGTCCAACGGATTGATCGAGGCTTTTGCCGAGCTTAGCGAAGTGTCCAGCGACGACGCCTATCCTCTCGTAGAGTTCTTTGCCGAGCTTGGCAATCTCCTTAGCTTCGCGGGCGATGGCTTCTTGCTGCCAGCCGTAGGCGATGGCTTTTAGGAGTGCGATGAGCGTGGTCGGTGTCGCGATGATGACTTGGTTCTCGACACCTTGCTCAATGAGTAGAGGGTCTTGTTCGAGGGCGGCACTAAAAATCGTTTCATTGGGAATGAAGAGCACCACGAACTCGGGTGCGTTGTCGAATTGGTTCCAGTAGGCCTTAGCGGAGAGTCCTTTAATGTGCTCACGCACATGACGGGCGTGGGCTTTCATGCGCTCGGTTTGCACCTCAGGGTTGTCGGATTCAAGCGCATCGAGGTAAGCGGCAAGTGGCACTTTGGAGTCGACCACGACTTGGCGTCCATTGGGCAAGTGGATCAACATATCAGGGCGCTGACGTTGCCCGTCGTCGGTATCGACTGAGGCTTGCTCTTGGAAGTCAACACGGTTCAGCATGCCAGCCATTTCGACGGTGCGGCGCAATTGCATCTCGCCCCATTGGCCTCGGACTTGAGGCGCGCGGAGAGCTTGCACGAGACTACCCGTGGTTTTGCTGAGTTGATTTTGGGAACTGACTAGACTCTCTAGCTGTTGTTTCAAGCTGGCGTCAGTCGCGGCGCGGCGCTCTTCAATTTTGCCAACGCGCTCGTTGAAAATTTTGAGTGCCTCACCGACAGGTTCGACCGTCTTGTTAATTGCTTGCTGGCGCTTCTCCAGATCTCCTTTCGCCCCTTCTTGATACTTTTCTAGGTTCTCTTTCGCCAGCTTTAGGAACGATTCGTTGTTTTTGGAGAGCGCTTCGGAAGAGAGTGCAGCAAAGCTTTCTTGCAGTTTGGTTTTAGCCTCTTCAAGTAACGTGAGTTTTTCGTTGGCAGCTTGGAGCTCTGCCTCGCGCTGTGCTTCGAGGCGCGCAAGTGTTTCGCGAGCTTCAGCGCATTGCGTGCGCAGAGTATCGCGTTCAGTTTCGATATCGGCTGCCGTTTGCTGTCGACCTTTGTGTGCTTTGTTCAGGACAAAGAAAACGAGTCCGCCTCCAAGTATGACTCCGACGGTTACACTGATTAAAATCTCCATGAGGCAATTGAGCACAATTTCTCGAAACTGGCAATGGTGGACTTGACGGACGATGAACACTGTGCACTGCTGATGCTTGATGTATTATCCTTATCAGCACAACCAGAGTATGACCCCGTGGTTTTCGGGGTTTATGGCTGTGTTGGTATTGCTCCTGTCTTTTGCTTCAGTGAGTCCTGCGTTACACCATGCGCTGCATGCTGACGAGAACAGCGAACACCAGTGCGTCGGTCACCATCATCATGATGAAGCGCCTGCCCAAGAAGAGGGTGCTCATATTTGTGCGGTAACGATTCTAGATATGGGTGCGACGGCTCCACTTTCAATCTCTGCGCTGTTACGTCTTGATGAGGTGTTGGATGAAGTGTCGATTGAGGCGCAGAGTATTTGGTGTGGTCAAGCGCCACTCCAGTTAAGTGCGCGAGCGCCTCCGATTGTAAAAATTGTTTAGTCACCTAAGCATCCGCACGAGGCGGTTGTTTGAAACAATTTTTTACAGTCAAAATAATGAATAACTTTTTAATTAAGAGCAGCGCCATCGTTGGTGCTGCAATTCTTATATCCAATCTCCACGCGGACGAGGAAGGTCCAGTTTATCAGCTCGAAAACTACCTTGTGTCAGTCGGGCCCATCGCTCGTCCACTGAGTGATTATGCGAGCCCGGTAACCTCGCTCGATGGTGATGCTATACAACGTTCTAATGCTGGCACGTTGGGACAGCTTCTCGAGGGTCAACCAGGTGTCGCATCCACAAGTTTTGGCGGCGGTGCCAGTCGCCCAATCATTCGCGGTTTTGATGGACCGCGTGTGCGGATCCTTGAGTCGGGTCTTGGCTCGCAAGATGTATCTGAAACCAGTCCAGATCATGCGGTCGCTGTCGAACCACTGCTCATTGATCGTGTAGAGGTTCTACGTGGTCCTTCGACTCTGCTCTATGGTAGTTCGGCTATTGGTGGGGTCGTGAATGTGATGGGTAAGGAGATCCCCCGCCAGCCAGTCGACCCCAAGGGGTATGAGGGTGCCCTTGAATCACGCTACGATACTGTGTCCGATGGAGAGACCTATCTTGGCTATGGAACTGTCGGAGGTGAGAACTGGGCGCTTCGCGTCACAGGTTTGAGCCGTGAGTCCGACAACTATGAGATCCCAGGCGATGCCGAGATTCACCATGATGATGGGCATGAAGAAGAGTCAGGTGATAAGCTGAGCGATAGTTTCGTTGAGAATGATTATGTCTCCATTGGTGGCACTTGGTTCTTCGGTGAGCAAAACTATATTGGTGCGTCGTTCTCCGTCCTTGAATCTTACTACGGGGTGTCAGGGCATATGCATCACGAGGAAGCGCATGATGAAAAAGAGGGGGAAGAGGAGGAACATCATGAAGCGCACAGCGAGGGTGGTGTAGCGATCGATCTTGAGCGTCAGCGTTTTGATCTTGAGCTCGCACTCTTTGATGTGACCGACTGGATTGAAGCGGCCCGTGTGCGTTTCGCTTATACCGATTATGAGCATTCAGAGCTCGAGTTTGGTGAAGAGGAGACCCATGAAGAGTGGGCGGAAGCGGAAATGCATGGTCACGAGCCGACAAGCTTCAGTCGTGAGAGCTGGGAGTTGCGTGCGGAGGCCTCTCATGGAGACTTAGGCTTCATCGATGAAGGACTTTTGGGCATCAACATATCCGATAAGGACTTCGAAGTTGAGGGTGAGGAAGGTGCAGCCTTTGGTCCTGCAACGAATACACGTAGCCAAGCAATCTTCGTTTCAGAGCACGTTCACCAAGGCGACTGGCATTATGAATTTGGAGGTCGCGTTGAAGCTCAGCAGATCAATGTCGAAGGCACTGCGTCCGATTATAGTGATGTGGCGCTTAGTCTCGCGGCCGGTATCATCTATAATATTGATGAGTTAAATTCATTGGCATTGTCAATTCAGCGCTCTGAGCGTCATCCTGTTTCCTCCGAGCTTTATGCGAATGGGGAGCACCTCGCCACACGTCAATTTGAAGTGGGCGATGACGACCTTGGATTGGAAACTGCTTATGGCTTAGACTTGAGTTATCGTCATCGGAGTGAACGTTGGGAATCCTCAGTGTCGGTCTTCTATGTCTATTTTGATGATTATATTCTTGCTGAAGCAGCGGGTGATGAGATCAGCGATTTGCCTGTTTATGCTTACGGTGCGGTAGATGCCACATTTTGGGGGCTTGAAGCTGAACTGGAGCACTTGCTTATCGATGAAAACGGATTCAAGGTTCGTGTTGCGATACTCGGCGATTTTGTGAACGCAGAAAATCGTGACACTGGTGATCATCTTCCGCGTATTCCACCGGTGCGTATTGGAGGTAAGCTACGTGTCGGCTATGGTGACTGGGATGCAGGGTTGCTCGTTCGTCATGCTTTCTCGCAAAATGACACAAATCCACTCGAAACAGATACCGACAGTTATACTGAGCTTAAACTCGATCTTGGGTATACCTTCGAATTGGGCAATGGTGTCGATTTAACCGTATTTGCACGTGCAGAGAACCTGCTCGACGAGGAGATTCGCCATCATACATCATTCTTAAAGGATCTGGCTCCACTCCCTGGGCGCAACTTTACTCTGGGTGCGCGTTTAGAGTTTTAAACACCAAGTTCAAATTGAATACTTCACACAAGGCGGGGCCATTAGTAGGCCTCGCCTTTTTAATATGCGATTGATTATGGCATTAATGTGATCACCATTTGGAGCTGTGTCTGTTACCAATATCGATCCAGAAATTATACGTCTGCTGAAGGGGAGCGGAGCGCGCATGACTCAGAAGCGCCAACGGATTCTTGAGGCGTTAAGCAGCTTCGATCGTCCCGCTACTGCCGAAGAGGTTCGTGAACGTGCAGGGCTGGCCCCAAGTGATCTGGTCACTGTGTATCGGAATTTAGAGGCGTTTCAAAAGGTTCAAATTCTACAACGTCTACCACTTGAAAATGGAACACATCTCTTTGAACTGACTGCCCCTGGAGAGCATTATCATCATCTGATCTGTCGTCATTGCCACAAAGCGGAGCGATTGGATGTATGTCTTTCCAAAAGCATGGAAGCAAAAGCAAAAGCAAAGGGCTTCTCGCAAATCTCACATTTATTGGAGGTTTACGGAGTCTGTGAAGATTGCCGGGCGTAAGAACTAATGTTTGTGCTGACAGCGAGCATTGCGGCAGAGGCGATAATTGCGTATGTGTCCGCATGCTAAGAACAAGCCCCCAAGGACATTGATCCACGCGCCAGCATGTAGGGACGCTTCAGTGATACTGCCAGTGCAGTGTGCACAAACAGTCGAGCAGGAATCGACGCTACTTTGCTGGGCAAATTGTGTTCGTTCGTGGATGACCGCTAGAATCAAAATGCTTAGGCCCATAAAACTGAAGATCGCCACCAGCTTATCCTTATGTTTTCGGCAGCCCATGAAAATAGCCATACCAGTTGTCGGGAAGACCAGAAAGAGCATCCACAAGTGGAAATCCTTATGCACAAAAAAGGAAGTCGCAAATATCGGTAGTAGCACGATCAAGACAGGCATGAGTAAGCAGTGAACTGCGCAAACTGCCACCATGCTGATTGCGATTTTATCGAGCCAAGCTCGTTTGTGGCATTCTGTATGTGTATGTATCATTTGATTAAGTAGCTATTATTGAAAGAGACTTTCAATAAGATCAACCTAGATTCTCAGATTTTTTGAGACCTTCTGGGTGCGTCGTAACGGAAGTAAGCTCTCGTTTCGGAGTTCATACTATTCTATTGCATCCACATTTCTTCTTACTTTGATGAAGCACTTATGAGTGATGCTGATCTAGGACCTACTGGCGAAATTTGTTTCGATTTACCTTCACCTTATGAGCCGCATCCATGCGGACTGTTACACCTGCCGCGTTTCATTGCGAAATGTCGCAAGCATCTTGCGGGAGATTTGCCGAAGTCGTATCAGAAAAATTTCTGCCGCGGCTTTGATCGATTTTTGTCGATGCACTTAGGTGTGGACCCGAAGCAGCTCTTAGAGGCGGTTGAGGAGGCAGGCGACGATGAGATCGAGCTGGATCGTTTGCTTGGAGAGTTTTTTCCTGAGGATTTGAAGATAGTGGAATGGAACCGAGAAGTGACTCATAAGGGGCAGACGGTTGCGGGACGTGAATTCCTCGCCGAGTCGCTCACGAATATGGGCACGCCAGAGATGATCGGCAAGATTGATTCAGTCATGGACATGATAGATTTTGACGAAGGGCGTATTCCTGGATTTTCCGATGAGCGCCGCCGTGAGTGGGAAGCTGCTCAAGCCTAGTCGATATGAAAAAGCCCCTCGGTCCGGAGACCGAAGGGCATTACCTTTAAGAAACAACGTGGGTGAAATCAGTTGTTCGCGCCTTGTGAGCTGAAGAACTCTTGGAGAACCTCCATTTTCTTTTGTTCAATACGCTCTTCGTGGACTTCCTCCTTGGAGCGTTGGCGTTCGTTTTCCGTCATGATGCGACGCATTTTGTGGATCGCGATGTTCTGTATCTGGCGGACGCGCTCGCGCGTGATTTCAAATTTTTCTCCGACCTCTTCGAGTGTGAGTGGGCGGCTGCCATCCAGTCCGAAACGGAGTTGAATAATTTCTCCTTCGCGCTCATCGAGTAAGCCGATTACGGAAGTGATATCATTGCTGATGGACTTGCCTTCGAGGTTTTCGAGAGGTGTGGCTTGGTTCTCGTCGCTGACGAGTTCACCGAAACTGGTATCGCCGTCTTCACCAACTGGAGCGTCGAGAGACGCAGGGCGCACGCTGACGGACTTTAGGTGGGCAATCTTATTGACCGGAATGCCCATGGTGTAGCCGATTTCTTCGTCGGTTGGCTCGCGGTCGAGTTCGTCTGCGAGTTGAGCAGTGACCTTGCGGATCTTGGCAATCTTATCGACGAGGTGCACGGGCAGGCGAATCGTTTTACTTTGATTGGCTAGTGCGCGCTTGATGGATTGTTTGATCCACCAAGCTGCGTAAGTGCTCAGCTTGCCTCCTTTGGAGGGATCAAAGCGCTCCACGGCTTTCACCAGACCTATGTTACCTTCGCTGATAAGATCTAGAAGTGGTAGACCGAAATTGTTGTAATCGTGTGCAATCTTCACGACCAAACGAAGATTCGCAGAAATCATGTGGTCGCGTGCGGCCTTGTCGCCTTTTTTGATACGTGCGGCGAGTTGAATTTCCTCTTTGGCAGTTAGCAGAGGTGTCTTTGCCATCTCTTGCATGTAGGTGCGCATTACGTTTCGATCCGCTGAGGGGAGCTCGCGCACATCTGTTACCGTTTCAGCACCTTCTGACTGAGAACGTGGGACACGTGAGCCCTTTGGCTCTTGTGGACGGCGGTGGTTTATTTTCTTTGCGGCCTGTGTCATGATTGATTCTTCGATTTGAAGGGCTGATGTGCTTTCCATTGTGAGTAGTGACACGGAAAAATATTCCATGTTTCATACACAATTATCGAAGTAATCGTGGCAGCCTTACGAAAGATTCAGAAAATCTTAGTATTCGAACATTTTCTCGGCCAATGCGACCGCTTTTAACATTCCTTTAGCTTTGTTGATGGTCTCCATGAATTCGTTTTCTGGGACCGAGTCGGCGACTATGCCAGCGCCGGACTGTATGTAGATTTTGCCATCTTTGACGACTGCGGTGCGGATCCCGATGCAGGAATCGTGGTTACCGCCAAATCCGAAATAGCCCAAAGCACCTCCATAAACGCCCCGTTGGCTCTGTTCGAGTTCGGCAATGATCTGAAGTGCACGGACTTTAGGTGCTCCGCTGAGTGTGCCAGCGGGGAAAGTGGCCCGCATGAGATCGTATGCGGTCTTGCCCTTAGCAATTGTTCCCACGACTTGTGAGACAATGTGCATAACATGTGAATAACGCTCAATCGTCATGTAGTCGGGCACCGAAATGGAGCCATACTCACACACGCGGCCGATATCGTTGCGTGCTAGGTCAACAAGCATGAGGTGTTCGGCCTTTTCCTTCTCATCCGCTAGCAAATCTTCTTCCAGGGCGAGGTCTTCGGCCTCCGTTTTACCGCGGTGGCGGGTGCCGGCAATCGGGCGAATCTCTACCTTGCCATCCGTGAGGCGAACATGCACCTCAGGAGAGGCTCCGACGACTGAAAACTCGGCATCCTCCATTAGGAACATGTAGGGCGATGGGTTTACGGTGCGCAAGGCGCGATAGAGGTCGATTGGCGCAGGCTTGAATTCCTTTTCAAAGCGTTGCGATAGAACGGTTTGTATGACATCTCCTGCGCGGACATACTCCTTGACGCTATCGACAGCCGCTTCAAATCGTTCTTTGGTGAAATTGCCTGCCGGAACGGTGATTTCACCAGGTTCGCTGATCGGGCGGTGAGCGAATGGGAGTGGCTGGTCCAACTGGTCGCAAATACGTTCGATTTCGCTAACTGCTAGGTTGTATGCAGCCTCTGAATTTCCGTCCTCTGAATGAGCATGCACGCATATGCGAAGAACTTGTCGCACATGGTCAAAAATGAGGACCGAATCGGTGATCAAATAGTATAGAATCGGCACATTGAGCGGATTTTCCTCTGGTTTGGGGACAGTGGGCTCAATGGTGTGAATAAACTCGTGTCCGACGAAGCCTACCGCGCCTCCCGTGAAGGGTGGCATACCCGGAATTTCGACCGGTTGGTAGCGCTCCATCTCTTTTTCGATCACCTTCAGCGGATCGCTAGGAGTCGCTTGGGTTTCGGTCGTGCCGTTTTTGTGCGAGATGGTGATTTCGTCTTCGAACACCCGAATTACCTTGCGCGGGTTCGACCCAAGAAATGAAAAGCGGCTGATGTTTTCTCCGCCAACGATGGATTCGAATAGGAAGGCTGGGCCGTCGCCCTTGATCTTGGAGTATGCGCCGAGGGGTGTTTCGCAGTCAGCCGTGAGGTCCAAATACACCGGCACGGTATTACCCTGTTTGCATAGGGCATCGAATTCGGATCTGGAGGGCTGAATTTTCATGAGAACTTTGAACATCGAACGTCCAACACTGAACGTCGAATAAAAATTTAAAATATGTAGAAGCGACAGGAGTGTCGCTTCTACGAGTGGTTTAATTTTCGCTCAACTTCTTGAAGTGTGCTTCTGCAGCTTCGAGGGTGCTGTCGACATCGTCACCGATGACACAGAAGTGCCCCATCTTGCGACCGGGGCGGGCATCGCCTTTATCGTAGAGGTGGAGTTTCACGTTCGGATCACTGAGTAGGCCGGACCAGTCGGGTTCACCGCCTTGCCACACATCGCCGAGAAGGTTAATCATCACTGTGGCGTGCTTGAGATCGGTGGAGCCGAATGGCAGATCCGTGACTGCGCGCACGTGTTGCTCGAACTGGGAGGTGATACAGCCGTCGATGGTATAGTGCCCTGAATTGTGTGGGCGCGGTGCCATCTCATTGACGATCAAGCTGCCGTCCTCATTGAGGAAGAGTTCGACGGCAATGAGACCAACAACGTCGAGCTTGTCTGCGATATCGCGAGCAAGTTTCTCACCTGCTTGTGCTGTGCTTTCGGTGATGCGTGCGGGAACTATCGATGCGTGCAAGATGTGATGCACGTGAATGTTTTCCGACACTGGAAAAGTGATTTTACTGCCGTCAGCTTTACGGGCACACACTACTGAGAACTCGCCTATGTGGTGAATCCACTTTTCAACGACCACACGTGGCGGTCGTTCTAGGAAGTTCCAGAGGTAATTGCAATCTTCGGCTTCGTCGGGCTTGTTGAGCTTGATTTGACCTTTGCCGTCGTAACCGAAGGCCGCGGTTTTGATCACACAAGGGAAGCCGACGTTCTCGACTGCCATTTTCAGGCTTTCTGGAGAGTCTGCATACTCAAAGGGCACGCAGGGGAAGCCGCTTGCCTTTAGGAAGTCCTTTTCGCGTTGGCGGTGCTGGCAAATGTGCAGGGCTTGCTTGCCAGGCATGACTGGCTTAATTGCACTGAGAAAGTCGATCACGTCCGCGGGAATATTTTCGAATTCAAGCGTGATGATGTCGACGCCTTCAGCGAAGGCCTTCAATGCTGCTTCATCGGAATAGGGTGCATTGACCTCGTGGTCGGCTACCATGCCAGCGGGTGAGGGGCCGCCCGGTTCAAATATGTGAAAGCGGTAGCCGAGTGAGCGGCCTGCTAGAGTGAGCATACGGCCGAGTTGTCCGCCGCCGAGTATGCCAATGGTGCTGCCAGGTGTGATCATTAGGCTTCAGGAAGTTCGGTGCCGAGCACGGTGTTGGTTTGGTTCTCACGAAACGCCTTTAGGCGATCGCGCACGCCATCATTATTGAGCGAAAGGATTGACGCTGCAGAGAGCGCCGCGTTTTTCGCGCCGGCAACACCGATTGCCAGTGTCATGACTGGAATGCCTGCGGGCATTTGCACGATGGAAAGCAGCGAGTCTTGTCCGCTGAGTGCTTTGGATTGCACGGGCACGCCGAGAACTGGAAGATGTGTCATGGCAGCGGTCATGCCCGGGAGGTGGGCCGCGCCACCCGCACCGGCAATGATGACTTGGATGCCGCGTGCTTCAGCTTCTTCAGCATAGATGTAGAGGAGCTTCGGTGTGCGGTGTGCACTCACGATTTTTGTCTCGAAAGGGATTTCGAGCTGCTTGAGTAAGGCAGCGGCTTCACCCATGGTGCTCCAGTCTGATTGACTGCCCATGATGATTCCGACGACGGCGTTGTTTGCATTGGCTTCCATATTGCAGCTAAGCAAACGGATTTCATTGGGGAATTCAACTACGTAAGCAGATAGCCTTGGGCTAATTTTCGGAATGCTTCAGCTTCGTTGGTGGCCCACTCGGGTGAGTGGCCGAGTTCATCCGCTAGCATTTGTGCGATGAGCGCGGCGCTGTCGTGTGCGGCTTGGGCATTGAGAAAGAGCATGCGCGTGCGGCGCGCGAGGATGTCTTCGACGCGTCGTGGCATTTCGTGGCGTATCGACCAGAGGGCTTCGGCATGTGTGTAGGGGAGCGAGGGGTGGATGCGCTCCGCTAGGGACGAGTCTGCATGGATGATGTCTTGAATGCGTGTCGAGTCGGAACCGTATAGTGAAAAGTGGGTAGGGATGGTTGCCTCTAGCCGTCCGTTCATTTCAGCTGCGGACGCCTGAGGGAGGGCGTCCCTACCTGCGCCGTGGACTTTTAGTTCGACCGTCAGGCACGGTTTTGAATCTAAGCCGCCGAGGGTTTCGGCTTGGTTGATGACGTCTTCGGCCATTTGGCGGTAGGTGGTCCACTTGCCGCCGGCGATCGTTAGTAGACCGCTGTCGGAGATGACGATGGTGTGATCACGCGAAATTTCGGAAGTATCATCGCCGCCGTTGGATTGCACGAGGGGGCGTAGCCCGGCAAAGACGGACTGCACATCGCTGCGCGAGGGGTCTTTGGCTAAGTATTGGGCGGCGTTCTTCAGGATGAATTCAATTTCCTCTTCGAGGGCAACAGGTTCGAGGTCGATGCTTTCGACTGGGGTGTCGGTGGTGCCGACTATGACGTGGTCGTGCCAAGGCACGGCAAAAAGGACGCGTCCATCAGTTGTTTGGGGGACCATTATGGCGGCTTCCTTTGGCACAAATTCCTTAGGCAGGACTAGGTGCACGCCTTGACTCGCGGCGATCATCTTATGTGTATCCGGATTGTCCATACGGCGCACGGAGTCAGTGAAGACGCCCGTGGCGTTGATAATGGTTTTGGCTCGGATGGAGAATGTGTGTCCGCTTTCGATGTCCTCGCAGGTGACTGCTTGGATGAGGCCGTTTCCCTTTACGAAGCCAGTCGCCTGGACGTAGTTAACCGCAATGCCGTCATGATCGAACACGGTCTGGGCTAAGTTGATGGCAAGGCGAGAGTCATCGAACTGTCCATCGTAATAGATGACGCCGCCCTGTAGGCCATCTGTTTTGAGGGTAGGGATGTGCTCGAGTGTTTCTTCTTTGCTGAGTTGCTTGGACGGTTTCAGTCCGAGTTTGCCCGCGAGCATATCGTAGACTTTGAGTCCAATCCCGTAAAACGGGCCATCCCACCATTTATAGATGGGGACGATAAAGGATTGGTGGGTAACGAGGTGTGGAGCGTTCAGGCAGAGTCGTCCGCGCTCTTTGAGTGCTTCGAGCACGAGTGCGATGTTGCCCTGTTTGAGGTAGCGCACGCCGCCATGGACGAGTTTGGTGCTGCGACTTGAGGTGCCTTTGGCGAAGTCCGCTTGCTCGATGAGTGCGACGGTATGCCCACGACTTGCCGCGTCGACCGCGCAACCTAAACCTGTCGCACCGCCACCTATAATTAGGATGTCAAATGGGTCTTGTTTTGAGCGAAGCTTAGTTAGTGCAACTTCTCGATTCATACTCACGAGTATGTTAACTATCTGCTTCGTTTACCAGAGTAAATGGCAAACGCGGGATAGCTTAGCTTGTCGCTTGCTGAGTCGAGTCGATCTTCAATAGGCAGTCGGCTTTGCTTCGTAACTGATGGTAGAGCTCAAAATCTTCGGAGAGGTTTTCTCCGAAAGCGGGTAGCATTGCCTTCAGCTCATTTTGCCAGGCGTCTGATTTTATGTCTTCAGGGAAGCATTTGTGTAATACTTCGACTATAATTGAGATGGATGTCGACGCACCTGGGGATGCTCCGAGCAGCGCGGCGATGCTACCATCTTTCGCGGCGACGACCTCGGTTCCAAATTCAAGCTTACCTGTTTTGTCTGCGCTCTTTTTGATGATTTGCACGCGTTGTCCTGCGGTGACGAGTTTCCAGGTCTCTTCTGTTGCATCAGGGAAAAATTCACGTAAGCCTTCGACGCGATCTGCGTGCGATTTACGCACTTCATTGATCAGGTATTGAGTGAGGTCCATGTTGTCGCGACCGACTGCGAGTAATGGCAAGATGTTGTCGAGCTTCACCGATTTGATCAGGTCGAGCATCGAGCCTTCTTTGAGGAATTTTGGAGAGAAGCCTGCGTAGGGTCCAAAGAGTAGCGCTTTCTTACCATCGATCATGCGTGTGTCGAGGTGAGGGACTGACATTGGAGGTGCCCCTACGGCTGCCTTGCCGTAAACTTTGGCAGCGTGTTTTTCGATGATGTCATGATCGGTGCAGACGAGAAATTGTCCGCTGACGGGGAAGCCGCCAAAGCCAAGGCCTTCCGGGATGCCGGACTTCTGCAGTAGGTGTAGCGATCCGCCACCTGCGCCGATGAAGGCGAACTTGGCGCGCAGCTTACATTTACCGTCTTCTTTACTTTCCATTCTTAAGCGCCAGCGCCCATCGCTTTTTTGGTCGATCTCGGTGACGCGGGTTTGCATCGCGAGTTCAACACCGTCGAGTGAGATGAGGTGGTCTATCAGTTGCTGAGTGAGCGCACCGAAATTGATGTCGGTTCCGGATTCAACTCGTGTCGCGGCGATCTTCTCGTCGCTTGGGCGTCCAGCATTGAGTAGGGGTGCCCAGCGCTCGATTACTTCGGCGTCTTCTGAATAGACCATCTCGCCGAAGAGGTGCTGTTTACGCATTGCAGCAAAACGGTTGCGCAAAAATTGCTGGTCGTCTTCACCGCGAACAAAACTCATGTGTGGGACGCGCTTGATGAATGTGGACGGGTCTTTGATGACGCCTTCTTCAACCAAGCTAGCCCAAAAGTGTTTTGAATTTTCGAACTGCTCGTTGATCGTGACCGCTTTGGAAATGTCGACGCTACCGTCAGCTTTCTGTGAGGTATAGTTGAGCTCGCAGAGGGCAGCGTGTCCAGTGCCGGCGTTGTTCCATGCGTGGGAACTCTCGAGTGCCACGCGCGGGAGTGACTCGACAATTTGAATCGTAAAGTCGGGGTTCAAGCGCTTGAGCATGATGCCTAGTGTGGCGCTCATGATGCCGCCTCCGATCAAGACAATGTCTGGATTCTCGAGAATGGGCCCTGTGGATGGACGAACGGTGCGTGTGCTCATTGGTAGTAGTCTCTGCTTGGTAGTCTTCGCATTCGCCTGAAAATGGGTAGTTTCCGTATTGGCTCCTGCCGTTAGAAGGCGCGACGAAGTATGTTACTTCGACCTATGCGTCAAACTAATAGCGCAATATATCAATAAGAAGGCTTGCTAATGAATAGGTGGAGGCGCGCTAATCGACATAGCAATTGAGTCAGGCAAGAGCGCCTGACATTACAGATGTTTGTTTACCGATTCTTTGAAACGGCTCAGCTTGGCGTTCACAAAGTCCTTGATGGAAACTTCCTCGTTTTCGGCTAGCTCGGTGAGGTCCATCGCAAACCAGAGTTGGTCGACGGTGTCGGCGCTGTGCGAATCATGGAAGGTGGCGTTGGCTTTGCGGCGGCCGATGACTGCATCGCCGTAATTCTTACCGCCTGCGATTTGCGATTCGAAGCAAGCATTGAGTTGTTTGGCTAATTCGGGGTGGCCACTCACATCGAGGGCGATTTTGTCTTCATCGCAGAGCCAATCCAAATCGCGCCAGACTTCGCAGCCATAGACTTTTTTTGGACGTGAAAACGGCGGCACTCGGCGGATCGCTTCTATGACTGCGAGAAAGACTCCGATGTGTGTTGCGTGTCTGTCGGCGGGATTATGGGTATAAATGATTTCGGGCTGCGTTGTGAGCAGGAGCACTTCGAGTTCGTCAACGAGTGCCTTGCGCTGCTCTGGATCTTTAACGGCGGTGCTGGAGTAGCCGAGTTGAGCGACGAAGCTATACTGTCCAATCTCTGCGGCTTTGCGCTGTTCATTCATGCGGATGACCTTCATGTCTTCGTCTGAAGTCTTCGCATACTTTCCTTTTCGTGAGCTACCTCCACCATCGGTGCAGGTCACTCCGCTGAACCAATGTGCTTGCTGTTCGTAGCATGAGCTAATCCCGTGAAACGCCATAAACTCCAAATCATCTTGGTGTGCGCCAATCGCAAGGTGGGATGTGCGTGCCTGTGCTTCGGGTGCGATGACGCCGTCTGGTATGAAAAAGTCGTAGTGTGCATTTTTGGCCATATAGATACTAGGAGGGGTATTGTAGGTTGATCGCAAGCACAAGAAGGCTTCTCTTTGTTTTAGGGCTAAGGAATAGCACGTAGAGCTCGATTCTGCTGACCTTACGTGGTCTCGGGTGTTTCATTTGGATGGCGTTAGTAAGGCGTTAAACGTCGTTAAAAGGATGCTTCAGAGTGGTCATTTTTCTCAATTTATAAACCGTTGATATGGGGCGCTTGTGTGCTCTGTAATTTAACCCCATTGCCATATGAATGTTTCTTTTGAGGACTTAGCGAATGCAGGATTACCGGATGAATTTCCAGAGCCTAAAAGACATTGGCCACGACGCCTTTGTTTAGTCGGGGTTGTGTTGTTTGTGGCTTGGGCTGGGATGTCTTTGCATTTTAAACAAGCGGATGCGCCGAGACCGTTGCCTGAATCTGCGAAGCGTCTTTTAGTGCTTGAGGGGGACGTTCCAGCTGATGGAGTTTTGCCGCATCAAATTGACGATGCCACTGAGTTTGAAGCCTCATTTGGGAATCTAAAGGAGGGCTTTGAAGCGCCGAAATTTCGTGAGGCTGTTTTGGTCGGGAATGGCGAAGAGATTGCTACAACTTCAGCGGCTGAAAGTGTTCCTGATGTAGTGGCA
>Ga0209555_10001155_pt1 | contig 20767 bp, 20 predicted proteins | sample SaaInl85LU_5_DNA_FD_184643 | JGI IMG/M metagenome (GOLD analysis project Ga0209555, IMG submission 184643) | Marine microbial communities from expanding oxygen minimum zones in the Saanich Inlet - ESP_85LU_5_DNA (SPAdes) (version 2) | ecosystem: Environmental > Aquatic > Marine > Intertidal... | reverse complement strand
ATGGTTTGGAAAAAGATGGTAATGAATGGTCGGGAGGTACAATTCTAGATCCTAGAAACGGGAATGTTTATAAGTGTTGTATCCTACTCGAAAACCCAAATAAACTAAAAATTAGAGGTTATATTGGAATTTCACTTTTTGGAAAAACTGCTTATTGGGAAAGAACGAAGTAATTAAGGTTTTAGCCAAAGAAATTGGCGTATATTGATATCCCTTTGACACACTTCACGAAGCAGATACCTTTCTTTATAAAACTAATTCTTTTCTTCTAGCATTGGCACAAAAGCAAAATCACCCAATTCTTGTTTTTCAAATTCTTTGACAGATTTTCGAACAAACAAAGTCATTATTTGCGTGGTATCACCAACCGGGATAAGAAGCATTCCACCTACTTTTAATTGTGATAATAATGGTTTCGGTACAAATGGCGCACCAGCTGTTACAATAATTTTATCAAAAGGAGCTTGCGCTGGCAGTCCTTTATAACCGTCACCAAAAACAAATTTCTTAGGTATATATCCTAATTTTGGTAGAAATAATGAGGTCTTTTTAAACAATTCTTGTTGTCTCTCAATGGAAAATACAGCAGCTTTTAATTCTAACAGAACAGCTGTTTGATATCCAGAGCCTGTTCCAATTTCCAATACTTTGTCATTGGGTTGTATGGCCAAGGTTTGCGATTGAAACGCAACTGTATAAGGCTGAGAAATCGTTTGCTCAGCTGCAATTGGAAATGCTTTATCTTTGTAAGCATGATCTTCAAAACTACTATCAATAAAAAGATGCCGTGGAATTTGACGAATCGCATTCAATACTTTTCTGTCGGTAATTCCTTTTGCTTGTAATAGGGTAGCTAGTTGATTTCTAAGTCCTTGATGTTTTGATGTATCTCTCAAATCTGATTCCTTTGTAAGACCTTAAAAGTAGTGATAAATCTAAATACAATCTTATAAAATTGTATATTTGTTGGTGTATTTTCACTTTTTATTTTGAAGGTTATATACAAATTTAACAAGATCATTATGAGCTAGTAAGATGAAGTACTCTTTTTCTTTTATAGATTGCTTCTGTGCTCCTTGCAATGAAATAAAAACACATTTATGCTAAAAGCTGGAGTATTAGGTGCAGGTCACCTTGGAAAAATTCACTTACGTTTATTACAACAATCTGAAAAATATGAATTGGTTGGATTTTATGATCCATTCACTGAAAATGCAACAAAAATTGCCAAAGAGTTTGGCTATAAATTATTTGATTCTATTGATGAATTAATTGCTGCTTCTGAGGTGATTGATATTGTTACACCAACTCTTTCTCACTTTGATTGTGCAAAAAAAGCAATTGAAAACGGCTGCCATGTTTTTATTGAAAAACCAATTACGAAAACAGTCACAGAAGCGGAAGCGATTAGTGCATTCGCAGACAAACACCAAGTCAAAGGGCAAGTAGGACATGTAGAGCGTTTCAATCCTGCATTTACAGCTGTAAGCGAAAAAATCAAGCATCCGATGTTTATCGAAACCCATCGATTGGCCGAATTTAATCCAAGAGGTACTGATGTGCCTGTTGTGTTGGATTTAATGATTCATGATATTGATATTATTTTATCTGTTGTTCAATCCAAAGTGAAAAATGTGCACGGAAGTGGAATTTCGGTAATTTCTGAAACTCCAGATATTGCAAACGCAAGGATTGAATTTGAAAATGGCTGTGTTGCCAATCTTACGGCCAGTAGAATTTCCATGAAAAACATGCGAAAATCAAGATTTTTTCAAAAAGATGCTTATATCTCCGTTGATTTTTTAGAGAAAGTAGCGGAAGTTGTTCGTATGAAAGAAGTCCCTGAAAACCCTGATGATTTTGCCATGATCTTACAAAATGCTGAAGGCATTAAAAAACAAATCTATTTTGATAATCCAGAAGTGCAAGGAAATAATGCCATCTTGGATGAATTAGAATCTTTTGCAGATGCGATTCAGCAAAATACAACACCTATTGTATCCCTACGTCAAGGAACGGAAGCATTAAGAGTAGCACAACAAATTATTGATTGTTTTTAACCAAAATAAATTTATCTTTTGCAAATAACTGAAGAGTTTTAGAAATGAATTTTAATTAATAGTATATGAAAAATATAGCAGTAATTGGAGCAGGAACTATGGGAAATGGTATCGCACACACCTTTGCTCAGTTCAATTACAACGTCCAACTAATCGATGTTTCCCAGCTTGCATTAGAGAAAGGAATTGCAACGATTTCTAAGAACTTAGATCGAATGGTTGCAAAAGAAAAAATTTCTGAAGCAGAGAAAACAAAGACCCTCGCAAATATAACTACCTTCACATCTATCAAAGATGGTGTCAAATACGCAAGTTTGGTTATTGAAGCTGCCACTGAAAATACAGTTTTAAAAACCAAAATTTTTAAAGAATTGGATGAAGTGTGTCCAGAAGACACCATTTTAGCAACCAATACCTCTTCAATTTCTATTACACAAATTGGAGCCGTTACTAGCAGACCCGATAAAGTAATTGGGATGCACTTTATGAATCCTGTTCCGATTATGAAATTGGTAGAGATTATTAGAGGATACAATACCTCCGATGAAGTGATGAAGTTTATTACTGACCTTACATGCAAAATTTCTAAGGTATCAGTAGAAGTAAATGATTATCCTGGTTTTGTTGCCAATCGAATTTTAATACCAATGATTAATGAAGCTATAGAAACACTTTTTAATGGTGTTGCTGGTGTAGCCGAAATAGATACTGTGATGAAATTAGGAATGGCGCATCCAATGGGTCCATTACAGTTGGCAGATTTTATTGGCTTGGATGTCTGTTTATCCATTTTAAAGGTGATGCATGATGGCTTTAAAAATCCGAAATATGCGCCTTGTCCCTTATTAGTCAATATGGTTATGGCAGGTAAACTAGGGGTAAAATCCGGGGAAGGTTTTTATGACTACAGTCAAAGTAAGAAGTCAGATAGCGTAGCTAAAATGTTCCGATAGCTGTACAGATTAAGAAATGAAGACAAAAAAAAGGAACTCATAACAGAGTTCCTTTTTTTATGCAAAATCATTAGAATTGCTCATTAATCGTTCTCCTCTTTGACATCCGATTTCTTGGCTTTGTTCCAAATTTTAATTTTATCTTCTAGTGTAACCCCGTCTAAAACTTCAATATTAACCCCGTCAGAAGTTCCTAATTTTAGAGTTCTTTTTTCAAATTTCCCTTCTGCTGTTTGTACTTCTACATAAGGTTCCTCTGTCTTTCTATCAAACTTTAGCAAGGCTTCTTTGATAGACAAAACACTGTCTCTTTTTTCTAATACAATATCCGCATTGGCACTGTATCCAGCTCTAATGAAATACTTATCATCCAAAGTAACATCTGCTTTAATTTTAAATTGAACAGCTCCACCTTCTTCAGTTCCTTTGGGTGCAATGAAGTTTAATTTTGCAGGGAATTTAATCCCTTCAATCGCACCAATAGATACTTCGATATTGGTTCCATTGATTAGCTTCCCCACTTCAGACTCATCTACTTTTCCTTCAAAAATCATTTTTCGCATATCTGCAATGGATGCAATGGTTGTTCCAGCATTGAAATTATTTGACTGAATTACTTGATCTCCTTCTTTTACAGGAATTTCTAAAACAGTACCCGACATTTGTGCAATAATATTTGTGTTTGCAGTAGCTCCTGAACCAGAATATCCTTTTTTAATAATCTGATAATCGTTTTCAGCATTTTTCAAATCTTGTTTTGCTTGATTAAAAGCAAGTTCGACAGATTCATAGGCTGCCCTTGCAATTACTCCCTTATCAAACAATTGCTTGTTTCTTTTGTAGGTAATTTCCGAGTTATTAGTTCTCAATTTGGCATTGTCTACACGTCCCTTAGCACTCAATAAAGATTGCTCATTTGGAACTACTCTTACGGTTGCAATTAAATCTCCTTTGGTGACAGTGGCACCTTCTAGCAGTAAAATTTTATCAATAATCCCCGTAATCTGTGGTTTGATTTCAATTTCTTCTAAAGGAGTTACCTTACCTGTTGCTACCGTCTTTTTAACGATAGAGGTTTTAAAAGGGGTCTCTGTTTCATATTGAATGATATTCCTTTTGTTTTTCATGCCGAACCATACTAATGCGGCTGCAAAAAATAAAACGATAATTCCTAAAATAATTTTTGCTCTCTTACTCATGATTTGTTGATTGTTTAATGCTCTTTATTCTTCTCTTAATGCTTCTATTGGTTTCACTATAGTTGCCATATGCGCAGGAATTAAACCAATTAATGTTCCTAAAACGACTAATGTTGTAAATGCGGCTAGAATGATTGGAATGTTTACAGTTGGATTTACGAGGGTTGCATCCACACCTTGCCCAAACAAGGTGTCGATAATCATTAAAATAGTGGCGCCCAAAATAATTCCAATCATTCCCGCTACAGTTGTTAAAAAAACTGATTCTAAAATAATTTGTTGTCGAATGCTTTTAGGAGTTGCCCCCAAGGCTCTTCGGATTCCTATTTCTTTGGTGCGTTCTTTTACGGTAATTAAAAGAATATTTCCAATGGCAAAAACACCCGCGATTAAAGTTGCAATCCCCACAAACCAAGTTAGAAACTGCATACCCGTTAAAAAACCAGTAAATTTCGCAATTTCTTTTCCAAGATTTACACTTCCAAACGCTCTCTCGTCTTCAGGATGAACTTTGTGTAAATTTTTAAGGGTGAGCAATACATCACTTTCCATTTGCTCAATGTCAATACCTTCGTTAGCAGTTATCATCATCCAATCAATATTATTGGCGGTATTGTATACCTTTTTAAAGGTTGAAAAAGGAATATATGCAGTATCTCCATCAAAATCAATGGTATTGGAAGGTTCGTAGACCCCAATAACTTTATAATTGATGCTATTGATCTTAATATTCTGACCAATCGGCATTTCATCTTTTTCAAAAAGTTGCTTGTACATGTCCTCTGAAATGACGGTTACTTTTGCACTCGAGTTAATGTCATTTTGGTTTAAAAAACGACCATAAATCAATTTTTTCTTCTGAATTTGATCTAAAACCGGGAAATCACCACTCACTTTAAAAGAACCTGATTTGAAATCTTTAACAATTAAATTCATGGTCTGATTTCTGGGTGCCAATAGTTTAATTTCATCAGCATACTCCGATTTTAAAACCTGAATATCTTTCATATTTAATCGAAACCTTCTTCCTTTTTGAAAGCCTTTGAAGGGTGTATCTGTAGATTGTGTCCACACAAATACACTGTTGGTGGCAAAATTACCAAAAGCTTTGTTAAAACTATTTTCTAAACCTCTTGCAGCTCCTAGTAAAACCACTAACAAGAAAATACCCCATAAAACACCGATAATGGTAATTCCGGTTCGCACTTTGTTTTTACGGATGCTTCCGTAAATTTCTTGCCATGTATCTGAATCAAATAAAAATTTCATAATTAGTCTGCTCTTAATGCTTCTATGGGTTTGATTCTTGCGGCTCTTTTTGCGGGAACGTATCCTGCAATTAATCCTGAAATAATTAAAATAACCGTTGCGCCAATGACAATCCCAGAGCTAACACTTGGATCTTTGATAAAATACTTTTCTTCCAAACTATTCCCAATGGCACTTAAGATATAGGTTCCCAGCGTCAGGCCAAAATACCCTGCTAATGTGGTTATCAGTACAGATTCTTGTACAACCATTCCAATGATAGATCCTGGTGTTGCCCCTAAGGCTTTTCGAATTCCAAATTCTTTGGTTCGCTCTTTAATCACAAAAATCATAATATTACTAATTCCTATAATCCCTGCAACAAGTGTTCCTGAACCGATGAAACCAATGATCAAAAACAAAGCAAACATTAAAATACTAACAAACTTATTGGCTTCAGCCATATTTCGAACTGACAATGCGCTTTGATCGTCTGGATGAATATTCAATCTTTTACGCATATCACGTTCTACTTTTTTTCCAAAAGCAATGGCAGCATCTGTACTTAAATTTGGATTGTACCCTAAATTAATCTGACTGATATAATCATTGTTTCCATACATCATCTGAGCCGTACTAACTGGAATGTAAGCCATTCTCTCTTCATTATCTCCTCCTTCATCTGAGAAGATTCCTATAATTAAAAAGGAACTACCATTTACATTCACTCTTTTTCCTAAAGCGAGTTTTTCTCCAAATAAATCGTTTTTAACCAATCGACCAATGACAATCACTTTCGATTTTTCTCGGATGTCCCTTTCATTTAAGTAACGACCTTCATCCATGATCGTTTTTTCTAAAAACTGATGATCTGGATGTACTGCTCTTACGTTGAACGTACTTGCTTTGTTTTTATATTTGATAGAAAAATTCTTGTAAATTCTTGCAGATTGATATTGAATTTTATCTTCATATTCATCTGTAACATAATTATAATCTGTATTTTTGAGTTGAATTGCTCTTCCTGTTTGTAACCCTTTGTAAGGTTTTGTTGTTTTCCAAACTCGAACAAACATCATATTTTGTGCGTCATCTGCAAAAGCACTTTTGAAAAAGTTTCCTAATCCAGAGGCTACCCCAAAAAGTAAAGTAAATAACAAAATTGCAAACGCAACTGTAAATCCAGACATTACAGAACGTAACCTGTTTTTGTTAATACTTTGAAAAATTTCTCTCCAACGATCTAAATCGAACATAATTATAGTGCTTTGGCGGCTTTTGTAAGAGTATCGCTAATAATGATTCCATCTCTTAGTCGTACAATTCTTTTGGATTTTTCCGCAACTTCTTCTTCGTGGGTAATCACAAAAACGGTCATTCCTTCGTCGTTAATGTCTTTTAGCAAATCCATCACAGAATCAGTCGTTGTGGTATCAAGCGCTCCAGTTGGTTCATCTGCTAATACTACTTTTGGATTAGTAACCAATGCTCTTGCAATTGCAACCCGTTGTTTTTGCCCTCCTGATAATTCGTTAGGAAGATGGCTCGCCCAATCTTTTAAACCCACTTTCTCTAGATAATCCATTGCAACTTTTAAACGTTCCTTTCTACTCATTCCCTTATAATACAAAGGCAATGCAACATTTTCCAAAGCTGTTTTGTAAGAAATTAAGTTGAAAGATTGAAAAACAAAACCTAAAAATTTATTTCTAAGAATCGCTGCTTTTTTCTCATTTAAATCTTTTATTAACTCACCATTTAAATAATAATCGCCTTTATCATGAATATCTAACAAGCCAACAATATTTAATAAAGTAGACTTTCCGGATCCAGAAGATCCCATAATAGAAACAAATTCGCCCTCTTTAATATGCAAATCAATTCCTTTTAAAACATGTAATGAATCCTTTCCTATGGGATATGATTTGTGGAGTTTTTCTATTTTAATCATTTATTACTAAATTTTTATACAAAGGATTTAACACCCCTATTTTCCGATTTTAATGTTATGATAAAAAAGGTAGGTATTTTTCTATTTATAAACAACGTCAAAGGTAAGACGTATCATTAAAAAAATTGTTACAATTTGTTCTAATATTTTTGTGGAAAAATATAAAAAAGATGGAGTACTTTTGTAACTCATAATAGTAGCTGTTAAAATGATGCATTTGACCAAGCACAAAAAAATAATTTTATTTGATGGAATGTGTAATTTGTGCAACAGTTCAGTTTTAAAGGTCATTCGATACGATACGAAAAGTAATTTTGTCTTTTGTGCATTGCAGTCAGAAATTGGTCAGGAAATTATTCGCGATTTAAAAATAGATCTTTCTAAAATGGATTCAATATTACTTTATGAATCATCAAATAACTATACCTATAAGTCAACTGCAGTATTAAAAATATTGAATAGTTTTGGAGGATGGTGGAATTTGACACAAATATGCTGGCTTGTCCCCCCATTTTTAAGAAATTTGATTTATGATTTTATTGCGAAAAATAGGTATAAATGGTTTGGCAAAAAAGATCGTTGCATGCGCCCTACTCCTGCCCTAGAAAAACACTTTTTGACCTCCTATAAGACTAAAGGTTCAACTCTTTAAAAATTCAATTTAAACCAATGAAAAAAATTCCAAAAAACATTCAATGCGTCATTTTTGATATGGATGGTGTGATTATAGATTCTGAAGAGATTCACAAAAAAGCTTATTATGAAACCTTTGTTTCTTTGGGTTTAGAGGTTTCTGAAAAAGTATATAAAACGTTAACAGGTTCTTCTACAATAAATGCTTTTCAGCGATTGATTGTTCATTTTAATTTGGATTTGGATGCAAATGAGTTGGTTTTAGACAAACGAAGACGTTATGTGAATTTTTTCGAGAACAACCCAGATTTGCATTTGGTAGCTGGCGTTGAAGAAATTATAAAGTATTTCTATGAAAAAGATATCACCTTAATTTTAGCCTCTTCTTCTGCAATGGTCAATATTAACCGTGTTTTTGATCGATTCAAATTGCATTCCTATTTTTCAGCGAAAATAAGCGGTGCCGATTTAACAGCCTCAAAACCACATCCTGAAATTTTTGAAAAAGCAGCACTTTTAGCGAATACTCCAAAAGAGCATTGTATAGTCATTGAAGACTCAGACAATGGCATAAAAGCGGCCAATGACGCAGGTATTTTTGTTTTTGGTTATGCCAACAAACTTTCAGAAGGGCAAACGCTCAAAAATGCAGATGCTGTAATTGATTGTTTTAGCGCTTTAAAAAAAGTCCTTTAATATCTAAAAGTGGGGCCTAAATAAGTGATACCGATACCTCAGTATGTACTTCACTTTTCTATTTATCTTTTCTTGGCAACTATTTTACTTTCTCGTAATTATCGTCCCAATTTTTAGGTTTTGGGTCGTGTAATTTACCTAACGATTTTGCAATTATCATAGATACAGTTGCATCTCCTGTAACATTTACCATCGTTCTGCACATATCTAAAGGTCTGTCTACAGCAAAAATTAATGCCAAACCAATCGGCAATAATTCTTCAGGAAAACCAACAGATTCTAATACAATTACTAACATTACCATACCTGCACTCGGGACTGCTGCCGATCCTATCGAGGCCAACAAAGCAGTTCCTACGATTATTAATTGATTTGAGAATGTGAGTCCCTCTGGCCAAATTACTTGCATGATAAAGACTGCAGCAATGGCTTGGTACAAGCTAGTGCCATCCATATTAATTGTAGCTCCTACAGGCAATACAAACCCAGAAACTTCTTTATCTACACCTAAGTGTTCTTCTACTCTTTCCATGGTTACTGGTAATGTTGCTGCACTTGAACTAGTCGAAAAAGCTAATAATTGTGCTGGACTAATTTGTTTTAAGAACCAAAATGGACTTTTCTTTGTATAGACACCAACTAAAAGTAGGTAAAAGCAAATCATTAAAAACAATCCACCTACAACACAAAAGGCATAGACCAACAGTTTTAAGAGAATTTCTGTATCGTCAAATGCAATCATCACATTTGCCAATAAAGCAAATACGGCAAACGGCGCAAAAAGCATGATAAGGTCAACCATTTTCATTACCATTTCATTGAGTGAATCAAAGAAATCCATTAAAGGTTTTGACTTTTTTTCTGAAATCAATAACAAAGAAATACCAACAAACAATGCAAAAAAGATAATTTGCAACATGCTTGCACTTGCAAAAGATTGAAAAATATTACTTGGAAATATATCTACTAATGCTTGTAACGGACCTGCATCATTTTGAGCAGATGCCTTCGTAAGTTTATCGGCAACACCAGCCGAATTTTCATACTTTGTTTTTATTTTGTCTATGGTCTCCGCAGACATTCCTTCGCCTGGTTTCACAACATTCACAATTCCCAATCCGATTACAATAGCTACAACGGTTGTTAGTACGTAGATAATGATGGTTCTTGCACCCATTTTTTTAATCTTAGAAGTATCTTTTAAATCTGAAATCCCTTTAATCAAAGAGGCTAATATTAAGGGTACTGCAATTAACTTTAAAAGATTGATAAAAATAGTTCCAAAAGGTTTGATCCAATCTATTACAAAACTTTTACCGCCATCTACAGAATTCATTAGAAAACCAAAAACAATTCCTAAGACCATTCCTATTAAAATCTTCCAATGTAATGCCAGTTTTTTCATATGTAATATTTCTTTATTTTTAGATTTGAAAGGTAAAAAAAATATTTAAAAAAGACCGAGAATGACGGTGGTATCTTTTAGACTTTAAAGGATAGAAATTAACTCTCTTTTCGCTGGTTTCCTTTGCTCATAGAAAATCTTTTAAAATTACAGTGAAAATCACTTGTTCGGCTTTTTTTTTGTGCTTAATTTCGCAGGATGGTGGAAAAACTTAAAAAGCGTTGGAATATTGAAAGCAACTGGTCTGTTATTGCAATTTTTATAGTATTTGCAATTAACGGTTCTTTCGCAGCCTGGGTGGCCAAGCCCATCACCGCTTTTTTAGGTTTATCTCCTGAGACCATCACTTCATTTGCCTATTGGCCAATACGAATTATATTAATCTTTCCTATTTACCAACTTACCTTACCGCTTGTGGGATGGCTGTTTGGACAATTTAAATTTTTCTGGGCTTTTGAAAAAAAGTTTTTAAATAGGTTGGGACTCGGCTTCCTTTTTAAAGAATAAAACTTCATCTATTTTTAGTTGAATTATTGTGCATGCATTCAATATAAGAAAAAAAAGATTTTATATTTATCATATATAGGGTTTCTTTTCATTGAAAAACTATAAGTTTGTTTAAAGCTATATTTGAATGAATTTTCTTGATTTTAAAGCACGAATGACTGATTTAAAAACCTCGAAACTAGGTGGGTTAGAGGCACAATTTAAATTGGCCCCAGAGTTAAGGTTGCGCTATGATGAAGATACAATCAAAGCAAAAAACCCTAAAAAGGCTGCCGTTTTGGCCTTGTTTTATCCCGATATGCACAACAAAACACGTATTTTACTCACCAAAAGAGCCAGTTATAAGGGCACACATTCTGCACAGATTAGTTTTCCTGGTGGAAAAACAGCATTCAATGATCGCAATCTAGAACACACAGCTAAAAGAGAGACCTATGAAGAAGTGGGCATTCATTCTAATACCATTCATATGATTAGAGAACTGACAACCGTTTTTATCCCTCCCAGTAATTTTTTAGCAACCCCTTTTATTGGATATACCAATCAGCGCCCTCTTTTTAATACAAATTATGAAGTTGCCGCCACTATTGAGGTGCTTTTAGAAGACTTATTAAATGACATGAATATTAGCACTGTAGAAATGTCAACTTCCTACATGGACAAAATAAAGGTACCCTGCTTTAAATTAGATAATTACATTATATGGGGTGCAACAGCGATGATATTATCGGAAATTAAAGAGCTGTTCTAGTAAAGAGAATCTAATTTCTTTTTGTAAATTGGCAGCAAACAAAAGATCTTTTATCATGCCCCTATTTAAAAGGAATCCTTTCGGACATATACTTTTCATTAAAAAATGGATAATTAGAATTATTGGTGTGTTTTTTCATAGTAGATTCAGACGCTTCAACAATTTACAAATAAAGGGATCTGAAATTATTAGAAATTTACCGGAAAAAAACGTTCTCTTTATCTCAAATCATCAAACTTATTTTGCGGACGTAATTGCCATGTTTCATGTTTTTAATGCGGCTCTTAAAGGCAGAGATAATTCCTTAAAAAATGTTGGTTATTTATGGAATCCAAAGCTAAATTTTTACTTTATCGCTGCAGGGGAAACCATGCGTTCTGGTATTGTTCCAAAAATATTTAGTTATACTGGATCGGTATCTGTAGAAAGAACCTGGAGAAGTAAAGGTGAAGACATTAATAGGCAAGTAAAAATGTCTGATGTTTCTAAAATAGGAATGGCATTGGATGATGGTTGGGTAGTTACTTTCCCTCAAGGAACAACAACAGCATTTAAGCCAATACGAAGAGGAACAGCACATCTTATTAAGAAATACAAACCCTTAGTTGTTCCAGTAGTCATTGACGGATTTAGGCGTTCTTTTGATAAAAGAGGCCTCAAAATAAAAAAGCGAAGCGTCTTACAATCAATGGTCATTAAAGCACCTTTGGAAATTGATTATGAGCATGAAGATGTTGCAGATATTATTACTAAAATTGAATATGCAATTGAACAACATCCTTCGTTCTTAAAAGTACTTTCGGTAAAAGAACTCGAAAAAGTAGCGAAACAAGAAAAAGCTTTAGAAGAAAAACGAAAATTTTGGGATTAAAAAAGTAGAGAAGCAAGGTGCTTCTCATTTTTTTTACAATATGAAGTAATTCCTAAATTGCCTGAATACCCAATCATCTATTTATTTTTTCGCTTTTTGCAACCTTGGTGTACTTCAAAGCAGAAAAAAATCATACGCTGTACTATCATTATTATTGATGAATTTATTATCTTTATCAAAAATTACTATAGCGATGACAATTACACAATTAAAATACGTCTTATCTGTTGCAGAATACAAAAATTTCACGGTAGCAGCTGCGCATAGTTTCGTGACACAACCAACACTAAGCATGCAGATTCAAAAACTCGAAGATCAATTGGAGGTTAAAATATTTAATAGGTCTAAAAAACCGATTGAACTTACAGAAGTTGGAAAAAAAATTGTGAATCAAGCAAAAGTAGTTGTCGATGAAAGCAATCGAATCTTAGACATCGTTCATCAACAAAAGGGATATATTGGTGGTGAATTTAAGTTGGGAATTATACCGACTATCATGCCTACTTTGCTTCCAATGTTTTTAAACAACTTCACAAAAAAATACTCAAAAGTAAAGTTGATCATTGAAGAATTGACGACTGAGGATATTATGCGAAAATTAACAGATGGGCATATCGATGCAGCTATCGCAGCAACGCCTTTAGAGAATGTTGCGATTAAAGAAGAACCTTTATATTATGAGCCATTTGTTGGACTGGTTCCTCAAAACCACCGTCTTTATAATAAAAAACAAATTACTTCTGACGAATTGGAAGTGGATGATATTTTACTTCTTGAAGATGGGCATTGTTTTAAAGACAGTGTGATTAATCTCTGCAGCACCCACAAACTAGAAAACAACAAAAGATTCCGATTAGAAAGCGGTAGTTTTGATACCTTAATTAAGTTATCCAAAGAAGGTTTAGGTATGACATTACTCCCATACTTGCATACTTTAGATTTAAATGATGATGACAAAAGTCATCTACGTGAATTTACCAATCCACCACCAGCGAGGGAAGTGAGTTTAATCTATCATAAATCACAACTAAAAATGCAAATGATCGCGGCATTGAAAACAACTATTGATGGGGTCATTAGAGGTGCAATTTCCTTTTCAGATGTAAAAATAATTAGTCCGCTTCAGAAGAAATAAAATCATTCTAGAGGTGCTAAAAACTGGAACTAAAATCAATTTTTAAGATTGAACTATAGAATGAATGTCTTCATCTTTATTAAGAATACATTTTTTCTCTTAACTCTTTTATTTTAGGGTCTGCCAAATAATCATCAAAGGTAGTATGTCTATCAATGACTCCTTTTGGGGTTAATTCAATCACTCGATTTGCTACTGTTTGTGCAAACTCATGATCATGAGTAGAGAAAAGTAAAGTCCCTTGAAAGTTAATAAGCGAATTGTTTAAAGATTGAATGGATTCTAAATCTAAGTGATTTGTAGGTTCGTCTAACAACAAAATATTTGCTCTTTTCATCATCATTCTAGAAAGCATACAACGTACTTTTTCACCTCCAGATAAAACGTTACTTTTTTTCAACGCTTCTTCTCCAGAGAAAATCATTTTTCCAAGAAAACCACGAATAAAAACTTCTTCTCGTTCTTCTTCAGTTTGTGCATATTGTCGCAGCCAATCAACAAGGTTCAAGTCTCCATTTTGAAAAAAGGAAGAATTGTCTAGGGGTAAATAAGACTGAGTAGTGGTAACTCCCCAATTATAGGTACCTGCATCTGGTTTTACATTGTCGGTAATGGCTTGATAAAAAGCAGTAATGGCTCTTGAATTTTTTGAAATAATAGCAACTTTATCTCCTTTATTAAGATTGATATCTACATTGGAAAATAGTTTTTCACCTTCAAACTCTTTAGACAGTCCTTCTACATTTAAAATTTGATCTCCTGCTTCTCGATCGCTTTTAAAAATAATTGCAGGATACCTTCTACTGGAAGGTCTTATGTCTTCAACATTTAACTTTTCGATCATTTTCTTACGAGAAGTTGCTTGTTTTGACTTGGCCACATTGGCAGAAAAACGACGAATAAATTCTTCTAATTCTTTCTTTTTATCTTCTGCTTTTTTATTTTGTTGGGCTCTTTGTTTTGCGGCTAACTGGCTCGATTCGTACCAGAAGGTGTAATTTCCAGAGTAATGATTTATTTTATTAAAATCTATATCCGAAATATGGGTACAAACAGCATCTAAAAAGTGTCGATCATGGGATACTACAATTACAGTATTTTCAAAATTAGCCAAAAAGTTTTCCAACCAAGCGATTGTTTCAAAATCTAAATCATTGGTTGGTTCATCCATTATGAGTACGTCAGGATTCCCAAACAATGCTTGTGCAATTAACACACGCACTTTTTGTTTTCCATCTAAGTCCTTCATTAAGATATAATGCAAGTCTTCTTTAATTCCTAGATTAGACAACATCGCCGCTGCATCAGAATCTGCATTCCAACCATTCATTTCTTCAAAAGTAATTTGAAGTTCTCCTATTTTTTCTGCATTTTCATCTGTATAATCGGCATATAAATCATCTATTTGCTTTTTAATTTTAAACAAATCTTTGTTTCCCATAATAACAGCCTCCAATACAGAAAACTCATCATATGCGTAATGGTCTTGGGTTAAAACAGACATTCGCTTTCCTTTTTCTAGATGCACCTGACCCGATGTCGGATCCATTTTTCCAGAAATAATTTTAAGAAAAGTAGATTTACCAGCACCATTTGCACCAATAATTCCATAACAATTACCTTGTACAAACTTTGTATTTACTTCATCAAATAATATTCTTTTTCCAAACTGAACTGATAAATTAGATACGGATAACATGCTTTTTACTGTTTTAAAATTTTGTGCAAAAATAGGAAATTGATTTTGTTTTTACATACAGAAATACAGCTGTTTTGCAATCAATTAAAAAATTAACTAGAAAACAAAAATAGAGTTCCATTTTTTAATCTGTTTTATTAAAATTGCTTTGATAGTCGGCTTTTTAACAGCTAATTAACAATATATAGACCTACAGATGCTTAAATTTGCCTTTGTAATACCCCAATAATAATGAAATCCATTATTTCCCTATTTTCAACATGCCTCTTTTTAATCGTTTTTGTTAGTTGTAACAAAACTGATAGAAACAGCACTACTTATTTTGGAGGAAAAATTATGAATCCAAAAAGCAGCCATGTCATTTTGTATTCGATGGACAAGGTGATTGATACTTTTTCAATTAATGCTGATAACAAATTTGGAGGTACCTTAGATTCTATTCAAGAAGGACTTTATTATTTTGTCCATGGAAATGAAAATCAATTTATATACATCGAACCAAAAGACAGCATAATGCTGAGCTTAAATACTTGGGATTTTGATGAGTCCTTGGTTTTTTCTGGTATTGGTGCAGAGAGAAACAATGTTTTAATTGATTGTTTTTTACAATTTGAAAAAGATGAAAAAACATTTTATAAATACAATTCATTAAAACCAACATCATTTAAGAAAAAGGTAGATTCTATTATTTCACTCAGAGAAGGTACCCATGCAGCCTATGTAAAAAGGCACCCCACAGAAACAGAAAAATTTAAGGAAGTATTAAAAATAGCACTTACCTACCCTGTATATGCGAGAATAGAAAGTTATCCAATCTCGCATTCAAAAAAAATGAAATTAGAGCGTTTCCCAACCCTTCCACTATTTTTTTATGAATATCGAAAAGACCTTGACATTAACATAGATGCTTTAATGTACTACAAACCTTATAGTAAATACATCACTAATTATTTATACAATGCAACCTATGCTAAGAGTCACGCACCGATGCAAAACAATTTCACCTCTAATTTTACGGTGGATTTATTAAATACAATTGATGCAAAAGTGAGTTCTAGAACATTTAAAAATGCTTTTTTAAAACAAACCGTAATCAGTCATTTTTATAAAAAATCAACCTGCGATATTAACCGTAAAGAATTTGATGTCTATTTTGCATTGAGTTCAAATGAAAAAGATAAAAACTTAGTAAGGAGGCTATTAAAAGACACTCAAACAATTCATGAAAATCATGAAATGAAAAACTTCTACATCCATGATTTTACCAATGCACGCTATGCCATTCGAGATGTTATTAAGGATAAAAACACATTTTTATTTTTTTGGAGTGCTAAGTATGTATCAAAACCCTATGTTAGAGCACGTATCAATTATTTATCCAACAAATATCCAAATATTCAGTTTCTGACTCTTAAAATCGATGGAGACAGCACCGATCAGATTAAAAATTTAGATATTAAAAAGCAATTCTTCATTGATTCTAATAGCGGTGCAAATTCTTTTTTGACAAGCAAAATGACACGTTCTATGCTGATCAATAAAAAAGGAATCTTAACAAATGGATTCGCATCCATAACTTCCAGAAATATCTACACGCAATTAGACCGTTTGAACAATAATTAATTTATTGCTTTTACCAAGCCTATCTTGTTTATTTAGCATACCTTTGCGCAATTTTAAATTTGGGGTAAACCCTTAAGAAAATCAAGTCGAATTATAAATACGGTTTGCAGGTGGGCGTCTGTGAATCAACAAAAAACACAGGATGTCAACATTTTTAGAATTGGGTTTAAAAGAACCTATCAACAAAGCATTAACAGCTTTAGGCTATGAAAAGCCAACTGTTATTCAAGAAAAAGCAATCCCGCAAATCATTGCTTCTACCGACGATTTAAAAGCATTTGCACAAACAGGTACTGGTAAAACTGCTGCCTTTAGTTTACCAATATTAGAACTTTTAGATGAAAAGAATAGCAATGTACAAGCAATCATACTTTCTCCAACTAGAGAACTTGCTGTACAAATTGGAAACAACATTAAAGATTTTTGTAAATACTTACCCGATGTTAAGGTAACTACCGTTTATGGTGGTTCAAGCATGGAAGAACAAATTAGGTCTTTAAAAAGAGGTTCTCAAATTGTCGTTGGAACTCCTGGTAGAACCGTCGATTTAATTAAAAGAAGAGCTTTAAAATTAGGTAACGTTCAATGGTTAGTCCTAGATGAAGCTGATGAAATGTTAAACATGGGTTTCAAAGACGAATTGGATAAAGTCTTAGAAGCCACTCCAGAAACAAAACAAACCTTATTATTTTCTGCAACCTTTCCAAGAGAAGTGGAAGCTATTGCAAGAAACTATATGACCAAACCTGTAGAAATTACCTCGGGTGAAAAGAATACAGGCTCAGAAAATGTAAGTCACGAATATTATTCGGTAACGGAAAGAACTCGCTACCCTGCTTTAAAGAGAATTGCAGACTTGAATCCAGATATTTATGCAATTATCTTTTGTAGAACACGTAGAGAAACCCAAGAAGTTGCAGACAATCTAATTAGAGATGGTTATAGTGCCGATTCTTTGCATGGAGATTTATCCCAGGGACAACGTGATTCTGTAATGGGGAAATTCAGAAAGAAAACCATTAAAATATTAGTAGCGACAGATGTTGCTGCTCGTGGATTGGATGTTACTGAATTGACACATGTATTGAACCACAAGTTACCAGATCAGATTGAGAATTACACGCACAGAAGTGGTAGAACAGGAAGAGCTGGAAACAAAGGGATTTCAATTGTTTTAGTCAATGGAAAAGAGAAAGGAAAATTACGTCAGATCGAAAGAATCATTAAAAAGAAATTTGTTGAAGGAAAAGTTCCTACGGGTAAAGAAATTATTAAAAATCAGTTAATCAATTTAATTGACAAGGTTCAAAATACAGAGGTAAATGCATCTGAAATGGAGGAATTTTTACCAAGTATTTTCGAAAAACTAGCGGATTTAGATCGTGAGGAATTGATTAAGAAATTTGTTTCTTTAGAATTCAATACCATGTTAAAATATTATGAAAATTCGAAAGATTTAAATAATTTATCGTCTAAAGACAATTCTAGAGCAAGAGCAAACGATGAAAACATGACACGTTTCTTCATCAACATTGGAAGAAAAGACAGCTTAAACCCTGGAAAATTAATAGGCTTAATTAACGAGCAAAATATTGGCGACAAAGTAGAAATTGGTGCAATTGATATTTTAGATACTTTTTCTTTCTTTGAAATTGATAAAAATTACGAAGATGCAACCTTAGCTGCATTTTTAGACAACCAACCCGACTTTGATGGTCGCTCGGTAAATGTAGAAATTACCAAAAAAGAACGCGGTGGCGGTCGAAGAGGTGGTGGAGATCGTAAGTCTTTCGGAAATAAAAGAGAAGGTGGTTTTGGTCGTAAAAGAAGCTCAGACGGCGGTGGTTCTTCAAGAAGAAGAAGCAGCGATGCTAGCAGAAGATCAGACAGACCAGACAGACCCGACAGAGCTAGCAGAAGTGCTAGCGATAGAGGTCCAGGCGGTTTCGGAAGAAGACGTAGAGACTAATGCATACAAAATAAACTATTTAAAAACGCACTTGGTATCAAGTGCGTTTTTTTTGCTGTTTACTTTAAATAAATGCCTTAAAAAAAGTACATTCGCTTCGCCCTATTATAACACTTTAAATGCCACAGCTTCTTAAAAATAACCATATTGAAATCCAGATGCATTTGCCTGCTGAGAACTATTGCTTTTCGAGGTTTGACTGGACTGGAAAAATAACGACTCTAAAGTATAAGGGGCTCTTTATTACAGGAGGCGAAACTAACGAAGGAGATCCAGAGAATGAGCTTGGCAAAGGGTTTTATAATGAATTTGGAATAGAATCTCCCTTGGGCTTTTCCGAAACTCCTATTGGAGGATGGTTTCACAAAATTGGTGTAGGGCTTTTAAAAAAAGAGGATTCACGATACCAACCAGGAAAAAAATACCAAATAAAACCTGCCATATTTAAGATATCTCAAGGCCTCAATCGGATTTTTATACGCTGCACCTCGGAAGCTATCAATGGCTATTCCTATGTATTGGAAAAGAATATTTTATTGCTTGAAAACGGTTTTAGAATTGATTATAAATTACAGAATACCGGGACCAAAAAAATTGTAACGGATGAATATGTACACAATTTCATGGCAATTGACAAAGATCCTATTGGTCGTAATTACAGCTTGGAATTTCCTTTTCAGTTGCAACCCGAACACTTCATAGAAACAGTGAACCCAGAACAGAAAGTGCAGTTTGGAGATAGTGAAATAACTTTTACAGATACCATAGATGAAACCTTCTTTTTTAGCAATCTTTCAGGAGCTCAAAGGGTACGCGCGCAATGGGAACTCAAAAACCGTAAAAACAAGCTTATAATTCGTGAAACTGGCAATTTTAAAACCAATAAAGTAAACCTTTGGGGCACAAAGCATGTCATGAGTCCAGAACTGTTTTTCGGGATTGATTTGGCAGCAAACACTTCGGTTGCCTGGTCTCGAAAGTTTGAGCTGTTGGAAACAAAATAGTAAGCATCACCCCCTTCTTCCCTACCGGATTATGCTTTAGTAGCATCTTTACAATCAACAACATACCTGTTAACAGTTGACAAAATCATCGGGTTTTGGTGGTCCTAAAAAAACCACTTATTCCCAAATAATCACCACTTATTCCAAAAATACACCCACTTATTTATTTGCATACCAAAAAAATATTTTTTTAACTTAAGTTTACAGGATGAGTCTTTTGTACAACTGATAAAAAGTGGTGTTTTCCTAAAATAGAATCGGGATAACAGTATAAAATAGGTCTTGAAAAATCATTAATAACATTCCTTCCACACGGTATTATTGAACTTGTTTGGTTTATTGTGTTATCTAGTTTAAGTGTAAAACTTTCTTTTTTGTTATATGATTTCATTAAATCCGATTTTACAAAAAGAGATTTTTTGACTGAATTATTTAGTCTAAAAACTTTTATTCTTTTTTCTATAGTTTTTTTAGGCATTTTGGTAGAAATATATTTAACCCCTCAATTAATTAATTTAATTTATTAAATCATGAAAAAAATTATTTACATCTATTTTATAATAGTCATTTCAATATCAATTTATTTAATATGGTTTCTACCATTAGAAAAAAAATATTATAGTTTATTATTTGTATTAGTATTTATATTGTCAATTTTACCAAAACTTATAATTGGGTTTAAAAAAAACCAAAAACTTTGAAAATAAAAATTTATAGACATTAACGGCTACCAACAACGGCTACACTTAATTGCTTAGATCTGTGCTACTATAGAAAAATCTCTGATTTTCCCAACTTGGTTTTGTACTTAAAAAGTTAAGTGCTTAATTGTTGTAACTATTCATAGCCGAGACCGTTGTAGATAATTAAAAACTGGCTATAAAATAGAGATATTAATTAAAATAAATGGAAGCTGCAAGTGATATTATTAATTCAAACCCGCTCCGCAAAGTCGGTAGACTTTGCGGCACATAAAAACCTAAGACACACCAAAAAGCTAAAAAAAAGAGAAGCATCCGCTTCTCTTTTTACTATTAAAACTCGTTTATTTTTATCTTCTGCT
>Ga0209555_10001151_pt1 | contig 20866 bp, 15 predicted proteins | sample SaaInl85LU_5_DNA_FD_184643 | JGI IMG/M metagenome (GOLD analysis project Ga0209555, IMG submission 184643) | Marine microbial communities from expanding oxygen minimum zones in the Saanich Inlet - ESP_85LU_5_DNA (SPAdes) (version 2) | ecosystem: Environmental > Aquatic > Marine > Intertidal... | reverse complement strand
AAGTAGATGTAGATTTTTGGAAAGAAGATGGTGGAGTTATAGAATCACTTAATGGAGAACAAAGAAAAGATACAAATAAAAATATAGAAAAGTTCTTAGGTAAGTTTGAAGATTTTGTTTTAACTGCATTATCCTTACAAGGAAACAATGCACTCTTTATTGATAAATCACAAAGTGAAAGAAAAGAAATCCTTTCTCAATTTATTGGAGTAGATATTTTTGATAAATTGTATCAAAAGGCAGCAGATGAGAACCGAGATAATGCAACACTTATCAGAAAATTCAAGTCCGATGATTTTACTCAGAAACTAGCGGACATCGACACCCAACTTAAAGCTGATAAATCTGAATATAAACTTTTAGAGATTTCTCAAAATTCATTAAGAGAAGAAGAAGATTTACTTAATAGACAAATTATTAAATTAAATGAAAAGATTGTAAAGTTAAATGCAGATAGTGGAATTTCAGTTGATGATTTAGAAAAAAGATTAAAAATCCTTGAACAAAAATTAGAAGATGTAAAGGCAACAAAAGGGTCTGTCCAAGAACGAATTACCTTTCGAGAAGAACTTCAAATTACATTAGGTGAAATTCTTGACCAATTTGATGAAGAAGATTTAGAAGAAGGGATTGGTAAATTAAAAGATGCAAAAGATACACTACGAGATGTAGAATCTTCAATTGATAATATACAAGTAAAATTAGATTCTTTGTATGAAAGAAAAGACCATTTAGATAAGCACAAATACAATGAAGAGTGTAGTATCTGTATGGAAAACTCTCAAACTATTTTAGAACAAAAAGATAAAGTAGAAGATGGTATTAAAGAACAAGAACTTGAATTTAAATCTGCAGATGAAGAACGATTAATGATAAGATTATTAATTGATTCATTAAAGGGTTATGAAGGTGAATGGAGTAAGTATCAAGAAGCAAAAGAAAAAGAAGATAAATTAGATAGAGAAATATCACAACTTATTAACAAGTTATCAACAACCGAAACTGAAGAAATTCGTTTAGATACACAAATCGCACAACAACAGAGTTTAATTGAAGAATATTACAAGAACGAAGAACAAATTAAAATAAATAAAGAAATCAGAGAAGAGATTACTGCCGTTCGTGATAAACTTAAAATTGTTAAAGATGATTTAAAATCAGTAAATGGAGATGTTCTAAAACTAAATGGTAAGATTTCTGCTTTACAAAATCAAAAAGAAACCATTGAAGATAGAATTGAAGAAGTAAAGCAATTAGAAGAACAATCTAAATTATTTGATTTCTACTTAAATGCACTTTCTAAAGATGGTGTATCGTATGAGTTAATCGAGAAATCCCTACCAATGATTGAAGGTGAGGTGAATAATATCTTAGCACAAATCGTAGAGTTTGGAATGCAATTAGAGATTGATGGTAAAAACATTAATGCATATCTTGTATATGGTGACCAGAGATGGTCTTTGGAGATGTGTAGTGGTATGGAAAGGTTTATTAGTGGTTTGGCCATTAGAGTTGCTCTAATCAATGTATGTAACCTACCAAGACCTAATTTCCTTGTGATAGATGAGGGATTTGGTACTTTGGATAGTGAGAACCTACAATCCTTATTTATGTTGTTTACATACCTTAAAACTCAGTTTGATTTCGTAATGGTAATCTCACACATCGATTCGATGAGAGATGTTGTAGATGGTCTTATTGAGATTAAAAAGATAAATGGATTTTCAAATGTTAAATTCTAACTTTTAATACATTTTGAGGCTTAGGTTTTTCTATACCTAATTTTTGTTTAATCAATCTTTCAATCAACCCACTTTTTGAATAGCCATGCTCAGAACAATATTCATGTAGTTCTTTGTAAAGCTCTCGTTTTATCTGTATTGTAGTATATTTTCCCATAGTATATAGATTTCTATATAATATATATTATTAAATATTTTTTACAAATATTTATAGAGGTAATTCGGAATATTATATGGCTATAATCAAAAAATTTGCACCTTTTCAAAATCTCACTAACTTTCAAACGTTTTTAAGAGATACAAATCCTAATTCACAATATTTTAGAATTAGTGAATTTGCTGATACATTTACAGGTGGTAAAAATGGATTTCTAATAGAAGGTTCAGAGTTTTTAAAAGAAACAACTGAAGTTAAAATAGAAATACTTGATGTAGCGGGAAATCCCATATACTTTGAACCAGGTGAAGGTGTGCCTGAATACTATGAAGGAAACTCTAAATTAATTTCTGTTCATGTTTATGATGATACCCCAATTGGTATATCTAAAATAACAATACTTGGTGAATTAAAAAATTATGTTGATGATTTTGGTGCTGTTGTTCCTGTACCTAATGAATGGAAAGGTGTTTATAATGTAAAGTGGGAAAAATCTTTTCAAGTAAATAGAAATCTAAATAACGAATCAATAGTTAGGTTTTACAAAAGACCTGTTGTAGCTATAACAGAATTAATAAAACCAATTTTTAGTAAAACAGTACCTATTACAACCGATACTGGTTATGTACATGGTATATCTGAAGTTCCAAACGATGGTACGGATATTACAACATGGAGAGCGGGTACTCTTTATAAATTAAGAAGAACAAATGGTGTTTGGGATAGAGATGTTGATGAAAATATTATTACAATTACAAATCCAACTCATACTGCTAATATAACTGAAGTTTTAAATGATACAGAAGTTTTGGTTAATGTTCCATATACCATAAACAATCGTGTTTCAAATTTTACTTCTGGTTCATTTTCTGTAACATATTCCGATTTCCAAAATGAAACAATAGGAGAATCCACACTAACAGGTTCTTTTGCGAAAATAGATATCTCTCAATTAAAAACATTTGTTGGTGATGTTGCAAGAGTAAAGGTATATAGAAAATCAAGAAATGCAGTTGGTGATTTTCAGTTTGTACAAGAATCTAAATTAGAATCAACCGAACTTCTCAGAGATATAACAACTACCTCAAATACAGAAATTCCATATGGTAGGTTTGATGAGACAAATTTATCTACATATTGGGTAACTTCATCAGATGACCACGAAGTATCTATTGATTCTGCCATTCTTTCTCAGGCAGTAAAGTTTGATTATGATAATGTGGCTGGTGGGGTTCAAAACTTAATTACTTCTCAATCATTTTCTATATCAAAAGATGTTGAATATACTTTAAACTTTAAAACATTATTGAGTGGTTCTTTAGATGATACTAATAAAAAAATAAGAGCATATTTTAGTTCATCAAACTTTACACAAGATTTTACAACAATTAGCGGTTCTGCTGTTTATAGAGCAAGACAAAATGTATCACAAAATATTATTTCAGAAAATACAGGTGATGTAAAATTAGTTTTTGAGGTTGAGGGTGAGGATTGGTATATTTCAAACGTATCTTTAAAGAATGCACAAGATACTTCTTTTTCACCAGATGAGTTTACACTTATCCAAGATATACCAAGAAAACTTGCATCTGAAACATTTGATTTCCGTTTCGAGTTTTATGATATAAATAACAACTACATTCCTGTTGATGTAACAGCAGTTGGTGTATTTGATGGTGGTAATGATTTCCCAACAAGTGGAAAACTTTTAACTTTTGAATCTGATAGAAATGCATTTAGATTCTCAAGTGGTTCAGTACAAAATCCAACTGGTCAGCAAATACAATTAAAGGTAACACAAAACAACTTAACAGGTTCGGTAACATTTGCATCATCAGCATTTGATGTGGATGGTAATTACTTAGACCCAATTGATTACTCACAATATCCTGGTAAACTTACAAGTGTAAATTCAGCAGGAGCAATCATAACTATAAATAACTTTACAGGTTCGAGAGTGGATGGATTATACGAACCCTTTGTAGGCTCTGTTGTTTATACCGCTTCATTAGAAAACTTAGAAGAATTTGAAACCGTATATAGATTAGAAGATGGTGATAATGCACCTCAACTTATTGTAACTTCTAATACTAATCAATTTATTTATGAACCAACTGCTTTAGAACCAAAACCGTCTGGTCAACAAATTACAATAAGAGCACAAAGAAAAAATCTTGCTTCACTTGTTACTGAACTTACTGTTAATAGTGGTAGTAATAGACCAGAATTAACATATGTTGATACTGTTAATGGCATTGATACTTATACTCTATCTGCTACAGCATTTTCTGAATCTTTTTCTGCAAACCCGTTTGATGAGGTAACATATTCGTTCACTGGTTCTGATGTATTTGATAATGAACAATATGATGAAATCACTATATCTAAAGTAATAAACTTTGATGGTGTATCTATAACTCTTTCAAACGAAGCAACCGCTTTTAGAGCTAATGGTCAGGGTTTAGTATTGGATGATTTTGCAAGTGGAGATGGTAATGTTGAAGTTCGAATTGGAAATAAAATAATAGAACATGAGAATGGTTTAAGTACACCTAATAGATTTGATATTACAGGTTCGGTGCCTACAAATGTAACTGAAAAAGATGCATCCTATACAAGCGATGAATATGGTGTTACTGCATTATCTCAAGATAGTGGTTCTATAATTTTAAATATAAAATATCTTGCAGGTGATGGTGTAACTACCCAATCGTTTAATAAGAAAGTAAATTATACAAAAAACAGAATTGCTCAACCATCTATTACATTTGATACAACAAATAAAACTCAAAATGTAGATGCTAAATCAACGGGTGTACAGCTTACTGATTTTGATGATTCTGTTCTAACAATACGAGAATTTTATACAGGTTCAGTTACCACATTTACATCAGGTGACATTGATTTGGTAATTACATCTGGCTCAGATGATTCTGCTGGTAATCCTCTTGTAACAAGAAGTGGGTTAACACTTTCGTTTGGAGATTTACCAAATGGAGTAAACTCTACACAAATTGGATTAACAGCAACATTAACAGATAGTGAAGGATTTAGTAGGGAAGTTTCAGATACAATATCTCTTTCTAAAACATTAGCATCTGCACCAAATGTTGAATTTCAAGTAACACCGAGTGCACAAACTTTAACAAGTAATTCGGTGGGTGGTTCTCCTGGTTCTGCTACAAATCTTGTAGTTACCGCAAATGAAGGAGGTTCGGCTAGAACATTATCTGCACTTAGTGCAACTGCTACCGGAACTGGAATCACAATAACATCCGCTACCCCCGCTACAGGAGTCATTGTATTAAACACATCAGCAATGAGTGTGAATACTGGAACAATAACAATAAGTGCATCTACTACAAATACTGAAGGTACTACCATAACTAAAACATTAACTGCCACAGTATCAAAGGCCAAAAATGCTCAACCAAGTATAACATTTACCGCAACACCTCAAGCTCAAACTATTGATACAAAATCTACCGGTGAATTGGTTGGTTCGATTACTGATGTTGTTATTAGTGGGTTTGAAGGAAACACTCCACTAACTTATAATCAAGTAACACTATTGGGTGATGGTGAATATAAAATAACTAATGTTACTGGGGTAACTGTTAGTGATACAACACCAAATACTGCAACTAATGGTACTATTGATATAACTGGATTTAGTGGTGATAGTGCGGTAGGTACTGCAAGTATTTCATATAAAGATAGTGAAGGTACAACTGGAACATCCAGTATTAAATTTACGTTGGCTAAGGCAAAATCAGGTGCACCTGCTGTATTAGTTACTGCTACACCACAATCCCAAAACGTTTCTGCTAATGAACTTGGTACTCAAACAGGTACTTTAACTGATGTTGTGGTTTCTGTTGAAAATGGTACTTTTGTGGATATGTCAAAAACCCAAAGTGGGTTTGGTACTAATCCAACCATTAGTACAAATACTTTAACGATGTCCTCTGCTATAATGAATGCTTCAGAGGCATCGGTAACATTAACTGTAAATTATACTGATACTGAAGGTACTTCTGGTTCACAGGATATTATCATACGATGTACAAAAACAAATGATGGTTCGGTTGGTTCAAATGGTGTTGTAATAAATTTATCACCAACATCTCAAATAGTTAAGGTTGCTACAAATGGTACATATGCTACACCATCAATTTTTACGGTAAGTGTTTCTGAAAATGGAACATTACTAACTCACACTACTAATACTACTTTAGTAAATAATCAATTTAAAATTGGTACAATAACAAATGGTTCAATAACAGCTGGCAGTGGAACAACTACACCTGATATAAGACCAACTACACCAACTGCAGTAACGGGTTTAACAACATCTTTTACTGTAACGTATAGAGATTCACAAGGAAATGAATCATCTGCAATTGCTCAATCTCATGTGGTTAGTGTTGTACTGGATGGGGTAACTGGACCTGGTGTTGTACATACTGGTGTTTGGGAGGCGGCTAGAATTTATCAATACGATGATGGTTTGTTAACTGGTACTGGTCGTAGAGATACCGTATTATGGAGTTCTGATGGAAATGCTCCATATGATACCTATTATGCATCAACACGAACTCACACTTCAGTTGGAACAAATACGATTAATGGTGCTCCTCATCAATCTAATTCAACTGCTTGGACTTCACTTGGAACACAAGATTTCTTTGTTGCAGCAAAGCTTGGGGTATTTGAAGAATCATTTATACAAAATACTTTAAACATTGGCGAAAACAATGCAGGCGGATTTAGTGCATCTAACATTACTTTATATGGTGGTAGTAATTATCCATATTTTTCATTAGGACAATCTACTGCTGGTGTTTATGGTGATAATGGTATTTTCATTGGTAACGATGATGGTAATTATAGAGCTTCATTTGTAAACGGAACTACATCATTTATGAAATGGACGGGTTCTGAATTACAAATAAAAGGTTCAATTACCGTAACAGGTGGTGATGCCGCAACTCAAGAATATGCAAATACAATTGGAACAAACTCAGTAGCAAGTGGTTCGGCATCGGCCGCGGCTGCTCAAACCGCCGCTGAGTTATTTGCTTCATCCGCCGCTTCAAATGCTGTGGTGAGTGGTTCGAACGCCGCTTCAGCCGCTCAATCAGCGGCAATTACTCAAGCACAGCTAGATGCTAGTGCTTCGGTAAACTTATTAGCAAATGGTAACTGGACAGCAGGTAGTGGAACATTTATTACATCAAACTCAATTTCATCACCTGTAATTGCTGGAAATGCTGGATATATTTCAACAATATTTAAAGTTGGACAAGATGGTATAACATTAGATGGTACTAACAAAAAAATATATGTTGGTACTGGTACTTATAATAATTCAAATACCGCATTTTATGTTGATGATTCTAATAACTTCTCACTTGGTGATAAAGTTACATGGGATGGTTCAACTTTTACAGTAAGTGGTGATATAGTTGGTTCGGATATTGAAGGTAGTAGTATAAATGGTGGTACAGTATCTGGTGCAACTTTAATTGGAGGTTCTATTAATGTTCCAAACTCAACAACCCCTCTTTTTCAAGTTAATTCAAGTGGTGTAATGACTGCAACTGATGCTAACATTACTGGTGAAATTACAGCAACATCTGGATTATTAGGTAATTGGGTAGTTGACCCACCATCTGCTGGTGGTTCTTTAAAGGATAATGATGGACGAATAGTTCTAAACCCTACCGATAAAAGAATATCATTATTTAACGCATCCGGAGAATTAAAGGCACAGATTAATGCTGATGATACTCTTTCAGGTGTTGGTACTGGTAACATATATATTTCAGGAATTGGCACCTCAACTTCTGCACCTGCTGGTGCAACTTCTAATAGTGGTAATACAAGTAATGTAGAAGGTACTCCACAATATAGTACTGCACAAACATTTAATATAACAGTAGCTGGTGATTATCAACTAAATCAATTATTTGATTATAGTACACCACCAGTTATTGATTTATCATCTAAGGTTAGTTCTTTAGGAACAATTTCAACAGGTACTGGAAATCCAAGTGGTAATATAACACCGTTTTATTCAGGTGACCAATATTCTTCGTGGGCCTATGGTAGGGGTATTACACAGACTCTTTATTTGGTGATAGAAAAAACTTCAGATAATAGTGTAATTGCTGAAGTACAATGTTCTACTGCTAACGCACGTGGAGCATACTCACTTACAAATTATTATTACTCAACAGGTACAGGTGTATATGATTGGCAATATCAATCAGGATATTCATCAGCTGGTAACTCTTGGTCATCTCAAACATCATCACCCATATCATCAGTTGTAAATTTTACAGCAACTGGTGAGTATAGAGTACGATACAAATCAGTAATGTTTGCATCGAGTGGATATCGATATTACTTAAATGGTACAAGTACAAGTGGTGCCTATACTTATTATCAAACATCTGGTGTTGGTGGGGTTTCATTAAGTAGTTTAGATAGTTCTGTTTTGATTGCAAAACCATCAAACTTTATTGAAATGTCTGGTGGTGGATTTCAAGCGGTAACAAACTCTGAACAATTTGTACAGATAAATAGATTAGATGCAAATAATAGTAGTTGGGTTGAAACTTTATTACAAGTTAAAGGTGGTAAAACTGTATTACAACAACCTGATATAGAAGATGAGGTATTAAATGTATCAGGTAAAGCATTTTTAACAGGACAAACTACAATAGGTAATTCTTGGTATAGTGGTAATTATAATGACCCATTAGATTCTCATGCAAGAATTTTAAAAGTTAATGGACTGGCCCAGGATGGATATACGATTCTATCTCCAGGTACATCAGCATCACCAACAAACTTAGCGTATGCTATATCACAAGGTAATTCTATGTTTTGGATGAGTCATACATCGTCTACAAGTAGATATTATGAATTACCAAATCAATTAAATACAGGTACATATAAGCCAGCATCAACTACGAATATCCCAATAGGAACAACGATATATATATTTAACAAATCCGATGGTGATTCTATATTTATAAGGGGATTATTACATGGAAGTAATACCGATAACTTTTTAGAAATGGTAGGTGGTCGTGCACATATATGTGTTTTTATGGGTGCTTCATCTGCACAAGACCCAACTCAAAATTATAAATGGATAGTTTTTTCAACATACGATAACACTTGGTAATTATGGATATACAATTTAAATTAGGATATGTAAAAGAAAGTGGTTCATTGGTAGAATGGCCATATTCTGATAAACTGGTAATGAGTGAATTAAACATTACAGGAAGTATAAATGATGATACAATAATATCTCATAGTTACTTTCCTTTATATCAACTTTTACCATCATCCCATTCTGAAGAAGAAATGCCTGAGGCCTTAACTGATGTAGAAAAAAGTGGTTCTGTTTACTATCTAAACTATACTATAAGAAATAAAACCGAAGAAGAACTTGCATTACATTATGAACATGGTTGGTTAGATGTTAGAAGAAAGAGAGATGGTTTGTTATTAGAAACTGATTACATGGCAAACTCAGATTATCCAATTACAGATGTATGGCGTACATATAGACAGGCTTTAAGAGATATTACAGAACAAGAAATTCCTTTTACTATTACTTGGCCAACTAAACCAGAATAACATGACAGAAATTAAGATGGTAATAGAAGATTCTAATGGATATACGTTAGAACAAACTATAAAAAATGAAAGACCAATGTCAGATATTCGCCTTCAAGATGAAATAGATGCGTATGTTAATCAATATATACACGCATTTAATAAAGAAAATATATCCAATGGTACTTATTTAAAATCATTAAAAATGTATTGGGAAGGAAACGAAATTCGAAATATTCAAAAAGATAGTGAATGAAGGTTTTTATAACAACAGGTTGTGGTAACATCATTCAAGGTGGTGCGGATATATGGATGAATAATTTTATAGAATTGGTTCTACCTCACCTTAGTGATTATTATATTTTAGTAGATTCAAAAAGACCTGTCGGTTGGGAAGATACTTATAAACTCGAAAAGTGTAATAAACTACACTTTCATGGAAATTCTCCAGAAAAAACAGAAAAAATCTTAGAAAAGTGTAATGAAATACACTTTATCCATGCAAATTATCACAAGAGAGAACATCTTTGGAAATGGAAAGAAAAATGGGGAACTATCTTTGTTCAAGCATATCTACCTGATATGTTGGAGTATGGAGATTCTCTTAGGCAGTTCAACACAAATGTGGTAGAACAAGATGTAAATGAATTACTTACTCATTGTAAGAAAAGAATTTGGATTGGAAATAACGATTCCAAGATATTTAATAAATTCCAAACAGAAACCATTACCAACTTTTATGAATTTAAGCAAAACAAGGAATTAAATAAAATCAATTCTAAAATTGGTTTTACTTCTCGTATAGAATCACGAAAGAATGTACATTACTTAGATGGATTATCTTCTTATGTTTTGAGTGGGTACTATGATTGGAAAAACCTTTCTGAGAGTGGTCTTTATGATTTTTCTAAGGTAAGATACTTCCAATGGGATATCGCTATTCTCGAACAATTTATGAAACTCTCATGGACAATATCACATTCATGCCATACCAAAGAACCATTTGGATATTCTATTTTTCAAGCAGTGGATTGGGGTAAGTTACCAATCTTACATTCTGATTGGGGAGATGTACAATATCGATATCGTGCATCCAATAAAGAAGAGTTTAATCAGATTTATGAATTGATACTATCAGATAATCGAGAGGTTCATCTTGAAGAATTTAATCGACTAAAAAATTATCTTAAAAAATTCGACAATAAATCTGATTGGGCTGAATCTGTACTCAAAATATTTATTTAATATATTTTTATATATTTATATACGTTTGGTAAAATTCGCTATACTTATTAATGGGGGTAAGGGGGTAGTGCTGACACTAAGACAACTGACAAAATAAAAATAAAGCTTGACACTTATAACTAATGCACTAAAGAAGTTATGACACTATTCAATCTCGATTTTATTCGTGAGTTTTTTACTCACAATCAATCCAATCAAAAAGATGTAAATGGGAACGATATTGTTGAACTAAAAAAAGTTCCATATCGTTGGACTCATGGTGCTACTGATTTAACTTTGGGTGATGGGTTGTTAATTTATTCTATAATTCATTACATGAGAGCTAAGGTTTGTGTTTGTCTTGGTAGTGGTGGTGGATTTGTTCCAAGAATAATGACTCAAGCTAGAGTTGATTTATATGATTCTCAAATCTTCGAAGGAAACCGAGATTACAATTGGGGAGATATTGGAGTAACCTATGTAGTAGATGCTGATAATGGAATTGGTGGTAATGTAGATTGGAAGAATGAGGATTCCTTTTTTCGTAAAACATTTTATCCTCGTGTAATTTTTGATACTACTGAAAATGCTTTTTACAACCATTTTGTAAAAGAAGATATTAAAATTGATTATCTTCACATAGATGCAGGTCATTCGTTTGAAGATGTAAAAAGAGATTTTGAATTATATAAAAATATACTTTCTCCAAATGGTATAATTTCAATTCACGATACTGATGTTTCTTTTGAAAAGCAGTATATAGTAACAGATGAAATAAAATCAGATGACCATCAAGAAATTACAAACGGCCCATCTGAATTAGTTGAACTTTTAAAACAAGATAGTAGTTGGGAAATTTTTAATTTTTTCAATAACGGAATATTTAAAAGTAAACCAAGTTCTACTGGTTTAACAATTCTTCAAAAATGCAAGAAATAAATTTGGTTACAGTCGTTGGGCACAACACTACTCTTCTTCCTCATATGTTAAATCACTACAAAGATATTGTTGATAATATCTATGTGGTTGTATATAGGCAAAATGAACTTGATGGTATTTTAGAAGAAGTAGTAAATCTTGGTATTAAACCTTACAAAGTAGTTACCGAACCAAAATTTAATTGGGAACGGGTAACAGAATTATATAACGAAGTTAAACAAACCAAACCCGATGAATGGTGGGTGGTTTCGGATGACGATGAATTCCATGTTTATCAAAAACCATTGAGAGAGCTTATCACAGAATGTGATGAGAATGGTTGGGAATTTATCACAGGAGGTTTCCTCGATAGGATAGGAGAGGGAGGTGAGTTTCCTTTGGTAACAAAAGAAACAAATATTTGGGAATCGTTTCCATTTGCAGGATTTTTTAGATATCCTATGAGTGGAGCGATGCCAAATAAAGTATGTGTAATGAAAGGTTCAGTTGATGTAACACCAGGTCAACACTTTGCTTTGATTGGTGATACTGATACTTGGAGAGAACGAGGTTGGAATCATCCTAAAAGATATCCTATTGAAAAAGGATTAGTTCAAGTTCATCACTTCAAGTGGGATTCTACCGTTTTAGAAAGATTGAAAGAAGTTTCTGAAACTAAAGAAGATTATTCGTATTGGAAAGAGTACAAAAAAATGTACCGAGCAATTCAAGTATTTGACTGGAAAATTGATATTAATAATCCAGAGTTTATGTTTGAGAAAATGAGAGATAACGAATACTTTGATTATTCAAAGTGGCAAGAACTCTCAAGTTACATAGTAAGAATATGATAGATAAATTAGCAATAATAGTTCCTTATCGAGATAGAGAAGAACACTTAAATGTGTTTGTTCCTCATATGTACGAGTTCCTTAAAGATAAGGGAATAGATTATACTATTTTTATTATTGAACAATCAGATGATAGGCCATTTAATTATGGTAAGTTATGTAATTCCGCAATAAAAGAAATAGGAAAGGAATATACATATTTTGCTTTTCACGATATTGATATGTTGCCAATTTCAGATGAATGTGATTATGGGTATCCAGAAGCACCAACACATCTTGCAAACAATGTAGAGGCACATGATTATAAACTACCTTACCCACAATACTTTGGTGGAGTAGTTGTAATTAGTAGAGAAGATTTTGAACGTGCAAATGGTTATTCAAATGAATATTGGGGATATGGTTTTCAAGATTTAGATTTATTATATAGATTACAAAGAAGTGGAGCTTATCTTGAAAAATTCTATGATACTAACAAAACATATTCAGAGTATGATGAATTGGATATATTACCATATAGAATTGAAAATGTAAAAATATCTAATAATAAATCTACAAATGAGTTTTTGTATTCTAAATTTGGATATAATGATTATTTACATGGTAACTTAAATGCTTTAACAAAAAATATAACAAAAAATAGTTTTTCTTTATCATTTTGGTTTAATGATTCTTCTGAAAGAAAATCACAAAAAAATCTTGTATGTTTTGAAGGATTTGATACTGGTTTATTTTTAAATAATGGAAATCAAGTAATAGCACAAATTTGGAATAATAACGAAACCCATGAAGAAGTATCACTAAGTTATTCACGAAATAAATGGAATCATGTAATATTTGAATATGATTCAAAATCCAATGAGTTAAAGTTAACGTTAAATAAGAAAACTCAGATAAAGAAATTAGAAGAAAATTTTATTGTTTATGATTATACAGAAAAGGCATTAAAAGTTTCGGATGATAAAAGTGAGATAGATTTATCAGAAATTTTTATATTTGATTCCACATTAAACGATGATATAAAAAATAAACTATATTCTGATGGTAACGAAGCTATTAGTGATATAAAAATAAAGTATGGTGTATCTCCTGCTGTACATTTAAATTATAAACACATATATTCAAAAGATATTTTATTAGATAAGGGTAATTTTAGAAATCATATAAAAATAATTGGAAGTATTTCACCTAAATTAGAAAAAATTGAACTTACAGATGAAGTATATTTACCTTGTAGATTAGATGGAAAATACAAATCATTAGCTCATCCAAATGATTCAGATATAATTCAAAATTATTATCAATATAATCCTGATGTTTTAGAAAATTCAGATATCTTCTTTCATGATGTTATTCCAAATCAATTAGATTATACATCAATAGGATTATCAACACTAAAATATACTTTATTAGATAAGCAACAAAGAAACAATTATGAACTTATTAGAATTGTTACATAACGAACAAGTAGTAAAATTACTTGAAAAAATAGATAATCAACTTAAAGATATAACAGAATCATCTTCTGATGATAACGCTATATTTTTAAAAATTGTTTTAATAATAGAAACCCTATTATTAAATAATAGACACAAAAATTCTCATATAGGAAGATACTTTTCAAGGTGGTATGATAAACAATCTGTAATAGATGATATTACTGAAGATTTGAAAATGAAACAAGTTAAGAAAAAGGATATTGAATATAGAATAGATGAACTGAAAGCTGAGATTGAAAAGTTAAAATGGGAACCAGAAAAAATTCAAAAAGAAATTGATGAGTTGAAATGGGAACCTGTTAGAATGACAGATTGGATTGATGAAGCATCACATCCAATAGATAAAAATAACACAGAAGGGTTTGTATTTGATAAACTCAAAGAAATATTAATAAACGAACATAAATTAAATTACAAATATGGCAAAGACGGAGAATAATAACTTGGAAGAACGAGGTGTAAAGGCTCTTGAATCAATTGCATCATCGTTAGGTGAACTAAATGATTGGTTTTATGATTTAGATGCCGATATGTGGCAAGAAAGATTAGAGTGGTACTTAAACGAGTTCTACCAAATCGCTAAATCAAAAACAGTAGGAACATCAAACAGACCACCAAGAGATGCCGAGAGAATCGAAAATAAGACAGAAGAAGGTAACTCATAAACTTGGTATAATAGTTCCATATAGAGATAGAGAAACTCAATTAAAAAGGTTCTTATCTCATATGAAAGATTATATTAAAGATATTGATTACGAAATCTTCATCGTAGAACAGGCAGATGATAAACCTTTTAATAGAGGTAAACTTCTGAATGCAGGATATAAGTATGCCGTTGATAAGGGGTGTGATTATTTTGTATTTCATGATGTTGATATGTTACCTGAAGATGTAGATTACTCTTATTCAGATAAACCTCTACACTTAGCAACTCATTTACAAGAACATGATTACGAAACAACATTCTTTGATTACTTTGGTGGAGTAACTATGTTTACCAAAGAAGATTTTAAAACTATTAATGGATATTCCAATGATTATTGGGGATGGGGATTTGAGGATGATGATTTGTTAATTAGGTGTTTAGATGCTGGTTTGGAATTAGATACTACAATAGATGGTGATGGTGATATTCAATACAATGAAATGTTTCAGTTTAAAGGAGATTCTGCTCATATACGATTAAAGACAGATAAAAAAACATATCTATTAGAAGATGAATTTACCATATCAGTTTTAGTAAAACCAGAAAATTTAAAATTAAATGAAAACAAAGATTATGATGAATTTCCAATCATATCTATACCAGGTTATAACATTGGATTATTTTACAATTCCTTTCGTAGATTCTTTTGTCAGATATATGATGCAGATAAAAAACCTTATTCAATAACAACAGATATATTAGGAGAACGTTGGGTACATCTTACGATGAAATATGAAATACCTGGTATGTTAAAAGGTTCTAATAAATGGAAAGTTAGTTTATATGTGAATGGTAAACTTTTAGAATCAACTGAGATGAATTGTGAGGCATTGCCATTATCTACTAATGAGATTTATATTGGAGCTGGAAGTGGTAAAAGAGCTAATACCGATTTCTTTTATGGTTTAATATCGGGTATCGAGATATACGATATTGCACTAAGTGATGACGAAATATTTGAAATTTATAAAAATCCTAAAAAATTAAAAATAAGAAATTTTGGTGAATATAAATCTTCTCAATTTTTATATACCCAAATACTTCCTGAACTATCTTCTGGTAACTCTTGTATTGATTTAGCTCAAAGATATGATGTAAAGTTAAATAATATATATTTATATAAAGAGAAACAATCTTTTAAATCATTTCTTCCAAAACCACATAGAAGAAATTCAAGATTTAAATCATTAAAGCATAAATCAAACTCTTCTATTGGAAATCGATGGGTACATGATGAAACGAGAAAAAATCAACTAAAATATTACAATGAAATAAAAAATAATTTTGTAGATTTTAGAATAGATGGATTAAATACTTTAAGATTTAAAGAACTTAGTAAAATAGAAGATACAAATATTACAAAAATATTAATTCAGTTATGATGCCAATGTATAAGACAGGTGTAATTGCAGGAAACTTTGATGTGATTCATCCTGGCTATATTAAGATGTTTAAAGAATGTAAATCATATTGTCAACAATTTGTAATACTTCTTCATGTAGACCCATCAATTGAAAGACCAGAAAAATTAAAACCAATTCTAACCAAAGAAGAAAGAACAGAAATTCTAACTTCAATTAAGTGGATAGATTCAATTGCATATTACACTTATGAAAAAGAGTTGGTAGAATTATTAAAAGGATTACAGCCTGATATTAGATTTTTAGGAGATGATTATAGAGGAAGAACTTATACAGGTTTCGAATTAGATATACCAGTTCATTATTTAAACAGAGACCATGGGTGGAGTACAACTAAGTTTAAAAAACTAATTGCAGATACACTATGAAATTAGGAGTTTGTGTACCATATAGAAACAGAGAAGCACATCTAAAAGAATTTATACCAAGAATTGGTAAGTACCTTGAGGATAGGGGAATTGATTATCAAATTTATTTTGGTCATCAAGTTGATGATAAGTTGTTCAACAGAGGAGCAACTAAAAACATCGCAGCAGAGTGGGCTTTTAAAGAAGGATGTGATTATATTGTATGGCATGATATCGATATGATACCTGAAGAAGAGGGTGGTGCGGATTACTCTTACCCAAAGGAGGCTCCACGGCATATTGCCACTCAAATCTCACAGATGGGATATGAATTAAAGTATGAAGAATACTTTGGTGGAGCTATACTTTTCTCAAAAGAACAAGTTGAAAAAACCAATGGTTACTCTAATGATTATTGGGATTGGGGTATGGAAGATGATGATTTGTTTTGGAGATGTGTTCTTGAAGGATATGTTAAAATAGATATTATGGATTATACAAAAGAACCCCAATCTTTTCTTTCATTTAATGGGAAGGATTCTTATGTACAAATTCCATGTACTCGTTCTTTACGAAATCTAACTTCTCGTTCACATACAATTTCAGTATTAGTTCGTGCACACCAACAAGAAGAAAAAGTTCCTATTTGGTTGGTGGGTGATACTGAAAGAAGATTTTGTGAATATCCAATTTTACGCAGACCAGGATATGATTATGGATTAAGTTATAATAACTCACGAACATATACCTCACAACTTTGGAATAATCAAAGAGAACACATTTATTCATGGATGAAGCGTTATGAAAATCAATGGAGTTGGATTACTGTTTCGGTTGATGATAATAACGTTCATTTTTATATGAACGGCAAAGAATCGGATGCAAGATGGGGAACAGGAACTCCATCACCACAAGCATTTCAAGGTATGTTAAAAAGATACGGTAATGTAGATTATTATTTAGGTACAACACCATCAGTTGATGTAAATCATCCTTCTCGATGGTTTAGTGGGGATATAGCAGATGTAAAAATGTGGAATCGTTCACTTACTTCTGATGAAATTTCTAAACTACATAAAGAATATTCAGATGATGGTTTAATTCTTCATTATGACTTTAAAGATGGGTTAGTGGTGGATAAATCCAACAATGGTAATGATGGTGTTGCATACAATTGTGAATTAAAATCTGAAACTTTAGATATTCCTTACACCGCAGTACCACATAGAGTACCAGGTAAAATGTTTTGTTTACCACACAAAGATGAAGGATTGGTAACTAATCAAGATGGTAAACAAGTTTGGGCAAAAGGTGAAACTACAGCAAGAAACGAAAAAAGATTTGTACATCAAATGCAACAAGGTAAGTGGGATTACAAATCTGATGGTATGAGTAATTTAAAATACGAATTGGTAAGTGTAGAAGAGATAACACCAAAGGCCAAATTTATAAACATCAAATTATGAACAAAGTTATAGGAAATAACTTTAAGGAAATGAAACAGAAGTTAGATTCTGTTGGTTGTGGATTTTGTTTAGCAAAATGGACACAAGTTACAATGCACTTACATGATGGTTCTACTCATTCGTGTCACCATCCTGCACCACATAAGATTGGATTGCGAGAATTGGGAAGAAACTTTACATCACTCCATAATAGTTCTCAGAAAAAGAAGGCAAGAAAAGAAATGTTGGAAAATAAAAGACCTTCTGAATGTGGTTATTGTTGGAAAGTAGAAGATACTTCGGATGCATACTCAGATAGAGTATTTAAATCTGAAGAATCTTGGTCAAAACCATATCTTGGTGAAATAAAAAAATTAAATTGGAGAGATGATTACTTACCAAAATATGTAGAAGTATCATTTTCTAATACTTGTAATTTTAAATGTGGATATTGTGGCCCTTCTTACTCATCAAAGTGGGTAGATGAGATGACAGAACATGGGGAATTTTCAACAGGTGATGGGTTTAATTCATTAGAGCAGTTGAAAAAACAAGATATGATTCCTTATAAAAAAAGTGAACATAATCCATATGTTGAAGCCTTTTGGAATTGGTGGCCAGAATTGTATCAAAACATGGATACATTTAGAATTACAGGAGGTGAACCTCTTTTATCAAAAGATACATTTAAAGTTCTTGATGAAATAATAGAAACAGAATCTCCAAATAAAAAATTAAAACTTTCTATAAATAGTAATTTATGTGTTGATGATAAATTAATTGATAAGTTTATTATAAAAGCAAAAACTATTATTAAAGAAAAGAGGGTAAAAGAATTTATACTATATACATCGGTAGATACTTACGGTAAACAAGCAGAATTTATTAGGTTTGGATTGGAGTTTGATAAATTATTTAAAAATATAGATAAAATATTATCAGAAATACCAGAAATTACAATTGTAATTATGAGTACTTTTAATATATTTAGTCCATTTAGATATGAAAAATTATTAAGAAAGGTTTATGATTTTAAAGTAAAACATTTTAATACTGAAAGATATTGGAACTCTCCTTTAATAATAGATACTTCTTATTTACGATATCCAAGCTTTTTAAGTTTTAGATTACTAAAAGGATATTTAGATATTTCATATTTTGAAAAGTTAGAAAAGTATATGAAATTTTTCTCTACATATAGAAGTTTAAATTCATATCAAATGCAGGAAGTAAGTGATTGTGGGTTTTCATTAAAAGAAATAGAAAAAATAACAAGAATAAAGGATATATTTATTGGCGATTTAAAATCTAATGTAGATTTTAGTACAGATATTGATAAGTTTTTAAAATATATCGAAGATTATAAAAAAAGAAGAAATTTGGATTGTTATGAAACATATCCTGAATTGCAAGAATTTATAAATGAACACAAATGATAATAAATTATAAAGAACCATATTGGATAAAATATGAATGGGATTTATCAGACCATAAAGATGACCAATATGTAACAAATTTTAACAAAACCGAATCTGAAAAAATATCTAATTTATTTCACCAATCAAAATATTCACTAAATGTACAATTTAAGTTGGATAAAAATTTGGAAAATGATAAAATTTTTTGTATATTTGGTAAACCAGGGAAAAACTTTGGTTTAACTTATAATGAAGAAGCAGATACATTGGCTTTGGAGTTTTGGACAGAAGCAACCACCAAAGTAGCAGGAGATGAATTTAATTATTTACCGTTTCCTGGTTTACATTATGAAGAATTATCAAAAGGAGTTAATATAACAATTGTCAGAAATAATGATGAGTTTATTATCTACAATAATTTTGAAAAGGTTGGGGAAATTGATTTTGATAAAAATCTTATAGATGATTATAGAACAGAAGGCTTGTATATAGGAACAGGTAATCCAGGCACTGAAGTACCAGAGCATAGATATCATGGTTCTTTTGATATTGATAGTATGTTTTTTGTAGAAGATTGTATTGATATTGATGTTGTTAAAAAAATACACAATACAGATGTATCGGACTTGAATAAACTTAAAGAATATAAAAATATAATATTTAATTATAAGTTTGATATTGTAAACAATCAAGAAATAATTTTTGATAATTCGGCAAATACATATTTTGTTGAAAAAGTACCAAGTGAATTTATAAAATAAAATCTATGTCAACAGAAAGTTTAAGAAAATGGAGAGATGAACATCTTAACACAATTAGTAAATCATTTTGTGCTGCTAAATGGTATAACGTATCATTACATCTTGGACATGGTTTTAAAAACTCATGCCACTTACCACTACCACACCCTATCGATTTAGATAAACTAAAAGATAGACCGAGTGAATTACATAACACAGATTTTTCTAAAAGACAAAGAAAGATGATGTTAGAAGGAACTCGACCTGCAGAATGTTCTTATTGTTGGAGAATCGAAGATATTGGTAGAGATAATGTTGCCGATAGGGTTTATAAATCAAGAATCTACAAAGAAGAAGATATTGCAAAGATAAAAGAATTAGGTGCTGATGTTGATATTATTCCAAAAACAATTGAAGCTTCTTTTGATAGAACCTGTAACTTTGCTTGTTCATATTGTAATGCTGGGTATTCAACTACATGGGGTAAGGATATTGAAAATAACGGCCCATATCAAAAATTTAAATCAGTATCAGCTGGTGCATATCAAAACGCTGGTGCATGGGCCGATAAGTTTGGAAAATATAATGAAGAAAATCCTTATGTACAGGCATTCCTTAAATGGTGGCCAGATTTGATTGAAGGAGGGTTGGAAGAGATTAGAATTACAGGAGGAGAACCATGTGCATCTCCAAACTTTTGGAATTTCTTAGATGTAATGAAAAAACACCCATCAGATAAACTTAGATTAGCTGTAAATTC